>JAEEGK010005598.1_pt1 | contig 30363 bp, 22 predicted proteins | sample 8958771 | NCBI WGS metagenome assembly JAEEGK01 (sample SAMN16246547, study PRJNA631951) | gut metagenome | biome: gut microbiome; feature: rumen; material: SC-attached | host: Bos | place: Iran: Karaj | collected 2018-10 | reverse complement strand
AGATGGTGCCTTGCGCCATCATCCACTGGTTCGGATCGAGGTTGAGTTTCGCCATTTCCTCGTCCTTCACCGTCAGGAATTCCTTGCCGATGATGCCGCGCTTGGTTTCCGGCGCAGTCACGCCCTTGAGCTTCGCGAGGAAGTGTTCGCTTGCATCGCGAATCTTGAGGTTGTTCATGCCTTCGGCTTTCAGGTAATCCATGATCTTCTGAGATTCGCCGAGGCGCATCATGCCGTTATCCACATGCAGACCCAAGACCTTTTCCGGTCCGAGCACGCGGTTCAAAAGAACGAATGCCACGGTGGAGTCTACGCCGCCAGACACGAGCAAGAAGACCTTGCGGTCCTTGACCTGGTCCTTGATTCTCTGCGTGATGAGCGGCAGGTAGCTCTTCATGTTCCAAGTCTTTTTGGCACCCGTGAAGTCGACGAAGTTCTCGAGCAACTTCATGCCGAACTTACTGTGCGTGACTTCGGGGTGGAACTGGATGCCGAAAATCTGGCGTTCGGGCTTGTCACTGTCGAAGGCGACGGCGGCGATTTCGCAGTCCTTGGTGCTGGCCACGATCTTGTAGCCCTCGGGGAGCTTCGTGACCTGGTCGCCGTGGCTCATCCACATGGGGCTAGCCTTCGGGAGGCCCTTCAAGAGCGGGCACTTTTCGTCACCCACGATGAGGTCGGCGATGCCGTATTCCTTGACCTTGCCCGGTTCCACGTGACCGCCCAACTGCTGGGCGATGAGCTGGTGACCGTAGCAGATGCCGAGCTTCGGCACCGGGAGGTTCAAAATTTCAGGATTGTATTCCGGAGCGTCAGCCGCATAAACGCTAGACGGACCGCCACTGTAAATGATGCCCTTCACGCCTTCGAGTTCTGAAACCGGGGCGGCAGGGGAGTGGATTTCGGTAAACACGCCCAGACGGCGTACACGGTTGGCAATCAAGTGAGCGTACTGCCCACCAAAGTCCAAAACGGCAATCGTATCAACGTTCTTCATATTCGCTTTCTCGTGAAAAACGGAATTTTCCCAAATTGTCATTCCCGCGCAGGCGGGAATCTTTTACGGCAAAGATAGAAATTTTAATCCTCTTTGCCTAGATTACGTTTCAAATAGATAATTGTTCGCAAAAGACAATAGAATCATGGCAGGTATAGAGTATATCGTTGCAGAGACTGAAGTGAGCTTGTATTCGGATGGTTCATAGTCCGGCGTAAGCCTCTTGATGATAAATGCTGCTACATAACCGCAAATCCAAAAATGGATTAGGAACAGCCCTGTATCCATGGCAAATTTAATGAAGTCAACGAAATCTTCTCGGAAAAAATTTGATTCTAATATCTTCCTAGTTATATTTGCAAGCCCGTTGACTATAACTTTCAAGGCTATAAATGAGGAAATATACGCCGAAGTGAATTTTGCAATGGTGTGATTCTTGCGAATTTCTAATCTGTGGAAAAATGCTATGTAAAAGGGGGCGAAAAAAACAGAAAGCAGACCTCCCATTCCCAGGATAGCTGCGCACCACATGAAGTTTCCGGCAGGGTGCTTGGCAACTTTGTTTTCGATTTCCTCAGATTCTTGGGCGCAGTCATTACCAATCCGTTTGAGAATTATGGTGTCGATGTTTTTTCCTACATCGAGCGCTTTGGAGAAATCGATTTTTTCAGGAGGTTCAGGAGCGACATGTTGATTGTTGGGCGCATCGCACCATAGACAATTGAGCATGTCGTCCGGATATTCCCTTCCGCACTTCTTGCAAATCATATATAGCTATGAAGTCGTCTATTTACGGTTTCTAGCACACTCTATATTCGTCTTCGCTGATGACGGCATCGTTTTCTATGCCTTCGTCAGTTTTAGACATGCGTCTTGCAAGCTCGATGAGCGTCTGCACGCCGAATCCGGTAGCTCCGTGTTCAGTGTACTTCCAGGCTTTGCTTACAAACGCTGTACCTGCGATATCCCAGTGCGCCCAGGCTGTGTTCGACGGAACGAATTCCTGCAAGAAGAGGGCGGCGGCAATGGCGCCTGCATCGCTTCCCGTGTTCTTGAGGTCAGCAAATTTGTCCTTGAGGGCGTCGGCGTATTCTTCTTCGAGTGGCATGCTCCAGAATTTTTCGCAGCAGGCTTCGCCGCAGTTGATGACCTTCAATGCGAGGTCGTCGTCGTTGCTGAAGAATCCGGCGACAGCATAACCGAGGGCGCGAACCATGGCACCTGTGAGCGTTGCCAAATCGACGATGTGCGTTGCGCCGATGAGGCCAGCTTCGGCAAGTCCGTCCGAAAGCACGAGGCGGCCTTCGGCATCAGTATTATCGACCATGACGGTCTTTCCGTTTTTGGCGGTAAAGATGTCGCCCGGCAGCACGGATTTAAAGCCAATCGCGTTTTCGGCGAGGCAGCACACGGCGCTCACCTTAATCGGGAGTTCGAGCGTGGCAATCGCTTGGATGGCGGCGAGTACGGTCGCGGCACCGCTCATGTCGCTAATCATTTCGGGCATGGATTTAGGCGGCTTGAGGCAGAGTCCGCCGGTGTCAAACGTAAGGCCCTTGCCGACGAGAACCAAGTGGTCGCTGGAGGTGCGAGCGTTTTTGTCTGTTTTCTTTGCAGCCCCTTTTCCCTTTGCAGACTTTGTTCCGTCGTAGCTGAGCGTAATCATGTACGGTTCGTGCGAGCTGCCTTTGCCGACCGTCACGAGTCCCATGAAGCCTTCTTTTTCGAGCTGCTTCATGTTGCGGACTTTAATCGAAAGGCCCGGCGTATATTTTGCAATCGTGTTCGCGTTCGCGACAAATTCTTCGGGATAAAGGTCGGAGGAACAAGTGTTGATTAAATTCCTTGTGAGGACGACCGCTTTCTGCTCCACGGCGACTTCTTCGGCAATCTTCTTGAATGCGGCTGCTTGTTCGCCCGCGACGAGTTCAAACGTGACCTGGAAGGCGTCTTTCTGCTTGCTCTTGTAGGCATCGAACTTGTAGTCTGCGTAATGCAATCCGTGCAAAATGCTCTTGAACTGCTCCGGTGCGGCATCGGCAAGCATGATGGATACCATCGGAATCTGGCGCTTGCTTGCACGCTTCGCGAGGCGGTAGGCGGCCATGCGCAAATGGTCGAGGCTCGAAATCCCGCGTTCCTTGGCGGCGTCCACAAAAATGGTGGAGGTACCATCAATTTCTAAAAGTTCCAAATCTTCAAACGGTCCGTCTTCCATGCCGTTCAAGACGGATTCGACTTGCTTTTCGGCGTTTTCCGACAACACATTGGAAAACTGGACGGACTTTTTCACGAAAAAGAGGGCGCTGACATTGGCTTTGCCCGAAGCGGTAGATACAATATTTGTTTTCATATACCCTAATCTAGTATTTTATTATGGACCCGCATGTATTTTATACTGGTCTCGTAAGGATAAAAAATCTATAATATTACTGATTACATTGGAGGATTTGCTATGAATCTGAAATACATTGGAATTTTAAGTGCTTTTGCAGCTTCTGTTGTTATGGCTCAAGAAACTGCACCTGTTGCTGCCGAGTCTGTGGCACCCGCCGAAATTTCTGCTCCAGCGCCGGCTGCTGCTCCCGCCCCTGAGGCAACCCCCGTGCAGGAATCCGTTGCCGAAGCAGCCCCCGTACAAGCTGCGTCTGAAGTTGAACCGATGGCGGTTCGCGGAGCCGATGCTGCACAACCTGTCCAGAAAAAGACGGTAAAGAAATTTGTTTATCGTCCGGTTTATACGCCTAGCGAGGTGGAATATCCTAGTCGTCCGGTAAAAGCCTATTATGTTTCGCATCCTGTAACTGCTGATACTATCGACATGAACCAGCTTCGCGGACTTGTCCCGATGCAGTTTACGTTTGGCCTTCAGGGCTTTATCGGTGCGGGTTACCTTTCTGGCGACAATGGCTACTATGATTACGATAGCTATTACGGCTTGACTTGGAGCGTCGGTGCTTTTGCTTTGTTCCCGCTCGATGAATACAACATGGCGCTCAAGACGGGGGTCTTCTTTGAGCATAGCAAGGCTCGTTGCAGTTTTAGCGAATATGATAAAGAATCTGTTGGCGAAGTGCGTGCCACGTTTAGCCAGTACCGAATTTCGATTCCGTTGCTGTTGACGTTGAAAGCGGCAAAATCCAGGCTCCACTTCGATGTCGGTGTCCAACCGTCTTTAGCTGTTGCTGATAAATTTAAATTGAGGAATTCTAAGGACCGCTCTCGTAATGCAACGTACGATATGATGGATAACGAATCTCGTGAACCTTTAGATTGGTCAATTATCCTTGGTTTCGGTTTCCGCGTCCATCGCTATGTTGGCTTTGATGCTCGTTTCAACTGGGGGCTCAGCAATATGTACGATGACTTTGATGCATGGCCAGTCAATGATTTGACCTCGAAGTCGTTTACCATCGGTGCTACTTTCTACGTATTTTAATAACAAATGATACTTTCCATTTTAGCAGTCGTCATTGGCCTTGTCGTTCTGGTCTGGAGTGCGGACCGGTTTGTCGATGGGGCCGTTGGCGTTGCTCAGTTTTTGGGGATGAGCACGTTCCTTATCGGGATGCTCGTTGTTGGGTTTGGAACTTCGGCTCCGGAAATGGTTGTTTCCATTTTATCGGCGTTGAACGATACTCCGCAGCTCGCTTTGGGGAACGCTTATGGTTCCAACATTGCAAATATTGCTTTGATTCTTGGGGCGACTGCGGTTATCGCTCCTGTTGTTGTCAAAAAGCAAGCCATGTCGCGGGATATTCCGATTCTCATGTTTATGACGGCAATGACGATTTTTTTGCTCAAGGATGGTAATGTTTCGTTTGTTGATGGTATCGTTTTGCTCGTTGCTTTTGTGGCTTTGACTTTATTCAACATTTGGCTTGAATTGAAGGACAAACGCAAACGTGAAAAAGCTGAAAATGATGAAAACGCAATTTCGGCAGAATCCTCTGCGAAAGTTTCGATTGTAAAATCGCTTTTGTGGTTGCTTGCCGGGCTTGCGCTTTTGATTGTGAGTTCGCGGTTGCTCGTATGGGGAGCCGTGAATATCGCTCAAGCTCTCGGTGTAAGTGATTTGCTGATTGGGCTTACGATTGTGGCGATTGGGACTTCGCTCCCGGAATTGGCAAGTTCGATAGCGGCGGCTCGCAGGGGAGAAAATGATTTAGCGGTCGGGAATGTAATTGGTTCTAATTTATTCAACACGCTTGTCGTTGTCGGAATTGCAGCTGTCATTGCTCCTATCAATGCGATGGAACCCGCCGTGCTGAGCCGCGATTTGCCGATAATGTCTGCGTTGACGCTTTTGCTTTTCTTTATCTGTTTCCCGCTGTTGAAATGCAAAAATGCGGCTGGTCAAAAAGAGATGCGTTTTGGTTTTGGACGCTTCACCGGAGCATTCTTCTTAATGTTGTATGTTGGGTATTTGGTGCTGCTCGGTATCAACGCTGCTTAAAATAAAAACTCATCCCATTTAGGATAACTTTTTTGCATCTTTGGAGCCGACGGCGATAGAGTCCATAGCCTTGAATCCTATCGGTTGCCTTACGACTTCCTCCAGGATGGTACGTAATGTCATCCCAGCCTTGTGCCGCGATCGGTTGTAAAAAATCTCGGTATAAAACTGATGCCGGAATGAAGTCCGGCATGACAGGGCGGTGAAAAACTAACGGAAATTTTTTTTTCTATATTTTATACAAAATTTTACATTTATTCGAGTTAGGAACGCTATGAAAAATCATTTCTTTATTTTAGCTGCATTTATTTTGTTGAACGCTACACTCGCTTTGGCGGAGTGGACTGGCGATACGCTTAAACCAGAATATAAAAATGGAATTGGATATGTAATTAGCAAGCCAGAAGAACTTGTTTGGGTGGGTCGTTATGCTAGTAATACTGATTATAGACTTGTTAATGATATTATCTTTGGCAAAGATAAGAATACAGTTAATCGTGAGCATCCTTTAAAATCTCTCAGGCTTCAACAAGGAGTGGGTTTGTATTTTAATGGATTTTCTGTATATGGTGCTTATTCTGAGGGGGAACCATTTATAGTTTGTAGTTCAAATTATAAATATCCTATAGCTAAGCCAAGTTTCAAAAATTTTGAAATAAATGTTACGGAAAAATCTCCATCAATGATAGAAGCATTCAATCTATATCAGTGTAATGTTTCTGGAAATGTTGTGGCTGAGGGTGTGGTAAAAGTTTCTAAAGAACGTGTTAGCGGTGTTTCTATTTATGGAGGTAGTTTTGTTGATGGGGTGTTTGAAAATAGAACTTCCGTTATCGTTGATGCTGAAAAAATTGGTGGTGTGACCATTGTTGCCGTTAACCCTGTTAAAAGCCATAACTTTGATTCCCTCTCTGTCCATGAAGCTGTTAATTATGCAGATATCTCTGTCAAAGCGGATTCGGTAGGCGATGTTAAAATTTATGGAATGTCTGAACTAACATTAAATGAAAATTTCTATAAGTTATCAAACTATGGAAATATAACTATAGAAGTTAAAAAGGTCCTTAATAATATTGATATAAAAGGACTTGCTGATTATGTGACTATTCCTAAGGGAGTTCGTGCTGAAGTTTATAATGAGGGAAATATTTCTGTACAAATAGATGATACTACAAAGGATACAAATAATGCGGTCCAAAAAACGCAAGTTTGTGGATTATTTGGTCGGATTGTTGATTATAATGACACCACGTCTTTTTTGAAAGCCTTAAATCGTGGAAACATTAATTATAGTGTTGGTAAAACAATTATTGAAAAAAATTATTTTATTAGTGGTTGTATTTGCGAGGAAGAAAAACATTTAAAAAATATAGAAAACCATGGTAATGTGAATGTATCCTTAGGTTCTGTTTCTTTCTCTGATGATTTTGCCGAAAATTTTTATGTAGGTGGGATTGTTGGAAGGATTTATAATGGTAGACCTTCAGTTATTTCTAATACATTAAATTTGGGAAATGTTAATGTGAAAGCCTTAAATAAAGAGGTTTTTAAAGAGGTTTTACGAAAAAAAATATATGTTGGTGGTGTTGCAGGTTATGTTGGATTCAATGTTGCGAATAGTATCAATTTTGGACAAATTTCCGCTGGAAATGTAGATTACCTTGGCGGAATTGCTGGGCTTATGTTTGATGCGGATGCATCTAAGCTTATGAACTTTGGAAGTGTATCGGGGGAAAATGTTCCGTATATTGGCGGTATAATGGGGGCCTATGATGGCAGCTGTTCTATGTATAATGGAATCTGCCGTCGTGAAAGTCACGATGTTGGAGACTTTGCTAATTTTGGTGAAGTGGTTGCTCTTGGCGTGTCTGATAGTGCGGGGGGAATTGCTGGTGGAAGAGAAGCATCGAATTACTCTTATAATGCTTCAAAGGTTGTGAGGGTAGTTAAAGAAGATTCCATAGAGAATGTTTATCCTAACTGCAAATATTATGATTGGAATGTTTATGGCTTATCCACTGAACCTGATAAGACGCTTTTTTATGGTCGGGCTCTTACTACAGCTTATATGCAGTCGAATAAATTTGTTGATGATTTAAATCACATGAAATCAAAAGATTCTAGTTCGAATGTATGGAAGCTCAGTCCGGTTTATCCGTATCCAATCATTGCAGATTTAGAAGATATGCTCAAGGAACATCAGAAGTTTCTGTCTATTCCTCCAGTGCATCCGCAAAGAGCCGTTACGTCATTTGACTTGAGCGTGGATGGACTGAATGTCCTTGTTTCAGGGGCTAAAGTCGGAACGCCTTATGCAGTCTTTAATTTGCTGGGGCATGCGGTTTTGCGTGGAAAATTGGAAAGACCTAATCAAACGATTCCGCTGTCGTCTGCAGGAACGTACATTGTGAAAGTCGGCAAAGCCATCCGAAAAGTGACGATCAAAAGATAAGATCCTCTCCCCATTCGCGGATCATGACCACGTAAGTCCTAAAGAACTAAGTGGTCAAAGAGAGCAGGTCGAGGATGACAATTCCACATTCGTCATTCTCGCGAAGGCGAGAATCTATGGATCCTCCTTGCGGAGGATGACGAAAAAAGTGCGTGAGGATGACGAATAAATTCTATCGTCTTTTCGTTTCGTCATTCCGGCCTTGAGCCGGAATCTATCTAATTTCCGAACGTCCACACGATGCCGTAGGCGAATCTTAAGCCTTCGGGCGTGTATCCCGATTCCGGCATATAAATGCTATGGTTGAAGTTCTCGATGCGGCTGTAAAGCTCAAACGAGAGAATCTGCATGCGGGCTTCGAAATCCATCGCTAAATAATGCCTTAGCTGGACGATTTCTGGTTCGCCTTTTTCGTTGATAGTTCCGTCGTAGCGGTTGTTGAACCACTGGAAATCGACTCGGACGCTCACGCCGAGCCTATCTCTAACAAAACGGTTTTGCCAGTGGATGCTGCCTTTGTAGTAAAGCGATGGTGTGTCGTACAGCTTTGTGCGTGTGATTTTCTGGCCGCGTTCAAAGTAGAATTTCCAATTCCAAAGGCGGAAGCCGATTTGCATAATCCAGTCGAGCGTATGGGCGTGATCGAGATTCTCGTAGCGGAATGCGGATTCGAGCGAATCGTTCGAGCGGGCGATTGTCGTATCGCGCATTTCGTACGTCTCGTAATTGGCGATATACGTCGTATCGACGAACGTGGTATCGAGCTTTCCGCGGATTGCCCAACTCGGTTTTATCAAGTCGTTTGCGTGTTCGTAGCGGAGTCCAAGTCCGTAAAATACATCGCGCATTTTCCAAGTAATCGTCGCCGTGGCGCGGTCTCGGATTTCGTAAGTCAAGTCTTCGTTAGGGAATGCGATTCTGCCTGTTTCGACAAGCTTGATGTGGTTTACATCGGGGAACTTGTTGTCGTGGCGGTACGAAGTGTTTACCATCAGATGGTAGGGGAGGAGGTAAGTTCCGTCCATGGAGAATGCGGGCGCAAATTCGACCTCGTTTAAAAGCGAACTGTTACGCTGCATGCCCGCTTGGACGCGGAACAAAGCCTTCCCGAATAAAGTGTCTGATACTTCGGCATAGCCTATTTCGCGGTCTTGATAATACACATGTTTTTTTTCGTCATGTCCCCTTTCTTCGGTATTTACGAATTCATATTCAAAACGGAATCTGGGATTCAAGAACATGTTGTAACGGGCTTCGAAATTACCAAGAACCGTTTCGTAATTGCGGACTTTGCTTGTGTCGTAATAATTTATTCTAGTTACAGGATAGCCCCATTCGTTGAGCGTTGTATCGAGTCCTTTCTTGAGTTTTGAAAGATGACTGAGTTCCATTTCATGGTTGCCGTAATGGATTTCTGTGCCGAGCGTCAAATTTTTAATGGGGTAGAATTCAACGCCGCCGCCGTATGTGCGGGATTCGATAGAAATGTTGTACGGATCGGTTTGGAAGTCGCGAATGGTCGGGTCGAGCGTATCGAGAACGACTTTGTGCGTCGTGTTGTCATCGTTATCCAGACTGAAATAGTTTATTTTGAAAAAAGCCTTGCCGTAGCCGAATCGCCATGTGACAATCGGTTGAAAGTGCATGCTGTTCATCGCGATGTTGCGTCCACCGAACGGAATATCTACGGAGTCGCGACCCAAAGCAAAATAAGGCGAGTGCGTCACCGGCTGGTATTCAAAGGGCTTTGAAAGCATGTCGGAATGGCTTGAAACGCCAAGGTCGAGCGTTACCGAATCCGTGATGAGGCGGCGGAACTCTAGGCGGAGCGCGTTCCCTTCAAACGCACCGCGTTCCCAGTTTACATCCGTGATGGGCGTATCGACCGGAATGCCGTGGCGTTCTTCAAAGAGGATTCCGTTCTCTCCGTTCAGCGAAAGCGTTGAGGCGTCATAGCTTAAGCGTGTCGTGTAAATGCCGGCGAGCTTGCTCGGGTAGCGTTTGCTGAGACTCCCGATTCCAAGCGATGTGGCGGGGAGTTCTGGACTACCAAGGATTGAAGTTCCCAGAACCCATTCTGATTTTTGCCCCGAAACGTCGTAAGTGCGCTGCATGACTTCGCGAAGCGGTATGACCCAACGGCCCGCATCTGTTTCCCTGGGAGCGGGGTCCGGGGCGGAGGGCGTTTCAAAAACGGAATCTTGCGGAGCCGGATTCTTGCTCTGCTTGGCGTGAATCACATCAGCAAAAACGCTGGAAGTCAGCGAAAGCAATACAACTAGAAGTAAAATTCCACGATTCATCAGAACCATTCTGCACGAGATTTTTCGCGCCTTTCTCGGAGTGCTTGGACAACGGTGTATGGCATTTTCATGCAACCAGGGGGGTAAGTTCCACTTTCGGTGTGAAAGTCAGAACCGCCTGTCCCCACGAGTCCGAATCTTTGCGCCATTTCTTTGTACTTGCGGCCTACGGCACCCTTTTGCGCCGGGCTATAGACTTCCATGCCCTGAATGCCCCATTCCACCATGTTCTCGATGAACTCGTCGCTGAGTCCTGACTTGTACGGGTGGGCGAGGACCGCGATTCCGCCCGCGTTTTCTATCAGTCGAATCGTTTCTTGCGGGTTGAGGCCCTTCTTTTCGACGAACGCGATGCAACCGTCGCCCAAATACTTCGTGAACGCTTCGGAGAAGTTCGAAATGTATTCTTCGTCCACAAGCGACATGGCGATGTGCGGGCGACCGATGATTTTCCCTTTGCAGTACGAATGCACCTTGTCGAACGTGATGCCGATGCCGAGCGCGTTCAGCTTTTTGATAATCGCTTTGACGCGTGCGATGCGCTGCTTGGCAAAATCCTCCAGTTCCATGTTGAGGGCGAGGTTCGTCGGGTCACAGAAGTACCCCAGAATATGAATGTCCTTGCCTTGCCACACTGCCGAAATTTCAATTCCCGGAATGATTTCGAGTCCGATTTCCTTGGCCGGTTCTTCGGCAATCTTGTAGCTGTCCAGGTTGTCGTGGTCCGTGATGGATATGCAACGAAGCCCTTTGCGTTTGCAAAGCATGAGCAGTTCATCGACCGAGAGCGTTCCGTCGGAAAGCTTGGTGTGCATGTGCAGGTCCGCATAGCCGCCATTTTCAGTGATGATTGTCGAATACTTTTGCATGGTTAGCTCTTGGACTCCTTGGCTTCTTTAACGTCCTTTTCTTCATTTACGAAGTAGCGGGCCATCATTTTTGCAGGGGAAATCGTCTTGAGTTGGTGCAGACTGACATTCAAAAACGGATATTCGCGAGCGCAATCAAATCCGGCGCGAAGAGACGCACCGCTGATCAATGCGAGATACAAAAACTGCGGCTTGAAGGGGCCTATATAGACGCAAGCGAGAGGAGCGTAACTTTTTATTTGGTTTTCAAGCTTTTCGAAAAGCGGTTCTCCATAGCGGCAGCCCTTGGTGGTGTAATAGGAAACTGTGGCTTTTTTCTTTGCAAAGAGAATTTCTAAATCGCCGTGCGCAATGAACAAAATAGACTTGAATGAATCCGAAGGGAGTTCGTCCAGAATAACCTTTGCAATTTTTTTATCGTCGGGGAGAAAGAATACGGTCTTTTCTCGGTCTTGCAACGATTTTGGAAACGAAAATGGCTTTGTATTTTTGATTTTCCCAGCCTTGAACAAAAACCACCGATACAGCAATGGTTTCCAAAAAAGCAAGCGCATGGGATAAAACTGCTTGTCGTCAGCAAAATACGGTGAAGAAAACAAAGGTGCTCCTATTTTTTTTAACGATGAAAATATATAAATTTGCGCCATGCCTAAACAAAAGTTCTATGCTATAAAAAGCGATAATGAAAAAAAAATCGTAACCACGTGGACCGAATGCGAAAAATTGACCCACGGCGTCAAAGGTGTTTTGTTCAAATCCTTCGGCTCGCGCGAAGAAGCGCAGGCGTGGCTCGACGGGATGGAGGCTCCTGCCCCTGATGGAATCCGTGTATTTGTCGATGGATCTTTTTCACCGGGTTTTGCCCATTCCGGCTGGGCGTTTGTCGTTACAGACAATGATAAGGAAATTGCCCGCGGTTCGGGAATTACCGCATTCGAGGCGGAGAGCCGCAATATCGATGGCGAAGTCATGGCCTCGTTCCAAGCGATGCGTTGGCTTGATGCCCACGATATGAATGGAGTCATTTGTCATGACTACGAAGGTATTGCACGTTGGGCGAAAGGCGAATGGCAGGCTAAGAGCAATATCGCTCAAATGTATGTCAAGGCATCAAAACCTTATCTGCACCGAGTTCAGTTCGAAAAAGTCGCCGCCCACACTGGCGTCAAGTGGAACGAACTTGTAGATAAACTAGCAAAAGAAGCCATCGCGAAAGCGAGGAAGGGTAAATAGGTTATAGGTTTTAGGGGATAGGTCTTAGGATAAGTATCATGCACTTCGTGCATCAAAATAAGGGAGGCGAAGCCTCGTTTTTCTTCCTAAAAACCTAATACCTAAAGCCTAATCCCTATTCTGATTCGTGTTTGCTCATGCAGTGGAGGCTTCCACCTTCTTCAATCACCGTGCGGCAGTCGATACCGATGACTTTGCGGTCCGGGTACACGCTTTCGAAGTACTTTTTAGCAACAGCATCGTTCGGGCTCTTGTATTTCGGGAAGATGAGCCCGCCGTTCACATAGATGTAGTTCATGTACGATGCCGGAAGAATTTGTCCGTCATCAAGTACGCGTTGCGGCGGGAGCGGTAGCGTATCGACTTGGGCTTTTTCGTAATGCCTTTTGAGCCAATTTTCGATGATGTACTTTGCTTCGCTTAAAATCGGGGCATTGGGGGAGCGTTTGTTGTCCGTCATGCACATGACGATTCTGTCTTTAGCGACAAAACGGGCGACGTTGTCGATGTGGCCGTCAGTATGGTCGCCGTGCAGACCGTGCGGCAATACAAGTAAATCCTTGAGACCGAATGCTTTGCAGAGTGCTTTTACAACCTTTTTTAAATCTTCTGGTTTATTGCGGTTCTTGCCGACGAGACAATCTTCGGTCGTGATTCCGAGGCCGTCGCCGTTGACTTCGATGGCGCCACCTTCAAAAATGTAAGGGACGCTTTCGACGAGCGTGCAACCAGTTTTTTCGGCAATCTTCTGCGGAATGGCGTTGTCCAATCCCCATGGCGGGAATTTGGCACCCCAGGCATTGAAGCTCGTTTCTGCGATAACTTTTTGGTGGCCTTTCTTTGAACTTTTTTGGAGGAAGAATGGACCGTAGTCACGGATCCAGATGTCGTTTGTTTTCATGACAATAAAGTTTGCAGGGAACGGACGGTCTGCAAGAGCTGATTTCTCTTCGTCTGTCAAGAAATTCTTGCTGGGGAGAAGAACATTTACCGGTTGAAATTGCGTGATATTGCGGATAAGTTCTACGTAGAACCAGCGGATTTTTTCACCGCGTTCGCCATACCAGTTCTTTTTGTTGTGCGGGAACGCAAGCCATGTAGCGCTCTGCTTTTCCCATTCCGCCGGATAACGGACAGAAGATTTTGTTGCCATAAATTCAAATCCTTTTTTTGTCACCTTCGCCTATGCGAGGGGCTTTGAGATTCCCGATCAGGTCGGGAATGACGTTCTTCTTTGTTCAATCACATCGGTGACATGCTTATTGCTCATGCCTCACCGCTTACAGTTCCTAATCACTGTCTACTTCTTACCGTCTACTTCCTACTGCGGCTCCGCCGCTCTAATCCGCCCAGATTTTGAGAATGTCCTTGTACAAATCCACGCGGCGGTCGCGGAAATGCGGCCACCAGCGGCGATTTTCTTCGGTTTCGGCAAGGTCGATTTCGACGTAGCTTGCACCCAAGAATTCCGGGTCGCACTTTTGTAAAACGTATCCGTCCGGGGCTGCGACAAAGCTTGTGCCCCAGAACGTGAGGTGGCCTTCGACGCCCGAGCGGTTGGCGGCGATGACGAACGTTCTGTTTGCAATTGCATGTCCACGCATGACTGTCATCCAGCTGTCTTGCTGACGCGGGTAGATTTCCTTGGGTTCAGAATCCATCCAGCCGATAGCGGTGGGGTAGATGAGCACGTCGGCGCCCTTGAGACTCATGATGCGTGCTGCTTCGGGGAACCACTGGTCCCAGCAAATAAGCACGCCGAGCGTACCTGCACTTGTTTTAATCGGTTCAAATCCTGTATCGCCTGGAATAAAGTAATACTTTTCGTAGAAGGCCGGGTCATCGGGAATGTGGCTCTTGCGGTAAAGTCCGGCGATGCTGCCGTCACGTTCGAACACGAATGCCGAGTTGTGGTAAATGCCGCGGGCACGCTTTTCGAAGAACGGGAACACGACGACGGCGTTCAGTTCCTTGGCGATGGCCTGCCATTCGGCGACTATCGGATGGTCCTTTTCGATGGCGAGGTCAAAAAAGTCCGCGTTTTCCTCGAACGGGAAATACGGGGTGTGGAACAGTTCCGGGAGAACCAAAAGGTCGATTTCTTTGCCCTTGAGCTTGAGGGCTTCGTCCTTGTACCACTTGTTGTTGGACTCGAAATCGCCGGTCCACTTGCCTTGCAACGTATATACTTTAATCTTCTTCATGTGCAATAATTTAGAAAAATCAAGCTCTAACAGCATTTTTTTGTAAGAAGATTGTTTTGTTTGCGTAAAATCACATGAATGAGGTGTTTGCATGTTTCAAGTTTTCTATATTAACCCTTGAAATTTAAAACCCTTGAATTTTTATAAAAGGATAAATAATGTCTCTTAAACTTATTTCTCGTGGTGCAGCAGCAGTGCTCCTTACTGCAGGAATTGCCTCTGCTCAATTGTTGAATACGAAAAGTATAGATGTCATCCGCGTCGAAAAGACCGGTATTTCTGCAGGTAAGATTGATAGTCTTGCAACGATGCTCGGCGCTCAGCAGGCTCCGGGTCAGAAGTTGACCGATGAAATGATGACTCAACTGCGCTATGCGGTTGTTGATAATTTGGTGGGTCAGGAACTCATCAAGCTCGAAGCCAAGAAAATGGGTATCAAGGTTTCTGCATCCAAGGTCGATAGCTTGACCACTCTCTTCAAGAAGCAGTTCCCGAGCGAAGAAGCTTTCCAGAAGGAACTCAAGAAGTCCAACACGACGATGGCTCAGTTCAAGACCAAGATTGAAGACCAGCTCAAGAGCGAAGTCATCATCGAAAAGAAGGTTCCGTATCCGAAGGAACCGACTGAAGAAGATCTCAAGGCTTTCTGGCAGCTCCACCAGTCTGAAACCGCTATCAACGATACGATTAGCGGTGCTCGCATCTTCATCTCTACCAAGGGCAAGAACGCTCAGGAAATCAGCGACGCCAAGGATATGTTGAAGGGTCTTGCAGCTCAGGTCCGCTCCAAGAAGGCTACATTCGCCCAGCTCGCCGCCATGTACAGCGACGACAAGGAAGCCAAGAAGACGGGTGGCATCATGAACAAGTTCCTCGCCAAGTCCAAGAGTGCCGCTTTTGCGAAGGCTGTGGGCAAGCTCAAGGTCGGTGACATTTCTGACGTCATCGTCGAAAATGACGGTGTTTCCATCTTCATGCTTACCGAAAAGAACGACGGCAAGTTCGAAAGCTACAGACACCAGATTGACTACATTCTGCGTGTGAAGCGCGAACAGGATCGTCAGATGAAGCTCAAGGCTTATCTCGACGAACTCGGCAAGGCTTACAAGGTGCAGTACCTCGACAAGAAGTACGAACCGCCTCAGGCAATCGGAAAATAGGTATTAGGTAATAGGGCTTAGGTTTTAGGCCCTATAATCACGGCACCGCCGCACTGTGTCATGCCCGACTTGATCGGGCATCTCCTTTATAAAGCATTAACCATTAACCTTGTCATCCCGGACTCCGTTCCGGGACACCAACCACTAACTACTTATGTTCCAAACTACACATACCGGGCTTATCGAATTGCGCGCACGCATTGATAAACTCTGGGGGTATCTTTGACTTAGAAGCAAAGACCGAAGAACTTTACGTCCTTGAAAAGGATTCCAGCGACCCGAACCTGTGGAATGATCAGGATAAGGCGCAATCCATGATGAAAAAGATTGGGAACCTCAAGGGGCTTATTGACTCCTGGAAAGAAGTTTCCCAGACGTGCGATGACCTCGCAGAACTTTACGAGATGTCCAAGGACGAAGAATCTGCGGACCTCACTTCGACGATTGAATCAGACATTGCGGATCTCAGAAGCCGCGTCGAAAAGATGGAATTCAAGAAGATGCTGAACGGGCCTGACGATGCCTGTGCATGCCTCATGTCTATCCATCCGGGTGCCGGCGGCACCGAGTCGCAGGACTGGGCGTTGATGCTTTTCCGCATGTACACGCACTTTTTTGAACGCGAGAACATGGACTTCAAGGTGGTGGATTTCCAGGAAGCCGAAGACGCTGGCCTCAAGAGTGCTACCATCGAAGTCACTTGCGAAAATGCTTACGGTTTGTTGCGTTCTGAAATTGGCGTTCACCGCTTGGTGCGCATCAGTCCGTTCGATGCCAACGCCCGCCGCCACACGAGCTTCACGGCTGTTTATCTGTACCCGGAACATGAAGACATCGAATTTGACCTCGACATGTCCGAAGTGCGCGTGGATACGTACCGCAGTAGCGGCGCCGGCGGCCAGTACATCAACAAGACTGATTCCGCTGTACGCATGACGCACTTACCGACAGGCATTATGGCGAGCTGCCAGACGGAACGCAGCCAGATCCAGAACCGCGAAACCTGCTACAAGATGCTCAAGACCATGGTCGCGGAACACTACCGCTTGGAAGAAGAAGCCAAACGCGATGCCCGCATGGCCGAGAAGAAAAAGGTCGAATGGGGCAGCCAAATCCGCAGCTACGTTTTGCAGCCGTACCAGATGGTCAAGGATTTGCGCACTGGCGTGGAAACTTCGGATACCGCAGGCGTTCTCGACGGAAAAATCCGCCCGTTCATTGATGCTTACTTGCTGAGTACAAGCGAAACGGCTAAATAGGCGAGCGAACGCCGCTGCGGCTACAGACAATAAAAGATAAGAGGGCGGCGAAGCCGCTCTTTTTCGTCATTTTGGATTCTACTTCTGTGTTGTGATGTATCCCACAGAAAATAAAGTTTTGGCGAGTTTCTGTTTTGTTTGAACGTCACATGAATGTATATTTATTGTAACTTTTTAAGGAGTATCAATATGAATTTCAAAAAATTGGCCTTTGGGCTTACTTTGGCTGCTGCATTTGGGTTTGTTGCCTGCGGCGATGATGATGAATCCTCTCCGGTGGGGCCTAGTGACGATCCGGCTGTGTCCAGTTCTTCCGTAAAAGCATCGGGTGATTCAAATAGCTCGGACAGTAACTCATCCACAACGAGCTCTGAAAGCAAATCCTCTGCTAAGAGCTCTGATAGTAAATCCACAGCCAAGAGTTCCGACAGTAAATCTTCTGCAACGAGTTCTGATAGTAAGGCCTCGGCTAAGAGTTCTGGTAGTCTTAATAGTTTGATTGGCGATTATGGTCAGGAATGCAGCAAGGAAGGTGAAAAACAAGATGGCAAAGTTTGGGGTGTGGATGTCAAGCTTATTTGCAAAAATGGAGTTTGGGAAGCGGACTCAGCAGCCATGAAGGACGCTTTGAAATGCACTAAGAATGGAGCAACGAAAGATACGACCGTGATGGGCACGACTGTTAAGATGGTCTGCGTGGATGGCGTGTGGACTTCTGACAATACTTGTACCAAGGATGGTGATACCAAGGAAGCTGAATACTTGGGCATGAAAACTACCTTGGTCTGCAAAGATGGCGAATGGACTTATCAGACTACAGCACAAATTGGAAACGATAAATGCGACAAGGAAGGTGACAAGAAGGTGGAGTCCGTTATGGGCTTTGATATGCATTACATTTGTCAGGGCGGCGAATGGGTCACGGATGCCACTGCTATGCAAGAAAGCAGCAAGTGTGATAAGGAAGGTGACACAAAGACTCAATCTATCTTGGGTTATGAATTGAAATACGTTTGCACGGGTGGCACGTGGGTTCCTGATGGCTCCGCTTTCGGTGGCTCAGGCGATATTGTTCTTGACTAATTCTCTCCGTTTCGTATAGGAATATTAAAAGCGAAGGCCTCGACATAGTCGAGGCTTTTTTATATTGCTTTAGCAGATAGGAGTCTTTATGGAATTTATTGAACTTGCTAAAAATCGTTACAGTTGCCGAGCATTTGCAGACCGCGCTGTGGAACCTGAAAAATTGCAGTTGGTGCTTGAAGCGGGGCGCCTTAGCCCGACAGCTGTGAATGGTCAACCGGTGTTTGTCAAGGTTCTTAAGTCAAGTGAAGCTCTTGCGAAATTGCGTGGCATTACCCGCATGGCATACAACGCTCCTGTAGTTATCATGGTTTGCTACGATGAAAACAAAGTTTATTCGCCGGTGACGTATCACGACGATTTCAAGAGCGGAATCATGGATTCTAGCATTGTGACGACTTCGATGATGATGCAGGCGACGGATCTTGGACTTGGCACCCTTTGGGCGCGCGGTTTCAATGCGTCTGAAATTGAAAGAGCTTTTAATTTCCCGGAGAACATCAAGCTCGCTTGTTTCCTCGACGTGGGCTATGCTGACCCCGAAAATGGCGGCCCGTCACCGAGACACCCTGTTCGCAAGCCAATGGAAGAGTTCGCAAGCGAATTTTAAAACTTAAATTTTAATGTACTGTTGTATGAAATTTTCGCCTTTATGGGCGAGAATGTTTGGGGCTTTTGCTAGGTAAAAGTGAGGCTAAGTGTTTATCACCTCTTGACAAATTGTCTAGAAAACGCTCTTGATTCAAGGTGACATTTGCCCCTTTTGAGTATAGATTACATTTAGGTGTAATTCTAAAAAGGGATTAAACATGTTTGTGGGATTTTCTAAGGTTTTTGCCGGGGCAGTCTTTGCTCTTAGCTTTTCGATGTTCGGCACGCTCCATGCGGCTCCGGACCCAAATTTTCACATTTACATTGCGTACGGTCAGTCCAATATGGGCGGCACTGCAGATGCTCAAAATGCAGACAAGGCGGAGCATCCGCGTTTCAAGATTTTTGCGACGCAAAAGTGCTCGGGCAAGGGGCGCAATACGATTGGCGAGGTCTATCCGGCGGTTCCGTCGCTGTTTAACTGCGGGAACACGATTTCGATTGCGGACTGGTTCGGTCGCACGATGGCGGATAGCATGCCCGATGTGACTGTTGGCATTATTCCTGTTGCTGTGGGTGGTGCAAGTATTAAGTTGTTCGATAAAGACCAATATGTAAGCTACCTTTCGACGGCGGAAGGCTGGCTCCAGAACTATGCGAAGGAATACGCTAGCGATGGAAATGTGTATAAGACGATTGTCGATATCGCTAAAAAGGCTCAGCAAGTGGGCGTTATTAAAGGATTCATTTTCCATCAAGGTGAAACGGATGGCGGTTACCCAGATTGGCCTAAAATCGTGAAAAAGACGCGTGACGACATGCTAAAGGATCTTGGCATGAGTTCGGACACGGTGCCTTTTGTGGCGGGTGAACTTTTGCGCGAAGGTTGCTGTTATTCTGACCGCGTTTCTAAGCTCCCCAATACGATGGACAATACTTATTATGCAACGTCGGAAAATCTTGGCGGAAACGGTGTGGACCGTTACCACTTTAACCATGATGCTTATGTGACTTTCGGTAAACGTTATGCTGAACAAATGCTTAAAGCGGTTGTTCGTAAACCTGTGGAGCCCGTGCCGCAACAGCCGTTCGGGAAAATTGAAAATGGTGAAGCTGTTGCTGGCGAACCGGCTAACATTCCTGGAAAAATCGAAGCTGAAAATTACGACATCAATGGCGTCGGTAGCGGAAATAATTCTTACAAGGATGATGATTCCGAAAACAAAGGCGGGGCATACCGCAAAGATGGCGTTGATATTGAAGAAATCGCGGATGGCTATGCTGTAGGCTACACCAATGAAGGGGAATGGCTGGAATATTCCGTGAATGTCAAAGCAACGGGAGATTACGCCGTCAAGGTGCGTCTTGCTTCGGGCTCCGAAACGTCGGGGTTCCAGCTGTTGCTTGATGACAAGGAGCTTGCATCATCGTTTACGGCACCCAAGACGGGCGAGGACTGGAAAACGTACGAAGAAGTCGATGTCGGCGAAGTAAAATTAACCGAAGGAAAACACGTTCTTAAAATTCTGATTACTGGAAATTATGTAAATATTGATTGGCTAGAGTTTGCTGATAAATCGTCGTCGCGTATTGCTGACTATGGTTTGCGTGTGAGTAATGAACCCCGCAATTACATGGTGTTTGACCCGATGGGCATTTGCGTTGGAACTGTTCGTGCGTTGAATGCAAACGAGGCGATGCAACAGGCGAAAATGAAAGTTAAAGGGATGAAAAATTTATATGTGAAATTAAAGTGATAAGATCCTTCGACAATGCTCGGGATGACATGAATTGCGTCTTTCCGCTGCGTCATTCCGGCTTCCGAACCGGAACCTAGCAGGGATCTATGGGCAGGTTTATAAATTATAAGGAGTGTGAGATGAAAAAGAGTTTTAACAAGGTTTTAATCGCATTGAGTTTGTTTGCGGTTTGTGCGTCTGCTGCGGTAGATCAGTGCAAGCCGATTGGCTGGGCGACTCGTTCGGGGCGTACATCGACTGCATTTGAAGTGACTGGTGGCGGGAATACGACTCCCATTACAGTCAAGACTTTCGATGAATTGCAAAAATATGCGAAAGATTCTTCTCCGCGTGTCATCTACATCGACGGAACGCTTGGAAATGGCTGGAGCGGAACTTCTGGCAGCCGCCTGAACATCACCGCAAGCAATAAGACTATTATCGGGCTAAAGCCGGGAACGCTTTTGAAGGCTCCCATTCACATCACGAGCAAGGCGTCGAACATCATTGTCCGCAACATCGTAATTCAAGGCCCAGGAAGCAATGCTGACCAGGCGTGGGACAACCTCACGATTGAAGGCGGGGCGAAGAACATCTGGATTGACCATTGCGAATTTTGGGACGGTCAAGATGGTAATGCCGACGTGGTGAAAGGTTCTGACAACGTTACATTTACGTGGTGCATTTTCGGCTACAAGAAAAAGAGTACGCATAACCTCTCGAATCTCATTGGAAGTTCCGATAACGAACCCGAGAGCGAAGGCAAATTGAATGTCACGTACATGTTCAACTGGTGGAAGGCCGCGAACCAGCGTAAGCCGCGTTGTCGCTACGGAAACGTTCATGTGGTGAATAACCTCTTGACGGGGGACGCTAGCATCACGAACGGCACGGATGTGCTTGGAATTTCGGCAGGCCACATGTGCAAAGTGCGCACGGAACGCAATGTGTTCATTAACGAAGCGAACCCGATTTATATGGGGAATGCAAACGGCACGGGCGTGAACGAAGTCATCGACAACATTTTTACGAACTGCTCTGGCAATACAAGGGGGACGGGAACCTCTTTCACGCCACCGTATGAATACGAAAGCTTTATGCTCAAGGCAAACGAAGTTGAGGCGGCTGTGAAAGCGAATGCAGGCGCTACGCTCAAGAGCCCGACGGAATGTGATGCCAATTATGTGGAACCGCCGCCACCGACACCGGATAAAAAGTACCAGGCGGAAAAGGGCTCGATTACGGGTGGTGTATCTGAAAGCAGCAATGATGGATTCCACGGCGATGGTTACGTGAATTTCGACAAGGGTGGAAATGTAGTTGTGCCTATAAATGTTGATGTGGCAGGCGAATACAAGTTTGAAGTTGATTTTGCAAATGGTTCTAGCGAAAGCAGGAGTCTTGTGATTTCGTCGGGAATGGATTCTGTGACATCAGTGTTTGAAACGACGAGCGCTTGGGGTGTCTGGAAAACTCAGGAATTTTCGCTCAAGCTTTCGGCGGGCGAGAATGCGATCAAGTTCACGACGCTTGCCGATAAAGATGGCCCGAACATCGACCAGTTTGACGTGACGCTTGTGAAAGCTTTTGAGACTAAGCCCGATACATCGAAACTGGACACTACTGCTCAAGATACTACCGCCAAAGATACGTCTAAATCGTTTATTGTTGCGAAGGATGTTTTTGCGATGGCTCAAACGGAGGCTTTCCGAGTTAGTCTTTTCGATACGAAGGGGACTCTTGTACGTAGCTTATATGTAAAATCTGCGATGATAAATGATATTGCATGGATGACGCAGGGTTTGCCAGCGGGAATTTACGTAATGCGCTTAAAGGCTCCCAATATAAACCGTCAAATGTTCATTGCAGTTAAGTAATTTTTGATATGCACGTTTTGTTTGAAATTATCTTTACTATATTCAAACAGACGTGTTCTAATTGGAGGTGGAATGTCTTTATCTGAAAATTCAAAAAATACAGTTAATCTTGCCAAGTTGACGGACAATTATTTTGCTCAAGATGGCGATGTGCTGACGGGAAAAATTGCAGGCGAATACGAAATTATAATACCAGACGGTGCTACAATAACGCTCAATAAAGCGAAAACCTATGGAATCGTCTGCGAAGGTGATTGTACGATAATCCTTGCGGAAAATACCCTTAACACAGTGAAGGGTGCTTGTAGCGATTGCCCCGGCATTTATATTTCTGAAGGGAAAACGTTGACCTTTGATGGCTGCGGTTCACTTGATGTGAGCAGCAAGGAGGCCGCTGGTATTGGTGCCGCCTGTAATATGGGCTGCGGTAATGTCGTAATCAAGAATGGAACGATTAAGGCAGTTGGAGCTCAGGGCGGTGCTGGTATTGGCGGAGCGTATGTCACAAATGTGAAAAAGGTCGCTTATGGCGATGTCATAATTTATGGCGGGTCGGTGACTGCGAAAGGCGGTTTTTTCGCAGCTGGTATTGGAACGGGTGCGAATTACAATGCCGAAGTGTCTTTGGGCAATATCACGATTAATGGTGGCGTTGTCGAGGCGAAGGGTGGCTTGGGCGGAGCCGGTATTGGTACAGGGCCTGTTGGCGTTGATTGCTCTAAACCTTGCAACGGTAAATCCTTGATGAATGCGATTACGATTAGCGGTGGCTCGGTGACAGCCAAGGGCGGTAATGGGGCTGCTGGAATTGGCTCCGGCTGGCCTTATTATAAAGATTGTTCTACATCCATAGAATCCATTACAATTACAGATGGCGTGACTGAAGTCTCTGCAACAAGAGGAAAAGATCCATTGGCTCTCTGTTGCATTGGTAAACCGAAATCTGATGATGGTGCAGGAACCTCATCAATCGGTCCTATAACGATTGGTGGTAAAGTAACGGAATGCATTGAAAAAAGTAGCTTTACTTATAAACCGAAAAAGTAGTTTGTTGTAAAACTGACCCTGGAATAAATCCGGGGTGACATGTGTAATAGGAAAATCGCCCATGCCTTCAAAAATTTCATCTTGGTTTAAAATCGTCATTTACATATTCAAGTTTTGCGTTCGAATTTTCTTCCCGACTGCATTCATGCACAAAGTCGATTTGTCCAAGTTGACGAGCGACTACGTTGCGCAAGACGAAGATCGGTTGGTGGGAACGCTTGTCGGCAAATACAAGGTCTCGGTTGAACGCGATGCAAGAATTGTACTCGACGGTGTGAACATTACGGGGCAGGATGGCGAAAATGGATGGGCGGGGATTACTTGTTTGGGCAAATGCTCGATTTACTTGAAAGGTGAAAATCGCGTTGTTGGCGGATGGGGCTATGACGGCATTATCGCTCGTTTAAAGCTTACGATTGCGGGGCCGGGTTCGCTGCTTGCTCAAGGGTGCGAAAATGGGTCTGGCATCGGAGTCAGCCATTTAGATGAACTTGTTGTCAATTCCGGTGTAATCACTGCAAATGGCGGTGATCGAGGTGTGGGAATCGGTGGCTTTTCTTGCGGGAGTGTCAGAATAAATGGTGGTGCGATTACGGCAAAGGGCGGTGAGACATGTGCCGGTATCGGTAGCGGTTGTTTTGGCAAGGCAAAAGAAATTCTTATCTGCGGTGGTAATGTCGTTGCGACTGGTGGCGATGATGGTGCCGGTATTGGATGCGGCGTCAAGGGAATTGCTGAGAAAATTGAAATCCGTGGGGGAACTGTTGTTGCCACAGGCGGAAAGAATTGCGCGGGCATTGGTGGCGGAGAGGATTCTACAATAGGAACGATTAAAGTTTGCGAAACGGCGAAAGTGACTGCAATCAAGGGCGATTCTGCTAAATTTAGCATTGGTGCTCACTATTTAGGCGCTTGCCGCGAGGTCGATATAGCCGGATATGCAAAGAAAAGTATCGAAATGAGTCCCTTTATATATGAAGGTCCGGTTAAAGAACGCCCCGAACAAGAATCTGCACAGACTCGCAAAGTTGTTTTAGATAATTTAACTCAAGATTATGTTGCACAAAATGGCGATGAATTGACGGGAACGCTTGTTGGCAAATACAAAATTTCGGTTGCCGATGGAGCTACGATTGTGCTTAATGGCGTAACTATTCGCGGTTATGACGATGACAAAGATGAAGATGCTTTGTATCCACCGAGTTGGCCGGGAATAAACTGCTTGGGCAACTGCACTATTGTTCTTGCAGATAATAGTTTGAATAAAGTTATAGGTGGATATCACTGTGCTGGTATTGCTGTGGGACCGAAAGGCACTACGCTTACGATTAAGGGAACGGGTTCGCTGATTACGCAGGGAGAAGGTTCTGGAGCCGGTATTGGAGGCGGTGAAGCTGGATCTGGTGGAGATATTCTCCTCTGTGGCGGCTCGATTGAGGCGATAAGCACTCAAGATGGTGCGGGAATTGGAAGTAGCTTTGCACGTTCTGTCGGCAACATTACGATTACCGATGGCGTGAAAAAACTTGTTGCAAAAACAGGTCCGCATTTTTCAAATGCATCATGCAGTATAGGGGCTGGTCGTCATGGCTCTTGCGGCTGTGTGAAAATTAACGGCTTTGAAGTGGGTGCTTTGGAAACGAAAGAATTTGTCTATGAAGGCAAATCTTATACGGTTCAATTTGATGCGAATCTTGACGAAGCCGAAGGCTCGATGGAAAATCAGCGTGTTATTCCCGGTGCGGTGAAACTTGTTCCAAATGGATTTAAACATAAGCATCTTTTCTTTGCGGGATGGAACACTAAAAAAGACGGCTCTGGATTGATGTTTAATGAACAAAGTCTATTAACGGATTTTGCTGAAAATGGAGCTGTTGTGACTCTTTATGCTCAATGGTTCGATGGCGATGTGTCTAAATTAAAAAGAAATTTTGTTGCTGCCGATGGTGCGGTGCTGACGGGAACTTTGGACGAAGATTATGAGTTGTCCATTGCGAATGGGACCACGGTAACTCTTAATAATATCCACGTTACGGGTAAAGCGATCGGCGAGGGATTTTCTTCGAGAGGGTGGAATGCAATCACTTGTTTGGGTGATTGCACCATTGTCTTGCAAGGCGAAAATACAGTCAATGGGAAAAGTGAATACGCAGGCATTCGCGTGGGGCCTAAAGGCACGACGCTAACAATCAAGGGCGATGGCTCGTTAATTGCTCATGGTGGGAAAGAGGCTGCCGCTATAGGGAGTAGCGGAGTCGATGTCGTGGGTGAGGGTGGAAATATCATTATCTGTGGCGGAACTATAACTGCTGTGGGTGGCTTTGATAGTGCAGGTATTGGTTGCGGGCGAGGTAATTCTATTGGCGACATTACAATCTGTGGAGGCGTTGTTTCTGCATCAGGTCATGGAAATGCGGCTGGCATCGGTGGCGTTTATTACCACTCTGTCGGGAAAATTAAAATTTATGGTCGTGAAACTAAAGTCACTGCGACAAAGGGAATCGAAGCTCCTAGAAGTATTGGTGCAGGCAATCAGGGTGAATGTGAAGGCGTGTCTATTTGCGGACTTTCGCCTCGTTCCCGCGTTATCCAAAAGAGTCCTTACGTTTACGAACCTTCTACGGTTAATATTTCCAAAGACGAAAACGGTGAATTCCATGCGGTTAAAATGAAACATGGGCTGACTGTTGATGATGTTGTATTCAATCGCGAATTCTTGACGCAGGGGTATTTGCCCATAGCATTCCCGCTAGATGTGAATACGCAAAATTTGGCTAACGTGAAGTCCATTTATTCGATTGAAAAAATTACCGTTGATGAAAACGGCAAAAAATCGATGGGCTTGAAAGAAATTTGGACTCACGGCTCGCCACATGTGGAATTTAATGCGAATACTCCGTATATGGTCCAGTTGTTCTTGCTGCACAAGCCTATTGATGGTGTTGCAAAAATGCGGTATAAGGAACCGCTCCCGGAAATAAATGGCTGGAAATACCGCAAGACTTATGCGAATGGCGATGTTTACCGCAAGAAAAAGAACGCTCCTGTTCCTAGAGTGCTTGTCGATGAATATGTGAATATGGCTGTCAGTCCGTGGCTTTATCCGATATCCTTTAAGGTGTTTTATAGACCAAACTCCGATGAACAAACGGACGACCTCTCCTTTGCAATCCAATTCTTCTACGATAAAACAACGCTCCCCGCAAATAACATTGAAGTGATTGTGGTGTAAAAACTACATCTCTTCCTACAGTCTACTTCCTACTAATCACTAATCACACCCTTTCTTCCGGTCTTGCCAGGTGCTTTCGTTGAATAGCTGGCCTTCGGAAAGTCCGTATTTTTCTTCGACGCCGGCCTTTGAAATCGCAGTGTCGATGTCGAGCTTGCCGCGAATCGCTTGCGTGTAGATGTCAATCTTGCGGCGGACGGATTCAGGTTCTTCGTCCAAAAGTTCCAAGCGGTAGCTGTTCACGTTTTGTGCGATGAGCTTTGGCAAAAGCTTGAGTGCCGATTGCGGCTTGCCGACGAATAGCGTGTTGCGGCATTCGGCATCGGATTGCAAAAAGTGGCGTTCGCCTTTGTGGTCGAGAATTTCTACTTTATGTTGTGTGCAAATCTTTTTGCATTCGGGGAAGCGTCTGCCAGTCGTGAGGGCGCGTGCAAAGGCACAGTATTCCGAATGGAACGCGGGCATGTACTGGTGCAGCGCGAGTTCGAGCTTGCTTCCGTCAATGTTCTTGAGCAAGTCGAAAAGCTGGGTGCTGTTGAGGTCCCACGACGGGTGCAATCGTTCGAGGCCTTGCGACAAAAGCCAATCGTAACTCGCACTGTTGGTGGCGTTCAGGCTGTAGTCGCCGACCATCGGGATTCCAGAATCCTTGAGCAGCGAGAGCGAACCGAGGTTACGCACCAATGCGAAATCCGGCATGAGCGTGAGGATTTGCTTGATGTAATGGTTTTCGCTGGGTTTGTGGATGCGGAGCGTCGCGATGCCTGCTTCAAAACCGAGCTTGTGGATGCGTTCGAGCGGTTCGTCGTATTTGACGCCCCAGTCAAAATCCATGACGACCTTGTCGATGTCGAGCCCCTGCAATGCGTCGATTTGTTCTGGACGGCGAACAAGAACAGTAATGTTCATCCTTTTTGTCATTCCCGCGGAGGCGGGAATCTCCTTGCTGGATGAGGTTGCAACATGAGCGACATGGTGCAAAAATTCCCTGCCGTTTTCTGCAGAGGGTGCAAGTTCCTTCCACTGCAAGCGTTTTTCATCCAAGGCTTGCACGGCGTCTTGGCGCAAGGTGCGTAAAATCTTGCCGGGGAGGAATGCGTTTTGCGGAAGCTTGATTTCGAGTTTGTCTAGAACGTAAGCGGTCGCGCTCAATCCAGAAAGTTCTTTTTTGGCGATGGCTTGCAATGCATCGGCGGAACTTTCGTTGCGGGCCGCTTCAAGCACTGGGCCTTCGACTGTGGCGCTGTTCACACGGGTGGTCGCGCGGTTTTCGTAACCCTCGTGATTGTCGCGAGTCTCGCTAGGGGCGATGGCTCTCTCGGCAATCGTGAGCTTGAGCGGTTTTCCAATGGCTCCTTCAAGCGTCATGCACACGGGAATGTGCTTTGCAAAACTTCTGTCGGTGAACGTCTTATGCAGTTCTTTTTCGAGAGCGGGGGAGTCGTTGCGGTAAGCTTTCATCCCGTAACCGACTTTGCGCAAATCGAATTCACGACCGAATTCTAGACGGACTTGCGACTTCTCGGCAATCCCTGTAACGCTTCCCGGCACGGTTCTAAAAGCGTTTTTCTCGGTGCGGCTGTTCCCGCGTGCATTTTCCCTTGCGTTCTTGGCGCTTCTTGTATCGTGCGCCGAAGCACTCCATGTTGCCTTGTACAGTCGGCTTCCTGTTTGACGCGGTTCGGGCTCTGCCCTATATTCCTCAAATAAAATCCCGTCGCCCGGCAACAATGTGCATGGAACAGGCTTGTCTTCAAGTTCAACAATTACGCTGCCGCGTTCCACTTGAACAACGGTTCCGATAAGTTCACCGTGATGATTTGAAAATGAACCATCGACGAGTTCCTGATGGTTCACGCCGTCGAGCCAGCCCGTGTTGAGTCCGCGAGAGAAAAGCACTTCAAGCGGTTCCAAGTCTTGCGCATTCAACCCTAAATCTGTCGCGCAGTTCTTATTATTTTCTGCGCTGTTCTCGTTAGCGTCCGCGCAGTTCCCATTATTTCCTGCGACGTTCTTATAGCCGTATTCGTTCAGTTTTTCCAGCGCTTTTCGATAAGCATGCGACACGGCGGCAACATATTCCGGGCTCTTTAAACGGCCTTCGACCTTGAGCGACTCCACGCCAATCTCGCGAAGTTCCTCCAATTTCGGGAGGGCGCACAAGTCGCGAGTGCTGAACAAGTAACGGGCTTTCGGGTCCTTCCATTCCTTGCCATCCACGAAAATGCGGTAGGGGAGGCGGCAGCTTTGGGCGCACTGTCCGCGGTTTGCACTGCGTCCGCCGAAGTTTTCGCTGGTGAGGCACTGGCCCGAGTACGAAACGCAAAGCGCCCCGTGAATGAACACTTCAAGTTCCAGGTCGGTGAGGCTCTTGATTTGTGCAATCTGCTTTGCTGAAAGTTCGCGTGCAAGCACCGCTCTTGAAAATCCGATGTCCTTGACCAAGTTCACCGCTTCGGAACTCGCGAGCGTCATTTGCGTGCTCGCATGGATTTCCTGCTCTGGGCTGATGGCCTTGATGAGCCTTGCAAGCCCGATGTCTTGGATGATGAACGCGTCCGGCTTTAACGCTATCAAGCGTTCCAAAAATTCCGGCAACTCCTGAATTTCACGCTCGAAAATGAGGATGTTCATCGCGAGGTACGTCTTGACGCCGCGCAGCCTTGCATAGCGGATCATTTCTTCGACGTCTTCGAATGAAAAATCTTCGGTTCTACCGCGGGCGTTCCAATGCGGCACCCCATAGTAAACTGCATCCGCCCCGTTGTTGATGGCGGATTCTAGCATGTCGCGCGTGCCGACAGGCAAAAGAAGTTCAGGCTCGTTCATGAGCTAAAAAATAGAATTTATGTAGCTTGTACAACGGGCCCCGGCACTTAGGCCGGGGGGACATGCGGTGTTACGCTTCGTTGATGTCGTAGCCGAATTGTACGACGGCACCGGTCTGAGTCTCGCGGAAAATATGCAAGTGGGCCAACCCCTCTAAAATTGCATTGTCGAGCGCGTTTTTGTTTGCTTGAATATCGTTCCCGAGTGTAACCGCCATAATATCTTGCGGCCCTTTGTAACCGTCATGGATAACTTTAACGTACGTATATTCTTCGTCCATTTGATGAATGGCTTCGTGAATGTGCTGGTCATCGTAGCCCGGATCCGATTTAAGGTGAATTCCGGTTTTATCCAGCGTGGAAACGGAACCGCAATAGCCGTTCTGTTTAAAATTAATCCATATTTGTTCAAGCATCGTAATACCCCATGTAAAAAATAATTCTAATTTTTATGCATGTTCAAAAAATCCCTTATTTTGTCGTCTTTTGTTTGCATTTTCATGCTTTTTTTTGTAGGCTGCTCCAATCAAGAAGCGGAATATAAGATTGCGACGCTCACAGAAGAAAATGCCCGTCTGGCACGTCAAGTCCAAGTTCTCAAGGCTACTTTGGATTCTCTGAATGCCCATAAAGAGGCTATGGACAACTCTCTCAAGTTGTTGGATATGAAATAAGTGCAAAAATCTTTCATTTTTGGCATAAATTTGTCAATTTTGCACTCTTTTCCCATGAAAATTTTTATAAATTTGCGTCCGTGACTGGCCCCCGGTTTGTCGCCAAGGCGAAAACCAATACTGCTTCCCACGTGAAGCCCTGCGACCGTCAAGTCTCCAAGGAGGCGCTAGTAAGATGGTCCCTAATTAACCCGAATTCCGGTCACCCCGTATGCAAGTTATTTTCCAGCTTGCATGTGCGGTTCAACCCTTACTTTATGAGGTGCCCTGATGGAAATAATCGCTCTCGCACTTTCACTTGTTGCAGTGATTCTGTGCATTGTTATCCTGACTAAGTTCAACAAACTCCTTACCATGCT
>JAEEGK010005596.1_pt1 | contig 30367 bp, 34 predicted proteins | sample 8958771 | NCBI WGS metagenome assembly JAEEGK01 (sample SAMN16246547, study PRJNA631951) | gut metagenome | biome: gut microbiome; feature: rumen; material: SC-attached | host: Bos | place: Iran: Karaj | collected 2018-10 | reverse complement strand
GCGTGCTGGATATGGGTTTGGCTGGTGCCTCGTATGCTTCAGGACTCAGCAATCTGCTTGCTTTCACCTCGCTGACAGGCTATCTGCGCAAGAACAGTAAGATATTCCGTCTCAGGCGCCCAGAGAAGATATGCAGCATCAAGCAGTATCGCGAGTGTTTCTCCATCGGACTTCCTATGTTGATATCAGCCTTGTTAGCACCGGCTCTGGCCTTCACCATGAACAGTCTGGTAGTGGGGAAACTGGGTGCTGACGGCATGTATATCTTTACGATCTATTTCCAGGTCAACGGCATCTGTATGCTGGCACTGTCTGGCTCGAATACCGCCATCAGCGATATCGGCGGCATTCTGTTGGGTGAAGAAGACTACGACAGCTTCCGTTTACTCACGCGGCGCATCTTCCGCATGCTGGTGTTGGTGATGGTGGCGGTGAGTCTGCTGATATTCCTCTTCCCCGATGTGCTGGCAAGGATCTATGGCGCCGACGACCATCTGATAGCACAGTGCTATACCCCGTTCCGCCTGATGAGCATCGCCTTTCTGCCCAATGCCCTGTCGGAGACACTGACCGTATTGTATTTTGTGCAGGGGCATCAGAAGCTTTGCCGGTGGATAGAGATCGTGACCAACTTAGGAGCCATCGGCATTATTGCCATCATGGCCCTCTACACCCCCAGGCTCATCTGGTATATCCTGCCCGTCACCGCCTGGCTTCTGCTGTTGGTGATGGTGGCAATGGCTTATGTGGTTTATCGAAAGGGTCATATTTATGCCTGGCCTACATTGGAGAACACGGTGCCGTCGAACCCTGCCGTCACTTTCTCCGTGCCTTATACCACTGAGGGCGTCGAGGCATTCTTGACCCAGGTGCGCCCCTTTGTAGAGGCATGCGAGCTACCTGACGGTTTTGCCGTGGATATGGCGCTGGAGGAACTGCTCTATGAGATTGTGGAGACACATGAAGCGCAATCCTCCAAGGAGAATGAAACCTTCGATGTGCGTATCATCGACAAGGAAAAGGAATTTACGGTGGTGGTCAAGAGCAAGGGTCCCCTGCGGAATCCGATCTACAAATATGCTGATGAGGAATTGATGAATATCGATGAGGGCAACCTGCGACGGGCCATCCTGTCGCGTGTCTGCAAGAATATCAATCACAAGTACATGAATGGCATCAACTGCATCTATCTGAACTATAGCCGAACTGAAAGCTTACATTCAGGAAAATCCTGAGATTCGCGACAAGGTCACCGTCAAAGTGGAAGGCGGTGCCATCAGCGTCTCAACAACCGCAATCGACCAGTCGGATGCCGACTAAATGTCATCCTGCAGGCAATAAATCGAGAGTCCTTCCGTTATTATAGAAGAATGCGGAAGGACTTTCTTTTTATCATGCTGTGCGTGATGGCCGTGCTGAGTGTTGGGTGCGGTTCCGATCAGGCATTGAAAAAGGCGGAGAAGTACTATGCCCTGGGCGAGTACTACGATGCCGCTGCGCAATTCCGGAAGGCCTATTCGCAGACGCCCGTGAAGGAGAAGGTTCGCCGCGGACAGATAGCGGCGAAGATGGCGGAGTGCTATCGGAAGACGAACAATACGTCGAGGGCGATCACCTCGTACAACAATGTGATCCGAAACAAGCAGGACGACTCGTTGACATACCTGCGTCTGGCGCAGCAGCTGATGAAGAACGGCAGCTATAAGGAGGCGGCAAAACACTTCCAGACGGCCATTGACAGTTTAGAGTTGAGAACTGAGAACGCTTATCTAGCCCTGGCCAAGAACGGCCTGAAGGCGGCGAAGATGGCGCCACAATGGAAGAAGGAGGGTTCGGCTTATACGGTGAAGCGGATGGACGTCTTCAACTCGCGTCGCGACGACTACTCCCCTGCCCTCGCCGGCGACGACTACGACCAGCTGTTCTTCACCTCGACACGCAACCAGGCGCAAGGCGACGACCTGAGCGGCATCACCGGTTCGAAAGCCGCCGACATCTTCATGTCGCAGAAGGACGACAAGGGCAAATGGGGCAAGCCGCAGAGCATCGACTCGGAGCTGAACAGCGCCTTCGACGAGGGTGCCTGCACCTTCTCGCCCGACGGACGGTCGATGTACCTGACACAGTGTAAGACCGACCCCAGCTATCCGCGCTATGCGACGATCGTGATCTCCAACCGTAGTGATGCCTCGTGGGGAAAGCCCAAGGAACTGCATATCTCGAAGGACACCCTCTCGAGTTTTGCCCATCCGGCCATTTCGCCCGACGGCGAGTGGCTCTACTTCGTGAGCGACATGCCCGGCGGCATGGGCGGACTGGACATCTGGCGCTGTCAGCTGTTGGCCAATGGCGAGACCGGCGGCGTGGAGAATCTCGGTGAACCGATCAATACGGCCGGCGACGAGATGTTTCCGACGTTCCGACCTAACGGCGACCTCTATTTCTCGAGCGACGGACACCCCGGACTCGGAGGACTCGACATCTTCATCGCAAAACCCAACGACAATGAGAATTTTACGACAACCTGGACAACTAAGACAACTCCGTCATATACAATAGAGCATCCGGGCGCACCGCTGAACTCGCAGGGCGACGACTTCGGCATGACGTTCGAGGGACTGCTGAATAAGGGTTTCTTCTCGTCGAACCGTGGTGATACGAGAGGTTGGGACCATATCTACAGTTTCTTCAACCCGGAGATCATCCAGACGGTGAAGGGCTGGGTGTATGAACAGGACGGCTATGAACTGACGGCAGCACAGGTGTATATGGTTGGCAACGACGGTACGAACCTGCGCCTCAACGTGAAAGGCGACGGCTCGTTTACCCAGGAGATCAAGCCCGGTGTGGACTATGTGTTCCTCGGCACCTGCAAGGGATTCCTGAACCATCAGCAGCAGCTGCGTGTGGATCCGGTGACGGAATCGCAGGAGTATGTGTTGCAGTTCCCCCTGGCGAACATCTCGGCCCCGGTGCTGATTGAAAATATCTTCTACGACTTCGACAAGGCGACGCTGCGTCCCGAGTCGGCAACGGCCCTCGACGAACTGGTGAAGCTGTTGAACGACAACCCCCATATCACCATCGAACTGCGCGCACATACCGACTATAAAGGCTCAGACCAATATAACGAACGACTCTCGCAACGGAGAGCCGAGAGTGTGGTGAACTATCTGATTGCGCACGGTATTGTGGCAGACCGACTGACGCCAAAGGGCTACGGCGAGAGCAAGCCGAAGACGATTAAGCGGAAAGTGGCAGAAAAATATCCGTTCCTCAAGGAGGGCGATGTGCTGACCGAGGACTACATCGCGAAACTCGATGAGGAACAGCAGGAACAGTGTAATCAGTTGAACCGGCGTACGGAGTTTATAGTGCTGCGGACAACTTACGGTATGTTCGATAAGGAAGGTAAACTCCTACAACAGCCACAAACAGAACAACCAGCAGCGGATTCACCTGAAGATCAGCCGTCGGAATCGTGGTAAGGAGCACTTCGACGGAAGTGGCGCCTGCAGCGAAGAGTACCATCATGCTGTCCTTCAGTGACTCCCAACAGCCAAGAACCAGGAACAGAATCAGTCCCACGGAGAGACAGAACCATGTCCAGAGGCGCGCCAGGCGGTGCCCTCGGCTGACGGTCTTGGAGGGCAGGCTCTCCATCACCCGCTCCGTAAAGCCGTTGTCTTCAATCTGCTGCTGTGCAGCCTCCTTGAAGAAGCTCTCTAATAGAATGTTTTCATTATCGGTCATATCCATTTTCCTTTAAGTAGCTAGCTAATTTCTCTTTTCCACGTTTAAGATGCGACTTCACCGTATTCTGGGGAATACCGGTGATATCACTGATCTTATCAATCGGTTGCCCATCAATGAGTTGGAGTGTAATACAGGTACGCTCCTCGTCCTTCAACAGGCTCAAGGCCTTGTAGAGGTCCATCTTCAGTGAAGAGTTGAGCGTGTAGGACTGAGCGTTTGCTGCCGCTCTCCCTGCTTGCTCCCCATCAATGGTGGTCGCCAACTCTGCACTCTGCTTCCTCCGATAGTCGTAATGCACGTTATACGCTATCCGGAAGAGCCATGTGGAGAAGCTGGAGAGGCCACGGAACTTCGTGATATTCACGTAGGCCTTGATGAACGTCTCTTGGGCCAGGTCATCGCTCAACGGCTCATCGCCCAACGTCTGGTTGAGGAAGAACCGACGCACAGGAGACTGGTATTTCCTGACAAGCTGGTCGAAGGCCTCCTTGTTATGGAATACCGCCACCTGCGTCACGAGGGCAATGTCGTTGAGCTCTGCCATATCCTAGTAAAGTCTCTTTTCCGGCATACAGATCCACAACACAAAGTAGAAGATCACGCCACAGAAGATGGTGAAGATGGTGAGGAAAGCATAGGCGATACGAACCATGACGGGGTCGAACTCCAGATACTCAGCTATTCCTCCGCAGACACCTGCTATCACTCTATCGTTAGAGCGCATTAATCTCTTACTCATAATCCTGAATGTTTGACTGGTTTGACGAATTGTAGTTCTGACGGTTCATGAAATCGTTGCGGCCCTGACGGTCCTGACGGGCAATGAACCACTTGCCGAGTCCGATGAAGAACACAAGGGCACCGATACCGACACCAATCTTACCGATGATGATACCGAGGAAGATGGCGAGTCCCACGCCGGTGAACATCTGACGGACACCTGACTGATAGTCGCTTGACTCCATCGACCTCGTCTGCTCCTTCAGCAACTCGTCGGGAATCGGCTGTCCGTTCTGCATGGCCATCTGAGCCAGTTTGTAACGCTCCCGACGGTTCTTATTGACGAAGTAGAAGATGGTGATGATGATGACCAGCGGTGCCAGCAGGAAGATGATGGTAATGACAACGACGCCGGTGATCATACTGGGAATCATACCTCCGCCTACGGCATCCATCACCTCCTTGAGTTCACGGGCATCACTACTGGAATAAGTTGTACCATGACGATAAGTGATGTACTGATCGTCCTCAGCATCTTCAGCATCTGCATTAGTCGTGTCAGAATAGGCTTCGATTGCTTCCTTCTTGTTTTTAGTAGAGTCCACCTGCTCCGTACGTGGAGTATGGCGGTGCTTCTGTGCTGCTGCATCGGCATTCATGCTGAGCGAGAGCACCATGGCGATTGCGATTAAATACTTTTTCATATCTCTCTTGTTTTTTGAATTCTACAGCCGTTTGACGTAACAAATCATAAATTAGTTGCAAAGATAGTGTTTTTTCTTCGATTTTTTGTAATTTTGCATCGAAAATGATGAATTTACCAGAGGATTTCATCCGCGAGACACGGCAGTTGATGGGCGAAGAGCGTTTCAATCGCTATCTTGGAGCTTTCGAAGAGGAAGCCCCGGTGAGTATCCGCCTGAATGTAACAGGGGGACGGTTCTTTTGTGACATCGCCGGTGATGTTACAAAAGAACCGTCCCCCTGTTACATGCCTGTTCCCTGGTGTAATGAGGGCTTCTATTTAGAGGGAAGACCGCAGTTCACATTCGACCCGCTCTTTCATGCCGGCTGCTATTATGTGCAGGAGGCTGCATCAATGTTCATGTGCCACATCCTCCGCTCACTATTCACTATTCACTATTCACTATCCACTGTCCTCGACCTCTGCGCTGCTCCCGGCGGGAAATCGACGGCCATGCGCAGCGTACTGCCTGAGGAATGCGTGCTGGTGAGCAACGAACCTGTTCCCACGCGGGCGCAGATCCTGTTGGAGAATATCACAAAATGGGGAGCGCCGAATTGCATCGTCACCAACAACTACCCCCGAGATTTCCGTAAGGCGAAGGCGAAGTTCGACCTGATTCTCTGCGACGTGCCCTGCTCTGGCGAGGGGATGTTCCGTAAGGATCCTGCCACCATCAGTGAATGGAGTCTGCAGAATGTCGAGAAATGTTGGCGTCTGCAACGGGAGATTGTCAGCGATGCCTGGGAATGTCTGAATCCTGGCGGCATCATGATTTATAGTACGTGTACCTTTAATACCAAGGAGAACGAAGAGAATGTGCGTTGGATCATGGACACATACGACGCAGAGCCGATTGCTATTCCTACAGACCCCTCGTGGAACATCACCGGTTCGCTGCTTCCAGGCTTCGATGCTCCTGTATATCGGTTTATCCCCGGCATCACGAAGGGAGAAGGACTGTTTGTTTGCGCCCTGCGCAAAGGAATTAAGAATGAAGAATTAAGAATTAAGGATTATGATGACCAGACAAGCACAAAAACTGCCCCCAAAAGTAATCATAATTATTCATTATTAATTAATAATCCTTCATTAAAGCGCCTCACCCCCGATCTTCCCCAAGGCGACTTCCCACGCGTCGACCTCTCCTACTCCGAGGCCTTGAAATATCTGAGGGGCGAGGCCCTCGTACTGCCTGCCGACACCCCTCGGGGCTTCGTCACCGTGACCTACAAGGGTATCGCTCTCGGGCCTGTGAAGAATATCGGCAACCGCGCCAACAACCTCTATCCGAAACCTTGGCGCATCAAAACCACTCACCTCCCCTCGGAACCCGTGGAAATATTATCCAAAATCTATAGTCTATAGTCAAAAACTCTAAAGTCAAATATATGAAACAGTATTTAGACATTCTCAACCGCATCCTCACTGAAGGCACCGAGAAAGGCGACCGCACAGGTACAGGAACTATCAGTATCTTCGGCACCCAGAGCCGGTATAATCTCGATGACGGTTTCCCCCTGCTGACCACGAAGAAACTCCATCTGAAGTCGATCATCTACGAACTGCTATGGTTCCTGAAAGGCGACACTAACGTGAAATACCTGCAGGAGCACGGTGTCAGAATCTGGAATGAATGGGCTGACGAAAACGGAGAGCTCGGTCCTGTGTATGGGCATCAGTGGCGCTCGTGGCCCGACTACAAGGGAGGTACGATAGACCAGATACAATACGTTCTGGATCAGTTGAAGAACAATCCGAACTCCCGTCGTATGATTGTCTCTGCCTGGAATGTGGCTGAGGTCAACGAGATGGCCCTGCCCCCGTGTCATACCATTTTCCAGTTCTATGTGGCTGGCGACCGGCTGTCGCTCCAACTCTACCAGCGTTCGGCAGATACGTTCCTGGGCGTGCCGTTTAATATCGCCTCCTACGCCCTATTGTTGCAGATGATGGCACAAGTGACGGGTTATAAGGCCGGTGACTTCATTCATACCACCGGTGATACGCATCTTTATCTGAACCACATCGAACAGGCGAAGCTCCAGCTGACTCGCGAGCCCCGTCCACTGCCTCAGATGAAACTCAATCCCGACGTCAAGTCGCTTTTCGATTTCCAGTACGAGGACTTCGAACTCGTCGGCTACGATCCACATCCGCACATCAAAGCCGAAGTCAGCGTGTAATAATAACGACAACTATGACAACTAAAACAACATTTTCGTCAATGACAATTACCATTATCGCGGCGGTGGCGAAGAACAGGGCCATCGGATATAAGAATAAGTTGATTTATTGGTTGCCGAATGATCTGAAGCGGTTTAAGGCACTGACCACGGGCCATACGATCATCATGGGGCGCAATACTTTTCTCTCTCTGCCCAAGGGTGCACTGCCCAACCGCAGAAACATTGTGCTGAGTCGTTCGCAGAAGGCTTTCCCAGGTTGCGACGTCTATGCCTCGTTAGATGAAGCCCTGAAACACTGCACGCCCGATGAAGATATCTACATCATCGGTGGGGCCTCAGTCTATCGCCAGGCCCTGCCACTGGCTGATCGCCTTTGTCTGACAGAAATCGATGACACACCCGCAGAGGCCGACACCTTCTTCCCCCCTTACGACGAAGGCTGGCAAGAAGAAAGTCGTGAGGATCACCCCGTAGATGACCGTCACGACTTCGCTTATTCTTTCGTCGACTATATCAGAAAATAGGCAGTACTAACAACTGTTGCATGATGGTCTTGGCCATCCGTTCATGTCCTGCATCATTCGGATGCAGACGATCTTTTGCACCATCCTTGAAATACGGCACATAGGCGTCCATCAACGGATACAGCCCGCAGAGGGCGTTCAGGTCGATCACAGGAACAGCCCACAGGTTACCGGCCTCCTTCACCGACTGCACGTAGGCATCAATATACTCGCCACACTTATTGGTATAGTCCTCTCGCGGCTGCCAGTTCTTGTCGTTGGCATAGAATTCTGCACGGTGTATCGGCGTCATCAAGACAATCTGTTTGTCAGGAAACTGCCGTTTCACATAGTCAAGGGCTTTGTTGATACGTCCCCGATAGGTCGAGTCGCTCATCACTGGATAACGGTGTTTACGGTCGACCATGTGTTTAGGCTCGTGGATACCGGCCATCACCTGTTCATCCTTCTCCGTAAACCACTCTCCGATGGGTACACCGGCATTATAGTCGTTCGTCCCGATGAAGATCAGGATGGCATCGAAGTCGGCGCCATGTTCCGTCTTTAACTGGTCAGCCTGTCGAGGGATATCATTCCACTGACGGCCGCTGATGCCATATACGTAGGGTTCTATCTGGAGCCAGTCCTGCAGGAAGCCCCAATACTTCTTTTTTGAACCACTGTTTCTGGGATCGGTAATGGAGTCGCCGAAATAAGCGACACGCTTACCCTTCCATGGATGTTGGATCAAGGCTTGGGAAAAGGCCGGAACAGCCAACAGCATCACAAGCCATAAGGAGAAAAATCGTTTCACCATCTTTTGGCGGAGCTTAGTTTAAGAGTTCTTCAGTCTAAAGGAATTCTCAATACTGTTGAGTTCATCGCAGAAAGCTTTATCCACTTTCAGACGTTTCTCAATCGTATTACAGGAATGAATCACAGTAGAGTGGTCACGACCGCCAATCAGCTGACCGATACGTCCTGCCGGCATCTTCGTGTATTTCTGGGCGAGATACATCGATACCTGACGAACCTGCACGAAGTCGCGCCGACGGCTCTTGCTGAACACATGTTGCTGGTCAACATTATAATGCTGGCAAACCTTCTCGAGAATATCATCAATGGTCAACGGATGGTTGTCGACCTTCACGGCACGCTTGATGATACGTTCTGCCAGACGCATGTCGATATTCGTATTATATACAATCGAATAGGCCATCAGTGAGTTCACAACTCCTTCCAAGTCACGCACGCTGCCATTGGCCGTCTGTGCAATATAATCAATCACGTCGGCAGGAATGTTCAGACCGTCGCGACGGCACTTCCAGGAGAGAATATCCTTACAGAGTTGTACGTTGGGCTTCTCCAATTCGGCAATCAGGCCGCAGGAGAAACGGGTAAGCATACGGTCCTGTAACCACTTCAGGTCTACAGGAGGACGGTCGGAAGCCAGAATAATCTGCTTACCCAGACGGAACAGGCTATCAAAGATATGGAAGAATGTCTCCACAGTCTTCTGAGCCGTTGCCCATTCCTGCACATCATCAACAATCAACACATCGATGGTCTGATAGAAGTTGATGAAGTCGTTCACCGTATTCTGGCGACTGGCATCGGTAAACTGCACCTGGAACAGGCGGGCACTCACATAAAGCACACGCTTCTGCGGATATAATTCCTTTGCACGTACACCTATTGCATTAATGAGGTGGGTCTTACCACAACCTGAAGGGCCAAAGACGAAGAAGGGATTAAAGGTCGACTTACCCGGATGCTCCGCAACAGAGAGTCCTACGGTACGAGGCAACTTATTGGAATCACCTTCGATATAGGTCTGGAAGGTCTTCTTCGGGTCAAGTTGGGGATTGAGGCCCTGAGGAACTGCTGCATCGAGCGTGGTCGGCGTCTTATTGCCACGAGAAGTGGGCTGTGGCGTATCCACCGATGCAGGGCCGTCACTCTCTACCTCCTGTGAAATCTTGTGTGCCTGGTCGGTCATAATCCTGTAACGCAGGATGACATTCGTCTTGAACACACGCGCAAGTACCTTACTTAATAGTCCCACGAAGTACTGCTCCAAGTACTCGTAGACGTACGGACTTGGAACCTGCACCAGAAGCGTATGCTCCGACTCTGAATAGGATTCAAAGGCGATCGGTGCAAACCACGTTTTAAATTGTTGCTCTGTGACGTTGGCCTTAATGAGACGAAGACACTCGTCCCAGAGCACTTGGTAACTATTTTGCATCAGTGATTGCTTTAAATTTCGTCTGCAAAGTTCGCATTTTTTTTTTGAATAAACAAATCCCCCAAAAGAGTATGTCGTGTATACATTTGGCATAACTCCCTCTTATATGGCAGGTTATGTCGTTTCACGGAATATAGATTCAAATTAGATATTTGGAATATTGCAACATTCTGAAACAGATATAGTTACATTAAAACACAGATGCCATAATCAAAATAAACGCCCGTGAATAATGCCTGTCAGAATCCCCTACTCTTAGGGGGATTGAGACGGTATGATTCAAAATGGCATAGCGAGATGCCTATTTAGACAAAATTTAAATTACTTGTATTTTTTGCCAAAAAGTGAAAAATGTACATAACGCATCGGACGAGCCTTCAGATCGATCATCAGAGAGTCGACATGACCCATGGTCGACGTCATGTTACGATAGAGTTCCTGGTCTCTCATCAACAGTCCGAGCGTACCATCTTTACTATTCAGTGTGGCTGTCATCTGTTCTACATTCTGAAGTGTCGCATTCACCTTCGACATGGTCATGGCAAGATCCAACTCACTCAGGCCCTTCGTGAGTACCTGGGCATTCTCCATCACACCGTCGGCCTTCTGTAAAACCCCAGGAACCTGATGGTCGAGACTTGCCGAGAGATGTTTCAGTTCATTGGTTGTGGATGAGAGGTTTGTCGTGATCTGGTTGATGTTATCCAGTGATGCCGCCAAGGCCGGATTAGACAACAGGGCGTTTACACTGGCCAGGATAGAGTCGAGTTTCGGCAACATCTTCTGGAATTGAGGTACCATTTCACTGGCTTTGCTCATAATGCCATGTTGCATATCACCATAAATCGTATCCCCTGGTTCCAACAGGTCAACGGGATTGATGCCGAAGTTCAGTTCTAGTTTCACATTACCCAACAGGTCACTGGCGATCTCTGCAGAAGTACCTTTCGGCACATTCAGTTTCTTGTCCAGACCCAGGACGGCAATAATATCATCCTGATTATCGTAATTATAGACGATATCTTCCACCACGCCGACACGGTAACCATTGGCATAGACAGGACTCGACACAGAGAGACCGCTGATGTCCTTGAACTTCACATAATAGTTGTCATCGGTAGAAAACACGGTGAGTCCCTTTAAGAACTTCAGGCCAAAGAACAATACCACGATTCCGGCTATGGCCACAAGGGCTATCTGTACTTCTTTCGTAAAACCTTTCATATCTTATTCCTTTATTTCTTTCTGTTTCTGAATATTCTGACAGCTTCCTGGACGTTCATCTTCTCACCGTTCCTAAAGGCAATGACAAAAGCCTCAGGGAACTTGGCAAGCAGGGATTTCCGCAACTGGGCAATCTGATTATAGTCGGGAGAGGCTCCAATCGTATATTTCACCATGCCACCCTCACGATAGCTGTCGATGTCCTTTTCGTTCTTGAATCGGGCATCATTCGGTTTCAACACCTTACTGCTCGCAAGAATCTGTACCTTAAAGATGGGTTCTGAGGAGTTCGACTGAGGTGTAGACTTGACTTCAATCACAGGAGCAGGTTTCTCTTCGGCCACCGGAGCAGGTTTTACCTCTTCTACTGGTGCCGGTGCCGGCTCAACTTCCTTTACCTCTTCCACCTCAGCAAGTCTCACCTCTTCCTCAACAGGTTTAGGTGTCTCTTCCGGTTTAAGGATTCTGGGTTCAGGCAGATAAGGCACCGTAATCTTGCCACTATGCTTCTTCTTATAGGCTGCGAAGGCGTTATAGATACCACGGGCATATCGTCCTGTAGCTTCAGCGGAGTTCATAAACTGTTCCTCAGCTCTCGAGGAGATGAATCCCAGTTCTATCAGACAGCCCGGCATGGAGGTCAGACGGAGCACCGCGAGATTATCCTGATGGGCACCCATATCCTGACGTCCTGTGGCCTCGCAGACATATTTCTGCATATATTTAGCCAGGTCGACGCTGTTCTCCATATTCTTGTCCTGCACGAACTCGAACATGATATTACTCTCTGGCGAGTTGGGGTCATAACCGTGATAGGTCTGCTTATAGTCCTTTTCCAGATAAATGACGGCATTCTCCTGTTTAGCCACTTCCAGATTCTCCAGCACACCGTTCTTCTTTCCCGTCCTCCGACTTTTGCCGAGCGTATAGGTCTGGAAACCCATCGCCTGATGGCCTTTCGGCAAAGAGTTGATATGGATGGAGATAAAGAGGTCGGCCTTGTTCTTGTTCGCAATCTCCGCCCTCTTGTAAAGTTCCACGAAACGATCGGTCTTACGGGTGTAGATAACTTTCACGTCAGGACAGTTCTGCTCCACCAGTCTTCCAAAGGCCAGGGCGAACTTCAACGTCAGGTTTTTCTCATATGAGATGGCGCCCTTTGCCCCAGGGTCGCCTCCACCATGACCGGCATCGATCACAAGTGTAAACGACTTATTGTCGGCATGGACCATCAACGCCATTGCCAACACACACAGTCCTATGATATATCTCAACCTATTCACTTTTCACTATTCACTTTTCACTATTCCAGTGTATCTCCACTGAAGCGCCGTCACAGTCGGCACCTATCGGCGGATTCTCCTTGGTTATTTCAAGGTCGACAGAAGTCACTAACGGATAACTTGTCTCTATGGCCGAGGCAATACGCTGAGCGACATGCTCCAACAGTTTCGAGGGTTGTTCCATTTCCCGTTTCAGCAGGGCATAGAGTTCGGCGTAGTTGAGAGTGTCTCCCACCTCATCGCTCTGCATAGCCTGAGCCAGCGGGTATCCCACCCGAAGTGTCACGAGAAACCAGCCTCCGACCTCCTGTTCTTGTGTCACCACGCCATGTCGGGCGTAGAACCTGACGCGGTGCAACGAAATATAACCTGACTCCAGCCGCATGACCACCGATTAGAGTTCTGCTCCCTCTGTCCCCAGATCCATGTCAGTATCCTCATGTACACCGGGGATATACTTCTTCAGGGCACGTTCCACGCCAACCTTCCAGGTATTGATGCTCTCGTCGTTCAGCGACAACGAACCGACCAGCTTGATGACATGTTCCAGTGGCATCCGGTAACGTAACACACCAGAGATCAGCTTCGCATAGTTCCAATATTCCTTATTGAACTTCTCCGAGAGTCCCTCCACAGTGGTCTTATAACCTCGTTTGTTTTCGAACTGGAAATCATAGCGTTTCGTACCGTCAGGATTCATCTGTTTCAGAATCTTACCCTTCGTCACCGTCTTCGGCAGTACGATACCCTCCTCATCATCCTGCAGACCTGTGAAGATCTCATAGGGATAACCGTCGAGGAGTCCGACGAAAGCCACCCATTTCTCCTTATTATTCTGGAATCTGACGACATCGCACTCCAGCACTTGAGGACGGACCTCTGTCACCTCAGGTCGACGCAACTGAGCCACAGCGCTGACGGCCTGATCACCCAACAGTAATAACTGCTCGGCCTCTGCGGGCTGCAAGGCTTTAAGCGCCTTGTCCAACAAGGTCGTCAACTGTTCCTCTGAGAGACTGGTATCTGTTTTCTGTCCTGCGAGCATCAACTCCTGCGCGATGCGTTGCAGGATCTCTGTTCTTTCTTCTGTCAACATAATCTATCGTTTTCGGTTGCAAAGATACACATAAGTTTTCTATTTCGGGAAACTTTCTCTGTTTTTTTGAGAAAAAGTTGTCCGATTTGGAAAAGAATCACTAACTTTGCGGCAAGAATTATAACTATTAAACGAACATATGAAGAATTTACTGACAAGAAAGACTATCCGTAAATACACTGACGAGGACGTCAGTGAGGAACTATTGAGCCGTCTGTTGAACGAAGCTGCCCGTACTCAGACCATGGGTAATCTGCAACTCTATAGCGTGGTCGTCACCCGTTCCAAAGAGATGAAAGAGAAACTGTCGCCTGCTCATTTCAACCAACCGATGGTGAAGGAGGCACCCGTAGTACTGACCATCTGCGCCGATTTCAACCGCACCAGTTTCTGGGCGAAGTGTCGTAATGCCGAACCTGGCTACGACAACTTCCTGTCGTTTATGAATGCTGCCACCGATGCCCTACTCTATACGCAGACGTTGTGTAATCTCTTCGACGAGGAAGGTCTGGGGTATTGCTATCTGGGCACCACCGTCTATCAACCCCAGCAAATCATTGATATCCTGAAATTACCGAAACTTGTCATGCCTGTCGCCACCCTCACTGTGGGCTGGCCAGCAGAAGATCCGGAACTCACCGACCGTCTGCCTCTGGAGAGTTTCGTGCACCAAGAGTGTTACAACGACTATCTGGGTCAAGATATCGACACCTATTATTATAATAAGGAGCACCTGATAGAGAACCTGCATTTCGTTCGCATCAACAAGAAGGAAACGCTGGCGCAGGTCTTCACCGACATCCGCTATACCCGTAAGGACAACGAGGCGATGTCGAAGGAACTCCTCCACACGCTGGTCCGGCAAGGTTTCCTACCCAACACCATAGAAATGGGGCCCCTCGTTTGAGGCGCCCCATTTTTCACTATTCACTATTAACTATTCACTATACTTCGATGGGCTTGTATTTCGGCACGAGTGCCTTCATGATACACCAGCCGATAAGGTAAGCCACTGCACAGATGCAGAAGACGACCATGTAGGCAGCAGGCTTGCCTTCGAAGCCGAAGAACTGGAAGTTAGCACCCTGAGCAGCCGCCCAGTCGAAGAACATACCAGATCCCTTGTTGATGGACATCGAACCGATACCACCCGCCATCGTACCAAGACCTACAATTGTACCAATGGTTGACTTCGGGAACATATCACCGATAGTCGAGAAGAGGTTGGCACTCCAAGCCTGATGACCGGCACCCAGCAGACCAATCAGGATGGCTGGCCACCATGGGCTATAAATACCCAGCGGCTGTGCAAACAGACCCAACAACGGGAAGCAGGCAAAGATCAGCATCGCACGCATACGGCCCAGATAAGGATTCATGCCTTTCTTATCAACAAAGTATGTCGGCAGATAACCACCGCCGATCGAGAGGATGGTCACAATGGCATAGAGCGTGAAGATCAGCAGAATACCCATCGTAGAGTCAGAGGTATAGCCATACTGGTCAGAGAAGTAGGCTGGTGCCCAGAAGAGGAAGAACCACCATACACCATCAGTCATGAACTTTCCTACGAGGAACGACCAAGTCTGCTTGTACTTGAAACAGTCAAAGAATGGGATTGTCTTCTCCTCCTTCACCTCATCGCGGTTCTGTACGTCAGCAAGGTCGTTATCCTGCTCGATATAGTTCAGTTCAGCCTGATTCACGCGCTTGTTATGACGGGGCTTCTCATAGAGCCACATCCAGAGGCCCATCCAGATGAATCCGAGGGCACCGATGATGATGAACGCCATCTCCCACCCCCAGGCACGAGCCAACAGAGGAATAGTAGCAGGAGCGGCCAAAGCACCAACAGAGGCACCACTATTGAAGATGGAGGTAGAAAAAGCACGGTCTTTCTTTGGGAAATACTCTGCCGTGGCCTTGATGGCAGCAGGGAAGTTTCCTGCCTCACCGACAGCAAGGATCAGACGACAACTGAGGAAGAGCCATACGGAAATCGTGGCGATGGCAACAGCAGCATCTCCAGTCAGCTGACCCAACTGAGCCACAGAGTCGTAGCCCTCGACTGTCATAGCCACCCAGCCACAACCAGCGTGGAGCACAGCACCCAATGACCATACGAAGATGGCAATGAGGTAACCCTTCTTAGTACCCATCCAGTCGATGAACTTACCTGCGAAGAGGTTGGCAATGGCGTAGAACAGCGAGAACATACCGGTAATTGTACCGTAGTCGCCATCAGTCCAGTGGAACTCTGGAGCGATGAAGTCTTTCCATGTGAGTGACAGAACCTGACGGTCCATATAGTTGATTGTGGTTGCCAGGAAAAGCAGCGCACAGATAATCCAGCGGAAGTTGGACATCTTTGTTGTTTGTACAGGAGCCATATTCTTTAGTCTTTAAACTTTAAACTTTGGATTATTTAAGATCAATGACGGGGATGTTGTCCTTGTCGTTGTAGTTCAGGTTCTCACCTGCCATACCCCAGATGAAGGTATAGTAATAAGTGGCAGAGGCACAGTGGATGCTCCACTCAGGTGACATGATGGCCTGTTCGTTGTGCAGCCAGACCACACGGCTCTCCTGAGGTTCACCCATCACGTGACAGACGGTCTGTGACTCAGGCACATTGAAATAATAGTAAGCCTCGATACGACGACCGTGCGTGTGAGGTGGCATTGTATTCCAGACACTTCCCTCCTGCAACTGTGTCAGACCCATCTGCAACTGACAAGGGCCCTCCTCGAGAGCTGTGTTCACAATCAACTGATTGATGGTGCGCAGGTTGGCCTCAGCCTTCGTGCCCAGAGGTTTCTCCTTCGTACCTACAATAACGGCCTTCAACGACTGTACCTTGCCGTTCTTACGACCGTCGAGTGTCACCCACTGGGTCTTGTAATGATGATGCGCAGTGGCAGAGTTCAGGTAGAACTTCGCAGGTTTCTGAGGATCCTTTGAACGGAACACCACCTCCTTGTTGGAGTCGATGTCGCCACCCTTCTTGTCCTTGCCGAGCCAGCCACGACCGACGTAGAGCGCCTCGCTGTAGCCAAGCGGATATTCCTGTCCGTCGACGATGACCACACCGTCACCGCCTGTGTTGATGATACCCAGCTCACGATTGCGCATGAAGTAGTCTGCACGAAGTTCTGGGAAGGTCTCCAGCTTCAGATCCTTCGTAACGGGCATCGCACCGCCGAAAATGAAACGGTCGTACATCGAATAGGTGAGGTTAATCTCGTCGGCTGCCATCACCTTCTCCATCACGAAGCGGTCGCGTAGGGTCTGCGTGTCGTAGTGCTTCACGTCGTCAGGATGACATGCCTTCTGGAAACTCACGGTCTGCTGGCCGAAGCCACTCGTAAAACTTGCCATAAGCATTAAAGTCAGAATTGATTTTTTCATTTTTATTTTGGTTTTAATTTTGATTACGCTTTTGAAGCTTTTTCTTCAGCGACAATACGCTTGCGATTGATGAACACCATACCGATGGTAATCACCGAAAGGATTGCAGCGCCAACGTAGGCAAGGTTGTTCACGCACTTATAAATCACCCATCCGAAGAGCGAGCTGGCGAAGTCGAGGGCACCAGCCTGGAATCCTTCAGGAATCTTTGCTGCAGGATCCTGCGTCTGGGCATACACCGTCTGGGCTGCCTGTGAGAAGGCAGGAGCCATGTCAGTAACAAACCACAGGCCGATGCCGACAGCTACGATGCCGACAATCAACGTCTTGACCACATTTCCCTTCGTATACGGCAGCACCATCACGAACACATAGAACATACCGGCGAGCGATGCCAGCGGCAGGAACTCATTGCCAGGCAGGGCCACAGCCATCAGCAGGGCCAGAGGAATCAGGATCAGCGATGCCACCAGCGTTGTGGGATGACCGATCACCAGTGCAGGTGACATACCGATATAAACCTTCTTACCAGCCCATTTCTTCTGTACCACTTCCTGCGTCTTCTCAGCAATCGGCTTCAGACCGTCGATGAAGAGTTTGGTGATACGCGGTATCAGCTCCATCACGGCACCCATCGTCACGCCGAGGAACAGCACCTTCTTGATATCCAGCTGAGCCACGGCACCAATCAGCGCACCTACAATTACACCAAGCACGATGGGCTCTCCAAGCACACCGAACTTCTTCTTCAGTCCCTCAGCGTCGATGTCGAGCTTCGAGAAACCTGGAATCTTGTCGAGCAGCCAGTTGATACCGATGGCGAATGCCGTAAAGCTCTGACAGAAGGGCTGAGGAATGGAGATGCCATCCATATCATCGTAGTAGCTCTGGAACTTGTCGGCTGTCAGATCGGCCATCACCAGCGTGATAATGTAGCACACGATGGCAGCGAAATAGCCCCAAGCAAGACTCTGGTCCATCACGAAATAGGCCACAGCACCGATGAAGGCGAAGTGCCAGTAGTTCCACAGGTCGATGTTCACCGTACGCGTACATTTTGTAATAAGCAGCAGGAAGTTCACACCCAGACAGATGGGGATGATCAGCGCACCCACCGCCGTGTTATAGGCCACAGCCGCAGCAGCGGGCCAACCCATGTCGAACACGCCGAGTTGCAGGTTGTAGAGCTTCGAGATCTCGCTCAGCGGTGAACCGAAGTTGTTCGTCAGCAGGGCTGTCACGATACCCAATCCCACGAATCCGACACCCACATAGAGTCCTGATTTCAAAGACTTTCCGAACTTCATACCTATGCAGAGTCCGATGATGGTAAACAGAATAGGCATCATCACCGATGCACCCAGACTGATAATGTAACTGAATACTTGTTCCATTTGTTTTAATATCGATATTTTTATTTGTTTCAGCTGATTCGTGTGCAAAGTTACAAAAAAATAGCGAAACGCCGTACATTTCGCTATTCTTTTTTCACGTTATCGTTAACGTAACTTGTCAGCATTTGTTTCTACATCCCAGTAGAGACATCTCAGAACGCGGCCCATAGCTCACAAATACAGTCCGAACGAGAGTGAGCGGAATTTGACGCCGCCATCCTTCAGCACGTCATCATTGGAATATTTCACGTAAAGTGGAACGCCGCCGACACCAAGGCGCAACATCCAGTCGATGGTGATGGGCCGCTGGCGGATATCCTTATCCAACTTTTTATTTTCACCGCCAGACATCGAGTATTTTGTCTTAATGCTGGCGTAGGTATTGAAGTTCACAACAGGACCAAAACCTATCCAGAAATCTCTGTCGAAACTATAAGTATAGGATAGATTGGCCGTGATGGAGAATACCTTAATACGCGAAAAATCAGGTGAAACCTGCAAGGGATACTTCTCTATAACGACATTGCCGTCTGGTGCTTTGGTGAAACGCATATCGCCCGTCATGCGGTAGTTCTTCCAGTCGATACCGAGGCCAAACGAAACGGTATTTCGCTCCCTACGGTCGAAATGGTGATCCCACTGTATCAGAGTGGCGAATATTTCCCACGACTTGAAGGTCGAGAAGTCGGCACGTGCATCGGCTTTAGTGGGAGCAGTAAAGCCGACTCCGAAGTGAGCCGACAATGAATTGCTTGAGCCACGTCCCCGACCGTTATCTCTCCTATTACCAACCTTCACGCTGGGGATGAGTTCCCAACGGTCGCGACCGATATGTGTGGTACTTACATAATTGGAATCCACCAGCTGAATGGTATTCTGATAAGTGAACTTACCGTCTCCTTCCTTGCCCGTAACGAGGATCTTCTGAAGCGAATCGCTGGTTATGATGGTTACTTTCTTAGGATTGTGAATAACGATTGTATCGTTTACTTGTGCGCTGGCAGTTGATGCAATGGCGAGCAGCACAATAGTCATAAGTCTTTTCATAATGCTTTGTCTTTATTTCTTATTGATTATTTCTTCTAATTTGTAAATGTCACTGATAGTCCCCTCCATATAGATGACTGTCACCTCACAGGGTTTCTTCTTGCTTTCGAACACATCTTGATAGCACAGAAACCGGTTCTTGCCTCCTTGCGGACTCAACTGAATGTGCATCGTATAAGTCTTGCCTGCCTCCGTCCCTGTAGTGTGATGCCCACGGCCATCCTCGTCGATAATCCGCCGCAAACGCGCCACTTCCTCAGTGCTCGCCGAGAACCGGAGACTGCGGTAGAAGGTCAACTGATACTTTGCCAGCGTCCTTCCCCGAACACGGGTCTCAACCATTCGTTCCCGCGGGATGATATGCCCTTCAAACAGTTCATCGATGTGAAGCCCCGTTTGTGCTACGCTAAATGTCAAATGACAAATGATAAATGATAAACTTAATAAGAGTCGTTTCATATCTGTTTTCGTTTTATTCGATTCCAAATATACCTTTCAGTTGTTCCTCCACAACATCGCTACCATCGTAAGTTACAACAGTCATCGTTTTCTGCATTTCGCAGAGAACAATATCACGGTCGGTAGTACGCTCGCCATAGATATAGGCCACACATTCATCTTCACTCAGACTCAAATGTTTCTGCCAGATCATTGTTCCACCAGCAATCAGCAAGACCACAGCAGCTGCCGCAGCTATCCATCGTCCCATCGTTACGGTCTTGGCTTTACTGCCACCAATGGTATCCTGCCGGAACCCACGGAACAGAATGGCGTATGGCATCCATTCCTCTGGCACATCCGTAGTCGAGCAGAAGTAGTCTGTCAGTTGCTGCTCCTCCTGTTCTGTCGCATTTCCGGCCATAAAGCGGTTGAGCCATTCTTGTATTTGTTCTTTATCTGTCATCTTATCTGCTGATTTATCAATTCTACCATTCTTGTTCTTGCCTTTGAGAGCAATCCTCTCACCGATGATTCCGATGTACCAAGCACAGCTGCTATCTCCGCAAAGCTCATACCTTCTACATTCCTCATCTGCATCACACGTTGCCAGTTGTAAGGCAAACGGTTCATGGCAATTGTGAAGGCCTTGTCAGATTCTGATGTCTCTAATTGGCGCAACGGAGTATCGTCGCCTTTGTGGTCGAACTTGTCGAGCAATCGCATGAGCGGGTGTCGTCGTTTCTGTCTCAGTCGGTTCTTGGCCATGTTCTGTGCCGTCACTGCGACATAGGCCGCCAGTCGTGCCTCATCCAGCTTTTGCACATTTTCCCACATCTTAATCAGGGCTTCTTGCGCCACATCCTCGGCCTCATCGCTATCCACGAGAGCCAATGCCGAACCTACGGCTATACGTCGCAGCTCTGGTGCCTGGGATATGAAGCGCTTTCTGTCCATCTGTTTGCTTTTACATCATTAATACACCGAAATGGGGAAAATGCTACGCAAAAATACGTAGTTTTTATAGTCATCCCAAAAGTATTTCCCTATAGTATTTCGGGAAATCCCTAAATTCTAGCACTTTACTACTTCCTCAAATAAATGCCACTTCTATGTTGAATACTTGGCTCTTATTGAAGAATAAGTTACTCTTGTCTGACAAGATGAAGTTCTTTTCACATATAGTTGTTATACTCAGGTTTTATGTGTCCTTTCTGCCCCTTCTGCCCCCTAACTTCAAATGGGCTATTCCCTTTTAGGGGGCAGAAGGGTCACGAGGGACATTTGTTTTCTATAATTCTCTACTACTGCGGAATCACACTCACCTTTTTCGCGCATCAGGCGGGGGCATCCTGATGGGGCCCCGTGGAAGCATATCCTCCTGATTACCCAAGATAAGACCCTTGAGGAGATGTCCGAAATCGATTCCGATTTTCTGCTTGTTGTTCAGTTTGATATAAGGCTTGACAATCGGATCGGTAACCCATTTACCCGTCATCGGACTAAGATATCGGTGCACACCCACATCGCTCCCGAAATGCTCGCTGAAACGGATGTCTGCATAACCGCCATAGTTGGTAGAATTAAGATACGGACTTGCTGCCGTCCCCATCATGGGGTTCGTGGCATAATAGGTACCAAAGGCGTGGAGCGTCAGCGCCTTTCCGACATCATAACTCACCTCACCACCAAAGCCGTATTGCGTGTTCAGCATCGGCATACCTATTGGCGAACTGATGCCTGGCATCCAGTATTTGTTAGCCATCCCCACGGCAGAAAAGTGAAAACGACCATAGTCCTGATGGAACGTGAGCGCTCCGCTGCTGATATCCATTAGTCCAGGCAGGGCACTCTGACTACCCGTCACGCCGAGCACAGCTCCTTTCCAAAGGCCGAACACAGCAGGTGGTCTGTAGGCTGGTATCGACATATCCATCGTCGGCACATACCTTGTTGTCTTGGGTGCTGACAATGAAGTATACGGCAGCAAAGTCTCTGTCGTGGAATAAGACATCTGCGGCACCATCTCTGGCGTTTTCAGCATCGAAACAGTAGCTCCTGTGTCTGGTACTTCCGTCTGAGCCAAGACACCCACTGCCTGCATCATCAATACTGCTATGAGAAAAACTTTCATCCGCTTGCCATTTGGCTGCAAAAATATACAATTCTCCCCAAAGAAGCATCCGCCGTTAGGATATGATAACAATCTTTAATAACTTACCACTTTATAATTTCCGCATCACCGAAGGCTTTGTAGTTACTGATAAGGACACAATCGCCGACATAGAAACCGCTGATATCTGCGCATCAGTAGTGGCATTAAGATTGGAACAGCCCTATCGGGTGTAATATATATAAATAATGTCAAGATTATACCCTTTCGGAACCTTTTGCTTGCATAATTCAAGAAAAAGCACTAAATAGCGCCCGAAATGGTATAAACGGTATGACAGAGACATAGAGAAATGGTTCGCCAGCATTGTTGATTCCTTTATCTCAGATGCACAGAAAACTCTGTTCAAGGAACTCATCAACAAACGGATTGCAACAATTATTAGGATGTAGGAAATTCTCCGCCATCATCTCACTGTCTCTTAGACAGTTTGGAGTGATGGCGGAGGATTTTGTCTGTAGTCTTATGGATTATTTCTTCAGTTTGCCCTTGCTTTCCAAATAATATATGAATAGTTCCCATTGTCCGGCATTTTTCACACGATTGGCTTTCACCTCATTAGTATCAACAAACTGCAGTGGATAGCAATCGTCTAGGTAGTAGCGAGGATGCCCTTCATTCTCGCCTATCATGGAATAGTGAAGGACAAGGTCGGTGAAAATACGGCTGTCAAAGTCGGACACGAAGCGGCTGACCTCGAACAGAACATTCTCGCCAAGATGGAACTCCAACTTTTCTCCATAGTTTGCCATAAGTTTCATGTAGAGTGGCTCCTCCATCTCCTTAAACTTGATTTCGCGAGTGGTGACGTTGAACCATTCAATATCATCCTCGGTGAAGAGAACCTGATAGGCGTCACTGGCTGAACGCGTTTCCGACTGATTGGTTTCACAGACATAAAACATTGTTTTAGCTTCTGGACAAGTTGTGAAAGGCTTATCGGGTTCGTTACTGTCGAGACTGCAAGCAGTCATTGCTGTGCTGGCTATGGCTATCGCCATCATCCAAGCGAAAGGTTTGAAATTCTTCATATTCTTCAGAGTTAATAATTTATGTCTCTCTATCTATATAGTCCGCCAAACTGCGAAAAGACTGCACACTTACCATGTAAATCTGATGCCCAGCGGCAAGGATATTGTAAATGGATGCTCTGTACGGTAGGTCTCGATGTCAGTTCGCATCGGGATATAGTATTGCAGGCTTGGCTCAATGAAGAAGCCGATGTTGGGTGTCAGGTGATATTCCAGACCGAGGCCAAATGTAGTAGAGAACTGCCATGGAGCACTGAGAGTGGACTCATCGCTGGCTTCATAGACCCCACGTAGATAGTAATCGGTATTAACAGTCGAGCGGATAGGGATCTCAGTCATCAGGCCGAAACTACCATATAGACTCCACTGTTTGGCACTATACATATTATACACACCATTTATGGGGATGCCGAGGTAATGAATCGTCTGGTGCTCTCGAATGGTGTTGCCGTCATCACCCATCTCGAAGTCAGAAGTCAGGCAGCTATAACTCAGGCCAGACTCCACACCAATACGGTTATTCAACCTGTATTTCAATGCCAGCAACCATGTGACAGGCATACGGTGATGGCTTGTACGCAGAATTTTGTCCTCACCAGGTTGGTTAGCGTTATTCAGTGCAATGCGCATAATGACGCTGCGGGTCTGAGCACTCACCGCATCGGGATTGTTAGCCAGATACACGGCATAGTCAATCCAATTGTCTATACTACTCGGAACGACATAAGTTGATCCTTCTCCTGGAGAATGCTGTATTGACGGGTCGATATATGGCTTGTAACTGAATGGCTGGTTATAGCGATTCTGCTCGTCTAACTGCCCAGCGTAGGCCAATTCTAAAGTCCATCTTTGTGGACGGCTCGTATCGTTGACAGGCCTATCGGGGAATAAGTTGGCCATATCGTAATGCGGTATCTCCATCTTACGTATGATCTCAGTCGTGTCAGTCGCTATGGTGTCAGACGTGACGGAATCCACAGCCTGGGCGATTACCGATTGCAGGGTGTCAGGGGCAATGACGGTTGTACGATGCACAGGCAGAATTCCCGACGTGCCGTCGCCTACCCGTAGCATTTGAACGGTCACAGGCTCCTGTGGCCGCTCCATCCGAGAATCTTTCTGCGATTCTTTTGGCGTATCTTTCTGTTTCGCCACAACAGGCTTTTCATCCTTGACCGCAGTATCTCCTTTTCTGAATAGGAAGAACGTAATGGGAATAAATAGCAACAGGAGTCCGACAACCCAATACTGCTGCATCATCTTGCGCAGCATCTTCTTTGCCCGTGCCAATTGCGATGATGACGAATGTGGCTCGATGCCTAGCATGGTGGCAATCTCCTTGTGTGTCATGCCCTCGAAAACGGATAACCGGAACACCTGCCCGTATCCTTCAGGCAATTTGTCTATCATTCTCACCACCTCGCTCAGCGGCACACCCCTCACGTCCCTTTCCTCGTCCTCGGCGGCAATCAATCCCGCCTCGTTCGTCTCTTCTAGCGAAATAGTTGGCAAAACCTCCAAATGATCCTTGCATTTCGATGCCACGTTCCTCGTGATGGCCGTCATCCACGATTTTGCCAGTCTCACGTCACGCAGTCTGTCAAACGAAGTAAAGATAATCACGAAAGCATCGTGCAGAACATCCTCCACCGTCTGCTCATCTCTGATATAACGTCGGCACACACCCCTCATCTGCTGGGCGTATGCCTTGTACAGTTCTCCGAGGGCATCCGCATCCCCCTGTCTGCATCGTTCTATCAGCTGTGTTATCTCCATCGTAAACATAATGTCTCTATCTATTAAGTCCTACGAAGAAGAAAAAGACTGCATCACTACCTACACTTTTTGATAGCTTTGTCTTACTTGTTCCATCTTTAATGTCATCTCCCTCATTACAAAGAATACTTGGGAATAAGCGCATTCTTTCCTCGCATCCGCACGATGTCTTGCACATTATTGATTATACTCATCATGCCAAGGGTCATCACCAAAGCGAGAGCTGTGGCGGTAATTGGGCGGGAATATTCGGCAAGCCAGAGAAGGAAACTTGTCTGTACTTGGAATGTAAAGAGCGGTACGTCAGCGGGCGTGGAAAGAATGAAGACCATAGTGACGGCTCCGCTGATGATACCGACAACGAAGGCGGCAATCATCGCCATCTTGTAGCGGCGAATGGTGGCCTCCTGATGCTGATGGATGTACTCGACGGCATCCAATCGCTTGGTGAGACTGGTCATGAATATGTCGTGGTCATCGAAGTGGGGCTTCTGGGCGAGGAAAAGTTCCTCTAGTGCTTTGTCCTTTGTCATAACTTCAGTATTTCTTTTAGTTTATCACGACCGCGCGATAGCTGTTTCTTCACAGCATCCTCCGAGGTCTCAGTAATAGCCGAAATCTCCTTGATGCTGTAGCCGCTGAGGTAGTAGAGAGTGATAGATGAGCGCTCCTTGGGCGGTAGGGTGCGCAGGGCGAGGTAGAGGTCTTGGTGTTCGAAACTGTCATCGGCAACTGTAGTGCTGACGAGCGTCCGGGCATCGTCGAGCGTCTCCATCGTGCGACTGCTCGCCTTGTGGTTGAGAAACGTATTATAGGCTATCTTGAAGAGCCACGAACGGAAACGTCCTTTGTCTTGATAGCCCGCCGACGAGAGATAAGCCTTGACCAGTGCATCTTGCGCCAAGTCATCGGCGTTGCTCTTATTGCCGCAACAAAGGGCGAGCAGGAAACTGCGGAGGGCTTCCTGCTCACGCTCTACGTGGGCTATGAATACGTCGCGTGTCACTGGTTCTCTGCCTGTGCAATCTGTAACTTCTCTTCTGCCTCAATCTCCTTGGCTAACATCTTCTTGCTCAGGCAGTAGTTGACGAGGAAGGCGATACCGACTGCTAAAAGGATGCCACCTGCAAAGTATATACGAATAAGGTCGTTAGAGTTCATCCCACCCCTACAATCAATAAAGAGTCCATAGACCAAGAAACTAAAACCGAGCAATCCGATAATGCTTCCCCACAACAGCTTCGAGAGCAATTTCTCTTTAAGCAGTTTTGGCTTTGGCGAAATCTTCTTCATGAGTTCCTCGATGTCCATATCGGGATTCTTCTCAATGGCGGCCAGCACAATTTGTGTCCGCTGATTGGTCTTGTTCATGCTCTCACGGATACTAAACCATACAATCATGATGGGGAGAACACATCCACAGGCGAGGGGTACCAAAATTGAAACTAAATCATGCATATTCTTTTTTATTTTTATTGTTAAACTTCTGTTTTCTTGAACCGATTCATATATATAACAGTTCAGAGAAGCAAAAGGTGACAAAGATAGATATTTTTCTCTTAACTTCCAAATCTTTCGGCAATAATTTCGCGAAACTGTAACAGGTTTCGCGAATTTTTTGTATCTTTGCGGCAGAGTTATCAAAACAATAAGGAATATGAAGAAGATCTTTGTAATGGCAGTAGCCGCCATGATGGCTACGGTGAGTGCGACGGCACAGCATCGGGAGGGTGACATTACGATCCAGCCGCGTGTGGGTATCTCGATGAGTACGCTGACCAACTGGGACGACGCCAAGATGAAGGTGAACCTGGCTTACGGCGTTGAGTTTGAGCATTTCTTCACCGAGGATTTCAGTGCGGCAGCGGGTCTGCTGTTTACCAATCAGGGTGCCAAATTCGAGGGTGAGAATCAGATGAAACTCTACTACGCCGCATTCCCCATTACCGCCAACTACTACGTGTTGCCGGGACTGGCTGTGAAGGCTGGTGTGCAGCCTGCCTACAGGGTGAAGGCGCAGTTGAAGGACGGGGATATGACCGTTGACTTCGACAGGTATATCGAGACGGTGTTTAATGACGACGACTTCAACATGCCGAAGTTTGAGCTGGAAATCCCCGTGGGTCTGTCGTATGAGTACAACGGCATCACATTAGATGCGCGTTATAACTTCGGACTGACCAAGATGATCACAGGCATAGACGATGCGATCTACCAACGGGTGATCGTGGTGACGCTAGGCTATAAATTCTAAGACGACAATAAAAAATCCGGAGGCCTGAAGACTTCCGGATTTTTATGTCGATGCGTTGATGCTTACCACTTGTAGCGGAGACCGACTGTGAGGAAACCTTTCTCACCAATTCCGAGCTCTGTGAAGCCACGGAAGGTCTCACTACCAAACTCCATTCCGAGTGGTGTACCTTGGGCCATGAACCATACTCTCTGGTCTTTATCAGTAATGTATTTGTTGTCGATGTTGTGACTCATGAACATGACACCTGCTGAGAGGGATGAGTACATGCCGAAGTGACGCTTGCGAAGCCAGTTGAATTTGACAGAAGGCATCAGCGTGATGTACTTGGATGAATAGTCCTCGCTATCCTTGCCCCATTTGCTGCCTGCGATGGATGCAACGGCACCAACGGCAACCACGGGCGATGTGTGATAGTAATACTCAACACCAATAGGACCCCAGTATCCGTGCTGATCGTCGCTGCTGAATGAGAATGCATGAGCAAAGGTGGAAAAGATATCAGAGGCTGCTCCGAAACCATAGTAGACACCGAACTCATTCTTGAGATCGTCGTTCTGAGCGCTTGCAGTCAGCGCTGCCACCATCAAGGCGGCGATCATCATCAATTTCTTCATAATAATTTATTCCTTATTTCAAAATGTCTGTGTAAAGGTATTAAATATTTTTATACGATATAAAAATAGGAGTGAAACTTTGATGTTTCACCCCTATTTTCTTGATTTACATCATCTTAGAAGATTTAATCTTCCCAGTTCTCCTGCGTCTTACGGACGTAGCTCTTGTAGCGGATCTGGGCGAAGAGCTTCTGGGGGATATAAGTCCCAATCGGACAAAGGGTTATGAAAAACGGCTGTACGGATAATGGAATATGGTTGTCAAGAATCCTGCCTTAAATAAATTTAATGGCCTGAAAAAGGGTGGGAAAAGATGATTGATTCTGAAAGATAATGCTTACTTTTGCAAGCAAATAATCTGCTCTTTAAAAACTAAATAAACTTCGACCATCGTGGCGAAATTCATCGATATAACTACTCATGGCGGCAGCCGTGACGGGGGGCAAAACGGCTCTCCTTCTAAGGCCGTAGTGAGGGAGTATCTGATGGATATGCACCATTTGTGTCTGGGAATGAAAGACTTGGAGGCGGCGATGCCGACATTATACCTGATGGAGAAATGTCTGCGTAAGAACGGAATCAGAGACCCGGAACTGTTGAGCCTGCCATCCCTCGTGGAAGATTACTTCAGGAAGAAGAACGAACCGCAGCCCTCAACAAAAATTGATGGCTGCAATTTATTTTATGGGGATATTCCTGATGCGAGGTTTGTAGGACAGGATCACAAGATCGGGCAGTTGGTGATGGACAATCACGGTAATATTAACAATAAAGAAAAGGAACCAGAAGAATGACAGAAGAAAAGCAAATGGAGTTCTTGGATCGTTTGATCAGGAACGGCGTGAACATCGGACAGTTGATCATGGACAACCATGGTACGATGGAGATTAGTAACAACATGGGTGGCAGCGGCGAGGAGAGGAAACCCAAGGTGACGGAAGAGCATATAGCCAGGGCACTGATGGCGCTGAACGGCAAGGGTAAGCCCATCGACAGCCAACGGGCATGGCTGGGAGCCTGCTGCCTGCTGGGATGGAAGTACGGATTTCCCAGGAACCTGAAGGACTGCTGCCAGCAGTTAGAGGGGCTGGTGGACATGGGGGAGTTGGAGTTTGAGTGCAAGTACGACAGCATCCGCATGTATGGCAGTTGGAAGTTCGTCAAGGAGAAGTATGACGACTGGGAGGACTACACGCCGAGGGACGACGAGAGGGCCATGTTTGAGAAGAGCCTCTCGGTGGCACAATCCTTGGAGAAAGAGATACTGAAACAGGCTGAACTGGAGGTGTAGTTCACAATCAGTTTACAAAGAGTTCACAAAGAAATCACAAAACGCTACAGCAACCCTGTGGCGTTTTTTTTATGCCTAAATTTGCCGACGCAAACTTGCAACAAGGCGAAAGTCCGGACCGCCGTAAGCAGGGAGCGAGATAAAGTAAATTAAGGTATAAAGAATGAATCAGATTATTATCAAATTGAATGATTTCTCGGATGATGAGCAGCGCATCACCTCGAAGGAGATTGCAGAACTGACCGGTAAGGCCCACAACCACGTGATGCGTGACATCAGAAACATGGAGCCCGCCTGGGAGAAAGTACATCAGTCCAAATTTGGACAGATGCAAATCCGGGAGAAACTGCCCAACAACGGATACCGTTACATCACTGTCTATGCCCTGACGAAGCTGGAGTGCCTCTACATCGCCACGAAGTATAATGACGAGGCCCGTGCCAAGCTCGTACTGCGCTGGGCAGAGAAGGAGGGCATCACAGCCCAGGCCATGGAGCACGAGGTGCTGAGACTGGAGACGGAGAACGAGATCCTGAAGCGCAGCGACGAAATCCTGCGCGTGGAAATCTCTGAGGAGAACGCTCCTGCCACGGACTGCTTTACGAACACGGAGATGGCTAAGATGCTGCACGTGGACCGCAAGTGGCTGACCTCGATGTTGCGTCGTGAGGAGGTGCTCATCTGGACGGGTGACCGTTACGAGCTGCAGCCGCCGTACGACCTGATGGGACTGGAGATGTACCGTCATCATCAGGGCTACAGCCTGAGGGGCGAGCGCAAGAAGTGTGTCTACATGGTGTGGACACCGAAGGGCAAGGAGTTTCTGAAGGATCTCGTGGCCCGTGTGAAGAAAGAGGAGAAAGAACCGAAAAGACTGGCTTATGTTTATTAAAGGAGGAAAGACGATGAAGAAGTACATATTTGTTTTGAATGGCGTCGAGCTGTTGAAGAAGATCGCAGTCGACAAGAGAGCGGAGGGTGTTCTGTTTATCGACGAGAACACAGGGTGTCTAACTTTCAAGGCGTACAATCGCAAGAGCAAGAAACGCTGGCGTGACAGGATCATCCGCTATCTGGAACATGGCTGGGTGAAGGAGTCGGCAGAGCGCATCAAGGTCTACGAGAGCATCCCGAAGGTTATCGGCACAGCCCGGATGATGGGGACACTCGACAG
>JAEEGK010005594.1_pt1 | contig 30372 bp, 26 predicted proteins | sample 8958771 | NCBI WGS metagenome assembly JAEEGK01 (sample SAMN16246547, study PRJNA631951) | gut metagenome | biome: gut microbiome; feature: rumen; material: SC-attached | host: Bos | place: Iran: Karaj | collected 2018-10 | reverse complement strand
AACTAGGAAAAAATTTCTCGTGCACTAGAAAGATAATTTTCTTCGCCTGGAGCGCAAAATCCGTCTGTATTGTTCGACGGTGCAAAGGTATAATCTTTTCATTGCGGTAAACGAATTTTTTTCGAAATAAATTATTTTTTTTTGCAAGTGGGGGGGAAATAGTCATTAGTCATTAGTCATTTTCGATGTTCGGATGTCGAAAATTAAACACTATAAAATAATATATTTATATATTATATTATAGTGAGCAAAATTGCTCCCTCCCAGAATCCTTAATGACTATTGACTAATGACTAATGACTAAACCAATGGCGACAATCTTACCCTGACTAAATGCTTGATAATCATGTTTTTGTGTCGTGATACAATAAAATAGGACTTGCTTCGCAGCAGGTCCTATTTACTTTATGATAATCAATGATACAAACAGTGCATAATGCACTATCCATCAGAATTGGAGGTGCATCCCTGCAGCTCTCAAATAGCTAAATTATTAATTTAAACGGCTGCAAAGATAGTAGTTTTTCCCCTGCGCCGTTATTAATTGCCCGTGCGAATGTATTGCAGGGCACGGTCGAGCTGACTGTCAGGGCCGTACCCCTCTTTCCAGGCATCGCTGTCGAGGGTCACTTCTATGTCGGGGGTAATGCCAATGCCGTCGAGCACCTTGCCGTGGGGGAAGGCGCAGAGGATGGGAATGTAGGCCCATACCGCCGTCTCATTTTGAACACCCAGTCCGCTGGAGTAGGTCTGCGTATATCCTTCCGGTCCGGCGATGAGGCCGCACAAGCCGCCCCAGGTCCTGGTGCCTACTACCTTGCCGTTGTCGAGCAACTGGCATCCCAGACAGGTAAGCTCTGACATGCTGACCGACTTGCAGTTGGCAAGTACTGCGATGGGTTCCTTCACTACGACATGGTTGCCCTCATAGGTCATCATCGTCTGGCTGATTATAGGCGTATAGTCGTAGCGGCCAGGACCGCTCTTCTGCCGGATATCCATTATGTTGTGGCCTCCTGAGGGCAATAGGGCTCCCAACACATACTGGTAGTCATCGGAAATGCCACCGCCATTGCTGCGCAAGTCGATGACGACACCCTTCATCGTGCCGGCTGCGCTCAGTTCCTGGATCTTGTCGAACCACTTCTGCCAAATCTGCTTCACCTTATCTGCCTTCTTCTTCAGTTCGGGCGATGTATCCAGCATGTCATCCATCTTTTCCTTCTCAGTGGCAAGCAAATAGCGAGTGAGGCTGAAGCCGTCGATATAGATGTAGGGCACATTGCCGCCCAGTAGTGCATACTTGATGCTAATCGCCATATCGGCCATATCGGCAGGATATATCTCGGCTCCTTTCACATTCAGATAGCTATAGCGGAGCATTAGTTCGTTGAAGGCTTGTATAGTACCTCCTGTCCCCAACGTGGGGGCAATCTCCACAAGAATGTCCAAGGTCTTTTTAAACATCTTTAGTGAATCCAGACGGTCTTTATCCACGGGTGTGAGTCCCCCGTCAAGTGATTTCTCATCATAGTCGAATAACTTCAATATGATGGCGTTCTTGACATCATCCAAATGGTCGCTGAAGCTGGTGTTGACATTATCCGATTCGGTCACTTTGTTTTCTCCAGCATTTGTCGTCTCGTAGTATGACAGGTCGGGCTCGAAATTAGAGGCTATCTCCAAGTCGGGTCTGTCGGCATTACGAAGGTAGGAGGGGCAACATGTGATGAATTTTCCGGTTTTGTGATTCTTCATCTGGAGTGTGAGGTGCCCGTCATGCAGTACGCCGAAGGCCTCATTCATCAGCGCTTTCACGACAGTGTCGGGAACCGTGTACTGCCCGTCGAGGGCCTTGAAGCGCGGATAGTAGGTGTCATACACCTTGTCCCAATCTACGCCCTGTGAGGCTTCATAGTCCCACAAACTATAGTTCTGGTCGAGGGCACTCCATAGGATGTTGAACTTAGCGGCAAAGCTCGTGTCGGCTTCCTCGAACACCAATCTGTCATTAAATCCGTAGTTGTCAAGGACTTCACTCTTTTCGCGGCACGATGCCACCGCCATCAGCAGCAGCGCGGCTGCAAGGATTGTTATCTTGTTCTTCATTGTCGGTTTTCTTCTTTTTTGTTGTTTACAATTCATGTTCTCTCACTCTCGGTTAAAAGCAGTAGGCCACGCCGGCCTGCAAGCCGATGGTGGTGTTATAGCGAGTCTGGCGCTTCTGCTGATAGTCCTTTACCGTGCTTGTCGTGCTGTAATAGCAACGGGCCTCGGCCTGCATGATCCAGTGACGGTCGAAACGGTACTCCAGACCGAGACCGCCTGCCAGACCGCAGTCCCACCGCTTGTCGCGCTCGCTCATGAATTCTACTTTGGTATCAAGAGGATAGACTATACCGTCCATGTATCCAGTCTGTACGCCGTCAATGTGGCTACTCAGCCAGTAACCGCCATAGACACCGAGATTGCAGAAGCCGCGCAGCTTCTGGCCACCGAAGTTGAACGAGGCCATTACGGGCAGCAGCAGGTAGTGGTTTTTCACCTTGTAATCCACATTTTCCAGCCTGCGCCGATACTCTCGGTGGTTCTTCTGAGTCCACGAGAGGTCGGCCCGCACGCCAAGCCACGAGTTGAAGTCATACTGTCCCGTCACCCCGATGGTGGGGCTCCAGGCTCCTTCGTACTGGTAGTCGAGCCAGTATTGCTTGTCAATACTGTAGTGGTTGTAGGTTGCTCCAGCCGTTACCCCTACGCGCCACTGGGCACTAGCCAACAATGGCATCAGCAACGTAAAAAACGTTAGAATTGCTTTCTTCTTCATTTTAGTTGTTTATATTATTAGTTTGCAATCATTCCCAATCGGGGTGCAAAAGTACGAATAAAATTTTAATTAGCAAGCGTTATCGCTTCAAAATTTAAATAAATCATAATTTATTATGTTTTTTGCTTTCACTATCCTACACGCGTACGCACAAATCAACGGATTGCATGATATGCGACAAAAGGCCGACATGAGCTATTTTTCTGTCGTAAAAGGCAAAATAATCGAATAAAACATATTTTAAGTACAAATTGAGCCGATAAATAGAAAATAAATTGTAATTTTGCATCGCAAAACTGATTGATCAATGAAAAAGATTATTTTATGGGTTTCGGCGCTCATCCTGACAAGTGGCTTTATGCTGACGTCTTGTTCGAAGGATGACTCAAATACTGGACCGGGGCCTGAAGACGAGATTGAGGAACAACTTAAGAAGATGACCCTGCGCGAGAAGGTGGGACAGATGTTCTATATGAGACCTGAAGCGCTTGATACGAGCATCCACTGGAAGAGTGCTGACGACCTGATAAAGATCTCGACGCAGGAGGTTACTGACAAGATGAAGGCGCTGAACGCGAAGTATCCCGTGGGCGGCATCATACTCTATGCCTGGAACATCAAAGACGAGCCGCAACTCGCAAAGTTCGTCAAGCAGCTGAAGGCCCTGAACGGATCGCCGCTGCTCTGTATCGACGAGGAGGGTGGACGTATCTCCCGCATTGCCAACAACGTGAATTTCAACGTGAAGAAGTATGAGTCGACTGCTGCCATCGGTGCGACGGGTGACCCTGCGAACGCCTACGAGTGTGGTCATACCATCGGTACGTACTTGAAGGGCTACGGATTCGATATTGACTTTGCTCCTGTGGCCGACGTGAATACGAATCCTGAGAATATCGTGATCGGCAACCGCGCCTACAGCGATGACCCTGCTGTGGCTGCCCCGATGGTGACCAACTTCCTGGAGGGTCTGCAAGATGCGGGCGTGACTGGCTGTGTGAAGCACTTCCCCGGGCATGGTGACACCAAGGCCGACACGCACTTCGGCTACGCCCAGACCATGAAGACGTGGAGCGAGATGCTGGGCTGCGAGATGATCACCTTCAAAGCGGGCATCGCCTGGGGCTGCCAGATGATTATGACGGCTCATATCGGAACGCCCAACGTGACGGGAACGGAGGTGCCATCAACGATGTCGCCACTCATCCTCCAGGACAAGCTGCGTGGTGAGCTGGGCTACGAGAACATCATCATCACCGACGCGATGGAGATGGGAGCCATCACCCAGCAATACTCTTGTGCAGATGCGACCATCGGCAGTATCACGGCGGGTGTGGACATCGTGCTGGGACCGCAGAACTACGTGGAGGCTTTCGAGGCTGTCATCAATGCCGTTGAGCGAGGCACCTTCTCGGAGGAGCGTATCAACCAGAGTGTACGCCGCATCCTGAAACTGAAAATGAAATAAAACATATCATAGATGAAAAAGTTATTATTATTTGTTTTGCCCTTCGTGCTGATGGCATGTACCAGAAGCGACGGAGGCGACGGGGAGAGAGACTGGGTGGCCGATACCGGCGTGCTGCTCGACGAGGTATTGAACAAGAGCTTCAAGAGCATTGTCAACGTGCCCAAGGACAGCAGGACCTACAAGCACTTGTTCCAGCTGTCGGAGGAGGCGATGACGCAGGCGACGGGTAGCAGTAAGGTGGGGCTGCCGCTGCTCTATCAGGAGAGGAACTTCCCGTATGTGTACAATTACTATACGGACAACCAGAACGACAAGGAGGGTGTCTACAAGACGATGATAGGCTGGATCTGTGCCATGCAGCTATCGGAGCTCTGTCCGACGAAGCGCAACCAGCTCTACAAGGCGGGCTACGAGGCTGGCGGCTATGGGATGAACACCAACTTCTACGGCTATCACTTCTTGGGCGATCCCAACGTGGCGAGACTCGTGGCGAGTGCGGTATACTCGGCCATGCACCCGACGAACAAGCTCGTGGTCGACACGATGAGAAACGAGGTGGGGGGCAGCGTGTACGACGTGAACCTGGCTGAGTTGTATAAAAGGGAGTCGCGCAGCCACGTGACAGATGATGCCTTCTTCGTGGATCTCCGTCTGTTTATGGCCAGTGCCCCCGGACCGATCGCGCCTCCGTTCGCGGACCGCAACGGCATCAATCCGCCAATCCCCGACGCGAAGGCCTCGAACGGTTGCCCGCAGGTGGATATGGATATCTACAACCACATCGTGGAGAACTACAACCTGCCTGACCAGCGCGCCGTACAGGCCACTGCCGACGAGGATTCGGACATCAAGCATATCTTCGGCCCTGACAAGACGAACGTGGATGGAAAGTATAACTTCCACGCTGCGTTCGGACAGTCGACCATCGGTAAGGTAATCAGTCCGGATGGAAAGATTGCCCATCTGGTCCAGCTTGTCCTGAAGTCGGGCAACTCGGGAAGAGGCGTGCTGCAGCATGATTCACCTGCGCTGGGGCATTATGAGTATGGCCGACTAAGACCTGGCTGCACGGAGACGCAGCAGGGAAAGCGCAAGTCGTACAACGACGACCGCCTGAATGTGCTGACGTGCTTTGCCATCGAGGATAACGACGGCCACTGGGCCTGCTACGATGTGGGCGACGAAGAGGTGCCGTACCTGAGTGATGAAGGCAAGTGGACCGATCCTGAGATACAGTCGGAGAAGGACTATGAGGAGATGGTCAAGGACAAGCTGTATGCGAACTCGTATCCCAGTGGTCACTCGGCTGCGATATGGTCGGCTGCGATGACGCTGATAGAGATCTATCCGCAGAAGGCTGATGTCATCATGCGGGCAGCCAACGACTTCGCCTTGTCGAGGGTTATCAGCCGTTTCCATTGGAACAGCGATGCCATCCAGGGGCGCGTAGTGGGTAGTGTGATGAATCCCGTCTGTCATGCGGCGCCAGACTATTTCGAACTGCTGGATGCAGCGAAAACGGAGAAATAAAAAAGAGGGGTAGCAAAACGCTACCCCTTATTTGATGAGTTTGACGATGGCATAAGAGGTGGGGGGCATGTGAACGGTCATCGTGCCCGCCTTCTTGTTATGTTCCATCTTGAAGTTGTCGCCCATGAGGAGACGGGTCTTCTTATACTTGACATTGACGGAGAAGGTGGCGTCGGCAGCTTCGGCCTTGGGGTTGAGCATGACGAGCACCACATGGCTGTCGGCGGCCCGCGCGTAGACGAAGGGATAGCCCTCGCAAACGGGGACGAACTCGGCGTAGTTGGCCAAGGCTGGCTCAGTGTGTCGCAAAGCGATGAGCTTGCGGGTCTTGTTGAGTAGCGAGTTGGGATCCTTCTCCTGGGCTGCCACATTGGGGGCATCGGGTGCAGGGTCGACGGGCAGATAGAGGCTGGCGGCATCAGCTGTTGAGAAGCCGAGATTCTTGTCAGAGCTCCACTGCATGGGGGTACGTGCACCGTTGCGTGGCTGGTAGGCACCTTCCACCTGTGGCCAGTCGTTGGGCAGCTGTCGCATGCCAATCTCGTTGCCATAATACAAGAAAGGTACGCCAGGCATCGTGAAGCCGAAGGCATAGATGATCTCGAGTTCCTTGTCGGTACGACGGTTACCCAGACGGGCATTGTCGTGATTGCCCAGCGGCAGACTGATGTAGCCCTTGCCGAGGGTCTTCTGATACTGGTCCATGTAGCTCGACAGGAAGTCAGTCACGCTGCCTTTACCTTCAGCGTCGAAATAGCTGTGTCCCTCGCTGACACCGTTGAGGATGCGCCAGCTCTCTTTCTGGAACAGGTCGTTGTAGCCCTTGAACCAGTGGAAGAAGTCGACGTGGAAGCAGTTGTCGAGGGCATCGGCGGGGTAGGACCATTCGGCCACCATGAAGCCACGAGGATACTCCTTCTCAAGCAACTGACGGATCTCGCGCCAGAAGAGTTTGGTGGCGTTCTCGTTGGTGTTGAAGAACTGTTCGTTGCCTCTGACGCGACGTGTCTTCACCAAAGCGCCTGCCATATCGGCACGGAAGCCGTCGGCGCCCATATCCATCCAGAAGCGCAGCACATCCTTCAGGTCTTCGCGCATGGCCAACACGTCGGGATGATCGGTGGGCAGCTGCCACTTCTGATTGGGATCGGGATTGGCGAAGCCGAAGTTGAGGGCTGGCTGACACCAGTAGAAGTTGCGCATGAACTGTCCATTGCGCTGACCATAGCCCTTCACAAATTGTCCTGCGAACTCGAAGGGGGGATCGACCCAGTTGGTCTCAGTCCAGATGTAGTAGTTGGAGTACTTGTTCTTCTCCTGCTTCTGCGAGGCGACAAACCAGGGATGGTCGATGGCCGTATAGCTGATGACATAGTCGAAGATGACGTGCATGCCTCGCTTGTGAGCCTCCTCGAAGAGCTGACGGGCATCGTCGTTGGTGCCGTAGCGTGGGGCTATCTTGTAATAGTCGCGGATGTCGTAGCCGGCATCGTTGAAAGGAGAGTCGAAGAAGGGATTGAACCAGATGGCATCGACACCAAGACTCTTCACGTAGTCGAGTTTGCTGATGATGCCCTGAATGTCGCCGATGCCATCGCCGTCGGAGTCGCAGAAGGTCTGGGGATAGATCTGATAGAACACCGCATTCTTGGCCCAGTCGGGCATAGCGGGTATCTGATATTTCCCTGTGATGGTCTGTGCCGAAGCCGACAGCGGGAGAAGCGTCAGGAAAAGTAAGAGGGACGTTAAAATGCGTCCCTCTCGGTGATGAATATTCATAAGCTTATGCAAATGGATTCTCTGTCGGATAGAAGTTACCCTTCGGGAAGTTGTAGTCGATCTCGTCAACGGGGATACCCATGTACTTGAGAACCTCCCAGAGATACTTACCCTGATGGCCGAACATCACGGCGCAGTGGTGTGGGTAGTGCTTCTCGATGAGGACGTGACGATAGAAGCGGCTCATGTTCTTGATACCGAAGATACCGATAGAACCGAATGAGCGTGTAGCTACAGGAATAACCTCGCCCTGAGCGATGTAAGCACGGAGCTTGGTGTCAGCAGTAGACTGCAGACGATAAACTGTAGCCAGACCTGGCTGGATGTCACCCTCGAGGGTACCGTTGGTAACCTCAACAGGCAGAGCGCGAGCCATGATACGCTGGAAGCACATCTGGCAGTTGCAAACCTTTGAAGAAGCGGTGTTACCACAGTGGAAGCCCATGAAGATCTCCTTCTCTGTGTATGTGTCGCAAGCGAACTTCTTGCCCTTGATGCTCTCCTCGTACATATCGGTAGGTACGGTGTTGTTGATGTCGAGCAGGGTAACAGCATCCTGAGAGATGCAGGTTCCGATGTACTCAGACAGAGCGCCATAGATGTCCACCTCGCAAGCTACGGGGATACCACGACCTGTCAGACGGCTGTTGACGTAGCAAGGTACAAAGCCGAACATGGTCTGGAATGCAGGCCAGCACTTGTTGGCCATAGCGACGAACTGACGAGAACCCTTGTGACCCTCGATCCAGTCGGTCAGTGTCAGCTCATACTGAGCGAGCTTAGGCAGAACAGAAGGAATCTTGTTACCAGTACCGAGTTCAGCAGCCATATCCTTCACTACATCGTCGATACGTGGGTCGCCCTGGTGCTTCTGGAAAGCCTCGAGCAGGTCGAGCTCTGAATTCTCCTCGATCTCAACGTCGAGATCATAGAGGGCACGGATAGGAGCGTTACAAGCGAGGAAGTTGTTAGGACGGGGACCGAAGCTGATGATCTTCAGGTTCTGCAGACCTACGATAGCACGTGCGATGGGCAGGAACTCATGGATCATCTCAGCGCACTGGGCAGCGTCGCCTACAGGCTCCTCAGGGATGTAAGCGCGAGTCTTGCGCAGGCTCAGAGCCTGGCTGGCGTTCAGCATACCGCAGTAAGCATCGCCACGACCGTCGATCAGGTCCTTCTGAGTCTCCTCAGCAGCAGCACAGAACATAGCTGGGCCCTTGAACCAGTCGGCCAGCATGGTCTCAGAAATCTCAGGACCGAAGTTGCCCAGATATACGCAGAGGGCATTACAGCCGGCCTTTGTGATATCCTCCAATGCCTGCTTGGCGTGGATCTCACTCTCAACGATACAGATAGGACACTCGTAGATGCCTTCCTTACCAAACTTCTTCTCATACTCAGCGATAACAGCCTTACGACGGTTAACAGCCAATGACTCGGGGAAACAGTCGCGAGATACGGCGACGATTCCAATCTTAATTACAGGTACGTTGTTCATAAAAATATATGTATGAATTAAATTAAAAAGTAATGCTTAGTTGTTACCGAATGCAAAGATACAAATAATTCTTGATTTACATCATTTCGCCAACTGATTTTATATAATTTTAGCTAAAGTAAGTAATTTTAGAGAAAAAATTTGGAAATACCGATGTTTTTCCATATCTTTGCACCCATAAGAACAACGTCGTATGAAACTTTGGACTAAAACAACCATATTACTCTTGTCGCTACTGATGACTGGAACCCCTTTGACGGCAGAAGTGTCGAAGCGTTTTTTCAGGAACTACAGTGCCGCTGACGGTCTGGCCGATAACAGCGCGCAAACCATCACCTGTACACGTACGGGGCGTATGGTTATCACCACCATGGGACAGATCAATTTCTACGACGGTCAGGGATTCACCTATATCAACCCGATGGGTGAGAACTTTTATCCGTTACCCAACTATCGAGGCAACTACCACCTTTATTTCGACAAATATCATCATCTGTGGCTGAAGAACACCCACAATGTGACTTGTGTGGATCTGACTACTGAGACTTTCGCAAATTCAGTTCAGGAAGAGCTGATGAAGTTTGGTGTCGAGAAACCCGTTCAGGATATCTTCGTGGACTCCTATGGTATCGTGTGGCTGTTGACGGAGGATGGACTCTTCAACGTGGAGTATAAGAGAACCACAAAGATCAGGCAAGACCTGAACCTGCAGGATCTCGAGGTGTTCGATGAGAAACTGCTGATGCTGTTCTATGAGAACGGTCTGCTGGAACTCATCGACATGAAGACAGAAAAGAAAGTCTATGAAGGAAGTGCCTACGGCGAGAAGGATATACCTCATTATAAGAAATCATCCGTTCTGCTGCAGAACAAGACCAAGTTCTACCAGATCAGGAATGGTGACAAGGAAGCCGTGCTCAATGAGTTTGACATCGACAAGCGCTCGTGGAAAGAAGTGCTGCGTACGCCTTACCATCTGAACAACCTCGCCATGAAGGAGGGAGCCGACACCTTGCTGTTCATTCCCTGTGAGTATGGCTATTGGGTGTATGAGATCTTTAGAGACGGACTGCGCCATTTCGACACCTTGAAGATGGTGAGCGGGCAGCATTTCAGTACGAACCTGAACGTGATTCGCTTTGACCGTCAGGGTGGTATGTGGATAGGTACAGAGCGCAGAGGACTGCTCTACTCACGTCCCTACCAAGCACCATTCACGACCTACACCTGGAACGACCCTGAGGCTGTGACGTATTCGAAATATGTGGATAATATGCCTGAATCAGCCCAGTTCAGAGGTAGGGATGTGAACTGTGTCTATGTAGATTCACGTGGCTGGACCTGGGTGGGAACGTCACAGGGACTTCAGCTGTATCGAAAGAAGACAGACGTGCTGCCACAGGTCATCACCAAGCGCGACGGTCTGCTGAACAACGTGGTCCACTCCGTCGTGGAGGATCAGATGCACAACATCTGGTTGTCGACGAGCTATGGTGTATCCTGTCTGATCTTCAAAGACCAGAGAGTGCAGTACGTCCATTCGTATAATTCGTATGACAACGTGCCGAATGAGTCGTTTGTCAATGGCAAGGCCATCTGTCTGCCGGATGGTATGATCGTCATGCAGTCGCTCGACCATATGATCACCTTCCAGCCCAACAAGATGAAGACCCTTGATAACCATTATCCCTTCCAGATATATCCGAAGCTGGTGCGACTGATGGTGAACGGTGTGACCATCAGGACTGGTGAGGAACTTGATGGTAACGTGATTCTCGAAAAGGCCTTGACGCGTACGAAGGAAATCGACCTGAACTATGACCAGAACTCCATTTCACTGACGTTCTCAGGACTGAACTTCTTCCGTCCGCAGCAGACCTGTTACCGTGTCCGTGTAAAGGGTCTGGATGATGACTGGCGCATTTATACCATACATAACTCAGGTGGTATGGTGGACTCGCGTGGTTTGCTGCACCTGCCGCTGATGTCGCTGCGCCCAGGTACTTACACCATTGAGTTGCAGACCTCTCTGGCCGACGATGTATGGGATACCAAACCTTACGAGTGGATTATCAACGTGAATGAGCCTTGGTGGCGTACGACTGGTACGTTCGTGGCTTTGCTGGCTGTCCTGCTGATACTCATCGGCATCAACGCCTATTACTATATGCAGAACACCAACCTCAGGGCCATGCGTAACAGTGGTGAGGTGGGACTGGTCAGACGTATCTTGCGATTTGCCGAGCGTAGTAACAACCAGACGGGCGAACTGCTCGAGCCATCAACAGAGGAGATTATGAGTGATGTCAGCCAATCGCATGACTTGTCGCCTGAGTTTATCGACATGATGATGATGATCATGCCTCGCCTGTTGAAGGCGAAGCAGTCGGAACTGACGATGCGTGACTTGAGTGATATGTCAGGAATGAGAGTACAGGAGTTCTATACGCTGGTGAATGCGAATATCTATAAGAGTCCGCGAGCTTTGACCCGCATGATGATGTTGAAGCGTGCTGAGGGACTGCTTGCCAACTCTGAAAAGCCCATTGGTGAGATTGCCGAAGAGTGTTGCTTCATCACCCCCAATTACTTTATCGCCCTCTTCTTCCGTACCCATCAGATGACTCCTGCTGAGTATCGGACCATGTTCAAGGCATAACCCCCTTTATTTGAATATCAGTTGACGATAGCTGACCAACCGCCAGGTACGGTCTTCCGTACCTTTATAATATATATAGCACTGATAGCGGTTCTCAGTCTGGTAGAAACTGCCTTCTGAGGGTAGGAACTGCTGACGTCCGTCGTTATCTTGCCAGAGATACTGATAGGAGTAATAGCCTTGTTTCTGCAGGATACTTGCGGTATAGAGCCGGGTCGTCGCGTCGTAGGTCATCTCATAGGTCTCAGGAGCCTCTGTGGTCCAGTGGCCTTGAATCAGGATCCGCCCTGAGGGCAGGACAGGTGACTTCAGACGATAGTTGACCCAAACGTATTCGCTGGCGATATCGTTCTCCACGTTGTCGCTGTTGCGGATGTAGAAGGCTCCGTTGGAATCCTCGTCGTAGATGTAGTGGGGGCGTGGTTCGCTGATGAAGGGGAACACCTGATACTGTTCACCGTCCCAACGGATATAGTCGATGCCCATTGTAGGATGACTCGGATCGAGGACCTCATACTTGCGGTATTCGTTGCCAGCCTCGAAGATGAGTGGGCGGCAATGTTGCCATCTGAGTCCGTTATGATTGATAAAGGTAGGCTGAATATCACGACGGAAGTTGTCGTCCCTGTCGTTCTGACGTACTACCAAACGGATCTGTTCCTGAGGATTCGTCACGGCCAGACTGCCATAGTTCAGAGTGATGTCGAGTTGCTGATGACTCGTATTGAGGTCGATGTCAGTATTCGTCGTAGCCTCCATGAAGAGCGACATATTCTGTTCGGTTACCATGAACTCCACACAGGCCAACTGCTCCTGCTGTTCATCGTCGATGATATACAGACGGTAGTTGCCACTCATCTTCAGACGACACTGGTCGTTGGGAATCTGCAGCTGATAGTGGGTATAGGGGACGATGGTATTGATGGAGGGCTCATGATCGTCGATCACGATGGCATTGAAGCCCTCGAGCCAGTCGCTCTCGAAAAGGCCCTGGGCTGGTGTCCAGTCTGCTTCGCAGCGTTCGAGGGTGTAGGTATAGCGATGGTAGTCGTGCGAGAGTTCATCGAAGGCGATGTGCAGGACATCATCCTTCCCCAACCTCAAGACGGCAGGCGACATAAAATCCTGATTGACCACAGCCTGCAGCGACTTGATCTGTGGATGCAGGATCTTATGGCCGGCTATCAATGACAGTGGCCATAAGAGGATGATGACCAAGATCTTGAATCGATTCATCTGCGGCGCTCCTTGAGGATACCATGACGATAGGCGTAGAGCAGTTCCTTCAGGTCGGCTACCTGTGCCTTGAGTTCAGCGCCCTTGTCTGTATCAGCTACCAGCATGCGATGAGCCGACATCTCGATGATCTGTGTCGTCGACTTGATATCGATCTCGCGGACGATGGCATCCTGTGTAGAGGTAAAAGGCTCATGTTGTACGAGCTGGAATCCACGGGAGTGGTAGACGAGGGTATAGCCTGCGATACCTGTCTCATTATGATAGGCCTCAGAGAAACCACCGTCGATCACCATCAGTCTGCCGCCAGCCTTGATGGGATTCTCACCTTTGGAAGCATGCACAGGCACGTGGCCGTTGATGATATGGCGGTTCTGGCCTTTCACCTCGAAGGCATCGAGGATGCGGTCGCAGATCTCCTCAGAGTCGCGCAGTTTGAAATAGTTGCCTTTCTCCTCCTTGTAGGTCTCCTTGTCCTTGAGGAAATAACGCTCGAAGGTGGCCATCTTCGACTTATCGAAGAGTGGGGAATCCTTACCACACCAGAGGTACAGGAAATAGTCGCGGGCATAGTCGCGAGGATACTCGTCGGACGGGCCTTCGAAGGCTGCGCGTATCATCATACCGATGTTATGCATCAGATCCTTACCCGTATACTTGACACCAGGATAGATCTCCACCTCTTTGAGCGTACCGTCTTCGTTGAGTGGACAGCTGGCGTGGAAGAGCAGGTTCGAGTTGCTGATGGTGTACATACAACCATGTGAGAGCAACGTGCGGATATGCTTCTTCAGCTTCTCGCAGATGCTGAAGGAGTGGTGCAGTTTCTGCATGAGGTCAGCCTCGTCGGGAGTCAGGGCATTGGGATTGGCAGGATCCACTGTGGGGAACAGACAGCTCTTCATCTCGTAGCCTGTGCCATTAATGGTACAGATACCTTTCTTGTAGTCCACCTGGTTGAAGAGACAACGATCCAGCATCTGCCACTCAGGACGACGCTCGAAGATCGCTGCTTCCTCCTTGAACTGGATGACGGCAATAGCTTTATGCATCTTGGCTGTCAGCTGGCGGGTCTTCTCGTCCATCGAGTTGCCGGGAAGCACCTTAGGGAGAAATTCCACACAGGGATCATCCTTATAAGCCTCGAGGGCAAAGGTAGCCAATGGTACCAGGTTGATGCCATATTCCTCGATAGTGGCGAGGTTGGCATAACGCAGACAGAGACGCAGCACATTACAGATACAGGCGTTGTTACCTGCCGAAGCACCCATCCACAGGATATCGTGGTTCCCCCACTGTATATCCCACGAGTGGTATTGGCGCAGGGTGTCCATGATGATGTGGGCACCAGGACCACGATCGTAGATATCGCCCAGGATATGCAGTTGGTCGATGGCCAGACGCTGGATGACATTACAGATGGCCACTATGAAATCGTCGGCACGCCCAGTAGAGATGATGGTGTCGACAATCACATTCACATAGGCTGTCTTGTCGTGGTCGGAGAGATTCTCGTGGAGTAGTTCCTCGATGATGTAAGAGAAGTCTTCTGGAAGCGATTTGCGCACCTTCGAACGGGTGTATTTCGAGGAGACATCGCGACAGACCTTCACCAGCTGGTGGATGGTGATGCGATACCAGTCTTCGATATCGGTCTCGCGTGCCTTGATCAGTTCCAACTTCTGCTCAGGATAATAGATAAGCGTACAGAGCTCTTTCTTCTCAGACTCACGGATATTGTTGCCAAAGAGCTCGTTGACCTTTCGCTTGATATTTCCAGAGGCGTTCTTCAGCACATGACGGAAGGCTTCGCTTTCACCATGTATATCAGCCAGGAAGTGCTCCGTGCCTTTGGGTAGTGCCATGATGGCTTCGAGGTTGATGATCTCTGTCGAGGCATCGGCAATCGTGGGGAACGACTGCGCGAGCAACTGCAGGTAGTGCATCGTCTCTGTGTCGTAATGATGAGTTGTTGTCATATCTTTAAGTGGTTTGTTAGCATTCTGCGAATATGTTCTGTCTGTCGGTCGTCTTTGGGAGCGAGTGGCATATAGCCTTCGTCGATCAGGGTCTGCTCACTGAGCACTTGCATCAGTCGGGCAGCATAGGCCAGCAGTTTCTTGTCCTCCAGCTTTTCTGTGAGTAGTTCGTCGTTGACGTTGTCGCGATATAGCTCGCGTGTCAGTTCTATCAGGTGGAGCAGCAAGGGTTGCTTGTTGATCTGACGGATGATGCGCACCAGATAGTCTGTTTCGTTACCATCGTAGTCGCCCACCACCTCCTTGATGGGTTTGGGACGCTCGTAATGATCAGGGAAATAGGCAGCGATACGGCTGACATCGATCGATGGGGTAGAAAGCCCGAGGATACTGATGCCGTAGTCGACGTAGTTGCTGATATGCTCGTGTTCAGCGTAGATGAGCAGCCGTCGCCAGTCGATATGGGCATCATCGATATTGATATCCTTCACCCATCGACGATCACCCATGATACCGACTTTGATGATGATGGTGAGAGCACGCAGGCTCTCTTCGTCCATCTGTTCGAGGGTGTTCGAGTCCATCACTTTCTGATAGACCGCGAAGGTCTGGGTACACATCTCTGCCTGGGTGATGGCGTTGGTGATAACCGCATTATGGATCTGCTCCGTGCGCTGGTTCCAACCCAGTTTCCTGAAGTTCTCATGCTCGAACTTACCCAGGAGTATGACAGCGTAGGCGTGTTCTACGGTGCGTCGCTGCCAGAGCAGGGTCTTGCTGATATTCTCCTGCACACTTTGGCGTTTGATGACCCACGGTTCGAGTTGCCCATGAGGTGTCAGCACCACTCGCGCCTGATGCCTGATGGCATAGGAGACAGCGCGTGCGAGGAAGAACTGCCAACATCCGTGACAATGTACAATGTCGGGCTCCATCTCGCGGAAGAACTTCTTGAAGGTAACGACGTTGTCGGCCACCTTCACCTCGGCGCTCTGTCGCATCCCCTCAGCCAATAGCGTCACATGACGCTTTATCAGACTGTCGGATTTCGGGTAAACATGCAGGACTTTCATGGGCTTTTCTCTTGTCTGTTACTCTGTCACCAGCAGGGTGCTCGATGAGCGCCTCAGAAGGTTGCTCCAGATGATACCGATTCTCTTACCCAGCATCTTCCCACAAGGGATTTTCTGCTCGAAGAGGTTCAGCACATCATAGGCGACATCCTTCCTCATGATGATGAAATCATATCGTCCCCACATATAGTTCATTCGTTTCTTTTCTCTTACCTTCGTCAGCTTGCGTTCTATCCTCAGGATATGACTGCTGGCTTCGCTGCAGGTGTTGAATGGCTGCAGACGGATACCTTTCTTAACCGTATAGCCCAGCGTCAGTTCAGCATCCTCGTCCATAGATTCTGCTATCGCCTTCAGCATGTCGTTAGCGATGGGTTTCCTTTGGATTTTCGTAAAGATAATCCAGTCATTCTTGGCAGCTTTCACACCGATATGAAAGGCAAGCTTCCTGCGTGAAATCAGTCTGTTAGGCCTGGGTATGAAGGTAGAATAAAGATGCGGATAGTCATTCTTAAGCAGTTTCAGCACATCTTGCGTCTGATCCGTTGACGACTCATCGACAACAATCACCTCATAGCCTGGCTCATACTCCTGCTGGAGGAATAGAGGCAGGTTTTCTTCGAGTTCACGTGCCTGTTCGTACACGATCATGATGACAGAGAATCTGCGTTCGTCTTTATTCACTTTAAACTCTAAACTTTAAACTTTAAACTCTAAACCATAAACTATATCTCGTCACTCATATAGCCGATGGGCAGCTTGCGACAATTATACTGCGACGCCATGATCTCACCATAGGCACCAGCAGAACGTATCGCCAGCAGGTCACCACGCTTGGCCTTGTTCAGATCCATCTGTTTGGCGAAGACATCCGTCGACTCACAGATAGGACCCACCACATCGTAGGCCTCCATCGGCTCCTCACTCGTGATGTTCTCGATCTTGTGATAGGCCTGATAGAGGGCAGGACGAATCAGATCGGTAAAGCCTGCATCGACGATGGCGAACTGTTTCTGAGTTCCTTTCTTAATATATAATGTACGCGTGATAAGACTGCCACACTGGGCTACGACAGCACGACCCAACTCGAAATGGAGTGTCTGACCGTGACGCAGTTTCAGTTTCTTGGCATACGTGTCGAAGTAGGACTTGAAATCAGGTATGGACAGACGGTTCGGATGTTCATAATCAACACCCAGACCACCGCCAACGTTGATGTGCTCCACGATGATCCTGCGCTTCTCCAGCTTGTCCTGCAACTCGTTCACACGATTACAGAGAGCCTCGAAGTCACTCATGTCGAGAATCTGCGAACCAATGTGGAAATGGAGTCCCACGAACTTCACATTTGAGAGTTTGGCTGCCTCGTCGATCACAGTATCCATATCGCTCATGGCGATACCGAACTTGTTCTCAGCCAGTCCGGTGGTGATATTCGCATGGGTATGGGCACCCACGTTGGGGTTCAGACGGAAAGCCACGCGAGCCACCTTACCCTTGGCTGCTGCCAACTCGTTGATAACCTCCAGCTCAGGAATACTCTCAACGTTGAAGCAGAAGATGTCATTGTCAAGTCCAAGATTGATCTCCCAGTCGCTCTTGCCAACGCCTGCATAGACAATCTTCTGACTGGGGAAACCAGCCTTGACTGATACCTCAATCTCACCGCCACTGACGCAGTCGACACCTAAGCCTGCCTCACGGATGATGCGCAGCAGATGGGGGTTGGCATTGGCCTTGACAGCATAATGCACCACAAACCCCTCATGGCGCCCTGCCTCCTCATTGATGGTGCGCAGGGTGGCACGTAATAGTTCTGTGTTGTAGTAGTAGAAGGGCGTCTGGATCGACTGGAACTTCTCTACCGGAAAATGTCCTTTAGCCATTTTCTTATCTCTTAATCTTAATTATTTGTTCTTGTAGAAAATGGTGTTGCTTAAACTCTGCAGGGCACGCTTCTTGTCCTCCTCACGGATCAGGAACGAGATGTTATAGTTCGAACCTCCGTAGCTGACCATTCGTACGGGAATATCCTTCATCGCATCGAGTGCCAGTGACTCAAAGCCGATATTCGACCAGTCGAGGTCGCCCACGACACAGATGATACACATGTTGGTATCTACTGTGACGGTGCCGTATTTCTTCAGCTCGTCAACAATCTCGCCCAGGTGAGCAGAGTTATCGATACTCATAGATACACCGACCTCCGACGTACAGATCATGTCGATACTGGTCTGATAGCTCTCGAAAATCTCGAATACCTTACGGAGGAAACCAGTGGCCAGAAGCATGCGCGACGACTTGATCTTGATGGCAGTGATGTTGTCCTTAGCTGCCACAGCCTTGATCTTGCCGTATTCTGTAGAGTTGCTGATGGTTGTTCCCTCAGCATCAGGATCCATCGTGTTCAGCAGGCGTACGGGGATACCGGCATATTTGGCAGGCTGTACACAGGTGGGGTGGAGGATCTTGGCTCCGAAGTAAGCCAACTCAGCAGCCTCCTCGAAGTGAAGCTGGTGGACAGGCTCCGTCTTGTCAACGACACGTGGGTCGTTATTGTGCATACCGTCGATATCGGTCCAGATCTGGATCTCCTCAGCATTGATGGCTGCACCTACGAGTGAGGCCGTGTAGTCGGAACCACCACGAAGCAGGTTGTCCACTTCGCCATAGGCATTGCGACAGATAAATCCCTGGGTGAGGTAAACCTGTGCACCCTCGTTCTCCTCGATCAGCGGTCTGAGCTTCTCCTTGATATAGACGGGATCGGGTTCAGAATTCTTGTCTGTACGCATGAAGTCGAGTGCGTTCAGCAGTACGGCGTTGATGCCTTGCTCCTTCATGTAGTTCACAACCATGTTGGTCGAGATGATCTCGCCCTGAGCCACGATGCTCTTCTCCTCAAACGAGGTGAACAGCTCCTTGGTGAACGAACGGAGATAGTCGAACTCCCCACGCAGGAACTCGCGGGTGGCCACCTTTGTCTCTTCCTTCTCATACAGTTCCTCAACGTGCTTGGCGTATTTCTGCTCCAAGCGGTTGATCACTTCATTGGCGCCATCAGGATTCTTCTTGTAGAGATAGTCTGAGATCTCTACCAGTGAGTTGGTAGTGCCCGACATAGCTGAGAGCACCACGAATACAGGCTCGCCTGACTTTGTAACCAGTGCGGTTACTTCTTTCATTCTCTGGGGTGTACCGACGGACGTACCGCCGAATTTCATTACTTTCATAATCGATTATATTTTATATCTTTAAACTCTAAACTTTAAACTATAAACTCTAAACTTTAAACTCTAAACTTTAAACTCTAAACTTTAAACTAAATCTCCTCCCTCTCTGAATACCTGACGCGTATCTCGTCTGTGTCTGGTCTGTCATCCACCAGAATCAGGTGATGGAAGTCATTGGTCACATCCTCCATCTTCTCGTTCTGACAACGATAAGTGATGCTCGGATGCTCGCGGATCAGGGCCAGGTTATGCGATGACATGACCACAGCCGTTCCTTCAGAAGATATCTTGAAGAGCAACTTGATGATCTCCTTGGAGGTCTCAGGGTCGAGACTGCCCGTAGGCTCATCAGCCAGAATCAGTTTCGGATGATTGAGGATAGCCCTCGCGATGGCGATACGCTGCTGCTCGCCACCAGAGAGTTCGAAGGGCATGCTGCTGGGCTTGTCGTCCATTCCTACAGCCCTCAGCACCTGATGGATGCGCTCGTCGATCTCGTTATGTTTCTTCCAGCCAGTCGCCTTGAGCACGAATTCTAGATTCTTATACACAGTACGGTCTGCGAGCAACTGGAAATCTTGGAAGACGACACCCATCTCCCTTCTCAGGGCAGGAATATCCTTCCTTCGAATGGTCATCAGATCACGTCCCAATACCGTCGCCTCGTCTGCTTCGTCGACATCGAGTTCGCAGTAGAGTGTTCTCATCAAGGTGGTCTTACCAGAGCCTACACGTCCTATCAGATAGATGAACTGGCCTTCGTCAACTTGGAAGTTCACGTTTCTCAGCACGCAGATCCCATGCCGCTGGTATATATTCGCATTCTTATAACTGATTAACATATCATCTCTAAACTATAAAAAACCTCTTACTTCATCTCCCCTTTGGCCTTGGCCTCGCGACGCTTCTTGTCCCATTCAGGATCATGACGCTTGTGCAGCTCGTCAGCGATGTCCTCGATGCGCAGCTGCTTGCTGGTAAGCAGTACGATGAGGTGATACAACAAATCGCTCGCCTCGTAGACGAGATGGTCTGCGGTACCATTCGTCGCCTCAATCACGGTCTCCAGTGCCTCTTCGCCCACCTTCTGGGCTATCTTGTTGATACCATCCTTAAAGAGCTTTGTCGTATAGCTCCCCTCTGGCATCTCATCATGACGCTTATCGATAAAATCCTGCAACTCCGTCAGGAACTTCAGAGGATTATTCTCTGAACGATTCTCTTCCCCCCAACAGGTGTCAGTACCAGTATGGCAGGTAGGCCCGTCAGGATTGGCTTTCACCAGAAGCGTATCGTTGTCACAGTCGACCTTGATATCCACCAGATGGAGGAAGTTGCCTGAGGTCTCGCCCTTTGTCCACAGACAGTTGCGCGAACGACTCCAGAACGTCACCTTCTTCGTGGCTATCGTCTTGTCGTAGGCCTCCTGGTTCATATACCCCAGCATCAGCACATTCTTGGTCTTAGCATCCTGTATAATAGCAGGCACCAGCCCACCGCTCTTTTCAAAATCTATCTTCATCTTTTTTCTTTTATTGTTCTCTCTAATCAATCAGTCCTGTTCGTCCTGTTGTCCGTTGCTAAATCCTGACATTAATCCCTTCGGACTTCAGATACTGTTTCAGTTTTGGGATGGGGATTTCTCCGAAGTGGAACACGCTGGCGGCAAGGGCTGCGTCGGAATGCCCCTCGATGAAGGTATCACGGAAATGTTCCTTCTTCCCAGCACCACCACTGGCGATGATGGGAATCGAGAGGTTGTCAGCCAGTTCGCGCAAAGCCTCGTTGGCATAGCCCTCCTTCACACCATCGTGGTTCATGCTCGTAAAGAGAATCTCACCGGCACCACGCTCCTGAGCCTCATGGGCCCATTCGAAAAGTCCTCGCTCCGTGCGCTCGCGACCACCTTTCAGATAACAGTGCCAGCCGTCTTCGTCAAGTCGGGCATCGATGGCACAGACACAGACCTGAGAACCAAACCGACTCGTAATCTCATCGATCAGTTCAGGGCGACGGATAGCAGCACTGTTCACACTTACCTTGTCAGCACCTGCATAGAGCAGACGCTCCACATCAGCGAGCTCATTCACACCACCGCCTACCGTGAAGGGGATGTTGATCTCCTGGGCAACTCTCGTCACCATCTCTGTAAAGGTCTTACGCCCCTCAAACGAGGCTGTGATGTCCAGGAAGCACAATTCGTCAGCCCCCTGCTCACTATAGGCTTTGCCCAGTGCCACAGGGTCGCCCGCACTTCGCAGGTTCACGAAGTTCGTGCCCTTAACGGTCTCACCGTCCTTCACATCCAGACAAGGTATTATTCTCTTTGCTAAACTCATTACTTTTCACCTTTAACTTTTCACCTTTCACTTCTCACCTTCAGTTCTTTCAGGTCGATTTTTCCTTCGTAGATGGCTTTGCCGAAGACGACAGCAGGGATGCCTGCAGCGTCGAGGGCTTCGATGTCAGCGATGGAGGATACACCACCACTGGCTATCAGGTGCAGCTCAGGATAGGCTTCCATCATGCGTTGATAGAGGTCGATGGCCGGACCTGCAAGTGTTCCGTCCTTCGAGATTTCCGTGCAGAGCACATTCTTCACGCCGGCATCGATATATTTCTTCAGGAATGGTAACAGGTCTTCTGCCGAATCCTCTTTCCATCCGTTGATACTGATCTTCCCATGTCTGACGTCTGCGCCCAGGATCATCTTCTCTGCGCCGTATTTCTCCAGCCATCCCATAAAGCGCTCAGGCTCTGTGACAGCGATAGAACCCACTGTCACCATCGCTGCACCCGAGGCAAAGGCCTTCTCCAGATCCTCGTCCGTCTTGATGCCGCCACCGAAGTCCACCGTCAGCCTCGTCTGAGAGGTAATCTCTTTCAGCACCCCGTCGTTGACGATATGCTTCGACTTGGCCCCGTCGAGATCCACCACGTGTAATCGCTCAAACCCAATGCGCTCAAACTCCAGCGCCATGTCCAGCGGTTTTCCGTAAACCGTCTTCTGGTCATAATCGCCCTTCGTCAGCCTCACGCACTGACCGTTGATAATATCTATGGCTGGAATCAGTTCTATCTTCATTGTCAATTATCCATTATCAATTGTCAATTGGAGAAAGTTCTCCAAAATCTTCTCCCCAACCTTGCCGCTCTTCTCCGGATGGAACTGGCAGGCATAGAAGTTATCCTTATGCATCGAGGCAGAGTAGGGCAGGATATAGTCCGCCACAGCTATCGTCTCAGCGCATACAGGCACGTAATACGAATGCACGAAATAGACGTACGGATGATCCCCAATTCCCTCGAAGATTGGATTTATCTGGTAATCTCTCACCTCTTTCCACTCACCTCTAACCTCTAATTCGTTCCACCCCATACACGGCACCTTGTCCTCATGTCGCTCAGGCTGGAAACGCTTCACCTCTGCGTCGAAGATACCGATGCAATCCACATCGCCCTCCTCAGAGTGACGGCAGAGCAGTTGCTGACCCACGCAGATGCCGAAGACGGGCTGCTTCAGGTCACGGATTACCTCGTCGAGCCTGCGGGCCTTCAGGTAGTCCATTGCCTCAGCCGCATGCCCCTGTCCTGGGAAGAGCACGCGATCCGCCTTTCTCAGCAGCTCCGCATCGTCCGTCAGAAGAGGCTCAATCCCCATCCGTCGCAGTGCGTTCACCACCGAATAGATATTCCCAGCGTTATATTTTACAATTGCAACATTCATGAGAATATGATAGTTTTGTTCTTATAGGTGAGGATCTTGCGCTGGATATGCTTGCTGACCGCATGCGAGAGCACGATTTTCTCCAGGTCCTTTCCTTTCAGTACCAGACTCTCAGGCGTATCCTTATGTGTGATGCGCGTCACATCCTGTTCGATGATAGGACCGGCATCCAGGTCAGCCGTTACGTAATGACTGGTGGCACCGATAATCTTCACGCCACGCTCGTAGGCCTGATGATAAGGCTTGGCACCGATAAAGGCCGGCAGGAACGAGTGGTGGATATTGATGATGTGATGCGGATACTCGGCAATCATCTCGTCGCTGATAATCTGCATATAGCGCGCCAGGACGATAAACGAGATATCCTCCTTCTTCAGCAGGTCCATCTCAGCCTTCTCCACCTCAGCCTTGTTCGAGTGGTCCTTCTTGATGCTCCATACATAATAAGGAATGCCAAACTGATCGGCCACATAACGCAGATCCTCGTGGTTGGAGACGATACAGGGGATGTCGCAGTTGAACTCGCCCGCCTTCCAGCGAGCCAGCAGATCATACAGACAGTGGCTCATCTTCGACACGAATATTGCCATTCTCGGGCGCTTGTCGCTGTAGTAGAGCGAGAATTTCATCTTATAGCGCTGCGCATAAAGCGTCGTGATATAGTCGTAAAGTTTGTCGCGAGGAATGAGGAAACCTTCGAGTTCCCATTCTATACGCATGAAAAACATACCGTCTACCTTATCCACATACTGGTCGAGGTAGACAATATTACCTTTATTATCAGTGATAAACTTAGTCACTTCCGAGATGATACCCTGCTGATCAGGGCAGTGCAGAAGCAAAATTGCTGTTGTCATATATAGATATTTTGAAATTTCAAGGCACAAAGGTACAAAAAAAATATCTAACTCAAGCTATATTTACAAGAAATCGTCAGTTTCTGCTTAATTTCTTTAGAAATTATGCATTTTTATTCAAAAAAGGTGCTGAACGATGACAGTATCGAGCGCTGGATTTTCTCCACGCTCACCGTTCGTGGCGTGCTGGCCGACAGCGCTTCAGTCAGGGAATACGTGGTGCTCGAGAACCCGGCAGCCAAGAAATAAAGGAAATCGGGGCACAGGCCCCGATTTTTTTTTATTGCTGTTGTCTCATACCCTCGTAGAACTTCTCCTGCAGTTGTTTCGCCAACTGGTTGTCAGGGTTCAGCTTCAGCGCCTTCTCATAGTTCTCCATCACCTGCATGTAGTACCGCTGTCCGTTCTGGGCAGGGTTTTGTACGATGCGCACCATGTAGAGAAATCCCTTCAGCGTGCAGAGGTCGCTCTGGTCTGCATTCGCCATGGTCTCCATCTTGGCGATGGTCTGCTGCGTCTCTGCCAGCACCCCCTCCGTAGGCTCGGCCTGCGGATTCAGCACTGCGTAGTAGAGGCTCTGCAGCGCCATCTGGTACTTGGGCGCCACGCTGTCTGGATACATCGCGTCGATACGCTTCATCTCTGCCACGCAGTTCAGAAACGTCTCAGGTTTCTGCTGCTCGATCTTCATTAACGACTGGCCTATCAGCTGCTGCATCGAGGCAGACTGCTGGGCATTCACACACACTGATGCCATCATGAAAAGGGCGATGGCTAACACACGATGATTAAAAATTTGAAATGTCATACGCTTTATTATTTTTAAGTGAAACAAAAATGCCGATATACAGGAAACGGTCTCTGGTGGCTGTGATGGCCTTGCCGTCGGCTTCGTAGCCGAAGATGTTGGTGCGCCCCAGAATATTGCTCAGCGAGGTGTATACAATCACCTTCGGACTCACCAGCCATGTGATGTTCGCGTCTATGCTATTATAATAAGGAGTATCGCCGTTGGGGTAGTGGCGCTTGCTGGCAAACGACTCAGAGAGGCCGATGATGGTCTTACCGATGCCGTATTTCAGTGACAGGCGCAGGTTGTGGCGCGAGGCGTAATGGGGTGTCTGTGGCGTGGCATAGTCCAGATAGAGCCGTTCTGAGTCGTTAAACGAATAGGAGAGGGTAGTGGTCAGATGCTTCAGCAGCGAGTGGTTCTCCACGAAGATGTCCAGTCCTCGGCTTGTGCCGTAGCCTTCAGCCGTATAGATGCCCTCACGCAGCAGGGGCAGATGGCGGTATTTCTTGTAGTAAGGCTCTATGCGCAGCAGCGTACCGTTGGTGTTGTACTGCATACTCAGGATGGCATGGTCGGCCGTGCTCTGTCGCAGTGTCTTGGCGCTCATGGCTATATAGTCGTCGTTGGCGGTCTGACTATAGCGTCCCACCATGGCCGACAGTTGGAAACGCTTGTTGGGCACATAGCTCAGCGTGGCGCGTGGCATCAGCAGCCAACGGCCGTCGTAGGTGGCATCCTCCAGACGGGCTGAGAGGTTCAGAAACAGCTTTGGCACCAGACGCAGCTGGGCATCCGTATGTACAGCCAGCAGCTGGTAGTCCAGTCCGTAGCCCTCGCCCTCATAGTGCTTTGAGCTGTGGCGGATATAGTCCTCCACACCAGCCTGCATTTTCAGCACGGGCGAGAATACCTTCCTCAGCTCTCCCTTCAGATGCACCTCGTTGCGTGTGTTCCTATAGTGGTCGCCCTGCATGAGCGCATCGTCCACATGGTTGATCACCGTCGAGTTGGCCATGCCTGCAAAGAGTGTGTAGCCGCGGCCTATGTTCGTCTTCAGCGTGGCGTTGGCATAGACGTTGTGCTCCGTCATCGACAGCCTGCGCTCATCGATATACTGTCCTACCGATGTGAGGTCGTAGCCCACATACGTCTTCAGTACCGTGGCCGATGAGAAATCCGCCTTATACTGCGCCTCAGTCGAGAGCTTGCGGTAGGGTCGCATCCAGTCATAGCGGTCAGGGAAAAGGGCGTTGTAAAGTCCCATGCTTGTATAGTCGGCATTAAACGACAGGCTGCTCTTGTTGAAAGCCTTCGTGCCGCCTATGTTCCAGTCCACGAGCGATCCGCTCACACCCAGCTTGTCGCCCGTAGCCACATCGGTGGTCTCCATGGGCAATACCGATGAGAGTGCCTGTCCGTACTCGCCGCTATAGCCGCCCAGTGAGAAATTGATGCCCTTGAAGAGGAAAGGCGAGAACCGACCCCTCGAGGCCGTATTCTCCACGTTGGTGGAATAAGGTACGAGCACGTGCATGCCATTCACGAAAGTCTGGCACTCGTCGCTCTCACCGCCACGAACGTACAGCTTTCCGTCCTCGCCCACCTTCTGTGTGCCAGGCAGCGACTGCAGGGCCGCCACGATGTCGCCACATGAGTTGCCGCTCATCACAACGTCGTGCGCATCCATCGTCTTGAAGTGGTCGCTCTTGCCAAAGCTGTAGGTGCTGGCCGTCACCACCACCTCGTCGATGGCTGTGGCCCGCTCCTTCATGCGGATGATCAGGGCTGTGGGCTGTGTGGTCGTCAGCGTGTAGTCGTCGAATCCCATAAACGTGGCGCGCAGCGTCAACTCCCCCGTCTGGCTGGTCTTAAACGAGAAGTGTCCCAGCGAGTCGGTCATACAGCCGTCGATGGTTCCCATGATAAATACGTTCGCTCCTGCGAGCGGTTCGCGCCCGTCGGTGACTGTGCCCGTGACGGTGGTCTGACTCCAGGCGTTGAGGCCTGTGAGCAGCATGATGATGATATGTGCGATCTGTTGTTTCATGCTGCAAAGATAGGCATGAAAACCATACCCTCCAAATTTGGGGGACAGACGACTAAAACCTCTGACAGATAACTACTCCGCCAGACGAATGACTAGAAAAAAGGACGAATGACTAAGCGATAAACGACCGCAGTTTAGGCACGTAAGTACGCGAAACAGGCACTGTCGCAGGGCACTTCCCTAACTTCAGCTGGTAGCCGTTCGAATTGCCCTGAGCCGAAGAGATATTATTCAGGTTCACCACAAACGAGCGGTGACACTGAAAGATGTTTTCATAATCCTTCAGGTCGTCGAGTACAGCCGCCAGCGTGGTGTGCAGTTCCGTCGTGGCAATCTTACCCTCCTTCACGTAGCTCACCGCCACATTGTTCTTCTGCGCCTCGATATACAGCAGGTCGTTGATGGGCAGCTGCAGGTCGTTGCCCCTCACGTTTGTGTCGTGTATGGTCACGCTGATGTCCATCTGCTGCTCTGTGGTCTTGTCGAGCAGCGTCTCGAGTTGGTTCCTCAGGTAGCGGTAGTAGCTCAGCGTGATGGAGCACACCGTCACGATCACACCGATGATCAGCGTCCAATAGAGAAACTGCAGGAACATGCTGAACGTGATGGGGAACCCAAACAGCACCGAGCATACCAGGAAATTACAGATACCCACAAACAGTATCATCAGCAACACCGTCAACGCCTGATGCCAGATGCGCCACGACGCCACGCGCTGGTGGAAGGGCCGCTCCGCCAGTCCGAAAAGTAGGCAACAGCCAAAGGTCACGCCACCAAACAGCAGCGACACCAGCAGCTTGTTTCCCTGATACATGCTGAACCCAAACGGCTGCAGCAGGTAGAGAATCAGAAACACGATGGCGCAATACATCGCGCAGTCTCTCAGCCAGTGGCCGCTCTGCGGAAAGGGATATTTTCTGGTCAGTATTTTCATCTTCAGCCTCTTCTTATGATCCAAATCGCCCACAAAGGTAGTGCAAAATTTCGATTTAGCGAAGAGAATACAAATTAATTTGCATTCTTGAGCGTGAGAAAGTTATCTAAATCGAACGAAAAACCAAATAAAGATGTATACCACATCGTCGATAATCAGGAAACGATCGTGATTGCGCTGAGATCCTCGACAACTGTATCAAGGTTGACTATTGGGACATCCACGCCCAACACTGAGCGAGGATTCTTTTGTCTTCAACTTCAATGTTAATGGTCTTTGCGCTTTTCAGCAAATTCCTTGCGGGCGGCAACCATATCTTCAAGGAAATCCTCACTCGTATGCAGGCGGGCATAACAGGCCGATGCCAGCAAGCGTGAAGCGTCGGTGTCGCTCTGCCAGTGGTATCCCGCTATCACGCGGCTTACGCCCCACTCGTAACCCTTCTTGAGTATTTCGTCCTGTGCATCAGGATTGATCTCACTGAGCAGCAGTGCCATACCCCATCCACGCAAAGTATGGCCCGAGGGGTACGATCCGGTATTGCGCAACTCTTCCTCTTCGGCAGGGATGAGCGTGGGCTCTGAGAATACCACATAGGGGCGCCTCCGTTTATAGGTTGTCTTAAGTTTCGAGGCGCTCAGGCGCATAGTGATCACTCCCAGATTGAGTACCTTGAAGATGGCGGGTGTCTTCTCTTTCGAGATTTCCATACCGAATGCCGGGCTGAACTCGCGAGCCATCTCCCCGATGTCAATGACTACCTCACGTATGGCCTGCTGGGCTCGCAGAGAGTCCTGTCGCTTGCTCTTGCCCCAGACGTACTGTGAGATGTCGTACAAGTACTGTGTCGACGTCGAATCGGGTGCTGGTGGCAGAAATACCAAGCCATTGGGCAGCTCAGTCTTGTTGAAATACAGTTCGCTTGGAGTGGGGTCTTGTGCCTGTGCCGTCATACTGCACACCACAAAGGCAACAGCGGTCCATAACCGCATCATTCTATTGGTGTTGATAACAGAAGATAACTTCATCTTTTGTGTTGTTTTAAGTTGTTAATACTAATATTACTTCATTTATGAAACCGTTGCAAATATACTGCTTTTTTCTGATATATACAAGAATAATCGCAGAAAATCGATAAGGCAAGCTCCGGCGCAATTACTTTAATAGCCATAATTCAAATTAGTTTTAAATAGTTTGTTAAATAATTTATTAATTCTCTCTATGTCTCTGAAAATCCCCGTACCATAAAAGCCCCCGATAGACTTAACTACCGGGGGCTACCTTTTAGATTCAGGGTCTTAGAACCCCATGCAACTCGTTGCTCCGAGAGCAGTCAGTACCGCTGAGATGATCGATGCGAGGATCTGCAGCGTCCATTTTAGTGTTTCCTTCTTCGTCATAAGCTATAAACTCTAAACTTTAAACACTAAACTAAGCCTTAGCTACCAGTATCGAAGCCACCGCCGTTGTCGCCACCGCCGTTGTTGTCGCCGCCTCCGTTGTTGTCGCCGCCGCCGTTCTGCTCGGTGCCGCCGTTCTCAGAGCCGTTCTCGTTGCCCTCGGGATCCTCGATGGTGCCTGCGTCGGCAGAAGTCACGCGCTTCACAATGTCGCCGTTGCGGTCGTAACAGGTAATCTGGATGGAGGTATCGGCGAGCTCGTCCTTCAGATCCTGAGTCGGCGTGAAGATGATGCGGCGGCTCGAGATGAGGCCAGCCTTCACGTCCTCCACCTTCTCAACGCTCTTGGCGCGCAGACCGAAACGCATGGTGCCGAGTCCGGGCAGCGCCACCGAGTGACCTTCCGTTGCCCAAGCCTTGATCACCTCTCCGGCTGCGTCCCAGCAGGCCTTCATCACACCCTGGCTCACACCTGAGCGGAGAGCAGCCTCGCGGATCACCTTTGCCTGACTCAGGGCGATGTACAACTCGGGGCTCATCACGTAGCGGTAAGTGCCTGCGTCTTCCTTGTTAAACTTTACCAGTCTTTCAACTGCCTTTACTTTCAATGCCATAATTTAATTCCTTTCTTTTAATGGTTAAATGTTAATAGATTGTTAATTAATTTTACTTATCGATGATTGGACTCTTTTTTGCGGTTTTACTAGGAAACAATTGCCTGCGCGCTAGGTAATTTTTGTTGCTAGGTTAGGCTGCAAATTTCGTCTTTTTTCATTGACAATGCAAAGGTACAAATATTTCATGAGTCCTGCAAGTAAATCTTCAAAAAAGACACGCAAAAAAGCACGCATGGATTTTGTGGAGTCAACTGTTGACAGTTTCTTCAGTTGACAGTTTTATTTTGCCCACCATCTTTTTCTCAGAATTATATATTACTATATATATAATATATATATTATATATATAGTAAATGTTATTTTTGTCTATTCCCCTACTAAATTACCAGCCCCTAAAAAACTGTCAACTGAAGAAACTGAAGAAAGTCAATATGGGAGTCATGATAATTAAGCACAAAATATTTGGTGGTTTGGCCGAATTGTATTATCTTTGCAGTCATGAAACCAGCTCAGATATTTCACCAGTACATCTGGATCATCAATAAGCTCAGGACCTATAAGAGACTGACGTTCGAGCAACTGAACCAGAAGTGGCAGGACGACGGTGTGGCCGATGGCAATCCGCTGCAGCGCTCGTCGTTCAATCGTCATCGCGATGCCATCCTTGATATGTTCGGCATCATCATCGAGTGCGAACCAAAGACCTACAAGT
>JAEEGK010005593.1_pt1 | contig 30373 bp, 21 predicted proteins | sample 8958771 | NCBI WGS metagenome assembly JAEEGK01 (sample SAMN16246547, study PRJNA631951) | gut metagenome | biome: gut microbiome; feature: rumen; material: SC-attached | host: Bos | place: Iran: Karaj | collected 2018-10 | reverse complement strand
CACCAATCTGTGGGAAGAGTACATCGGTACCCTGCATCGTAGGACCAGGAGCAACAGCACCCTTGTAACCTACAGAACCGCCATCGGCAGTATCCTGATTCTGCTTCATATAGAACGACTTGAAGGCACGTGGGTAGTCTGTCATGATGACAGGCTTCTTGAAGTGCTCCTCAACGAGGTAACGCTCATGCTCCGAAGCGAGGTCATCGCCCCAGTTACAGGGGAACTCGAACTTCTTACCATTCTTGATGGCCTCCTGAAGGATATTGATACCCTCTGTGTAAGGCAGACGAACGAAGGTCTCCTTGAGGACTCCCTCCAAACGCTCGATCAGGGTCTTGTCGATCATCTGATTCAGGAACTGCAGATCGTCCTTACAGTTATCAAGAGCCCAACGAACGCAGTACTTGATGAAGTCCTCTTCGAGATCCATCAGCTCTTCCTGATCAAGGAAGGCCACCTCAGGCTCTACCATCCAGAACTCAGCCAGGTGGCGAGGGGTATTACTGTTTTCTGCACGGAAAGTAGGACCGAAGGTGTAGATAGCACCCAGGGCTGTCGCACCAAGTTCACCCTCAAGCTGTCCAGATACGGTCAGTGAGGTCTGCTCACCAAAGAAATCGTCATCGTAGATAATCTTACCCTGCTCGTCTTTCTTCAGGTCATAGAGGTTCTTCGTGGTTACCTGGAACATGTTGCCTGCTCCCTCACAGTCGCTGGCAGTAATCAGCGGTGTATGGAAATAGTAGAAACCATGCTCATGGAAATAGGTGTGGATAGCCATTGCCATGTTGTGGCGGATACGCATCACAGCACCAAAGGTGTTAGTACGCAGACGCATGTGGGCGTTCTTACGCATCACCTCAAAGCTCTGACCTTTCTTCTGCATGGGATAGGTATTGTCGCAGAGACCATAGATCTCCAGCTTGGTAGCCTGGATCTCACTGCTCTGACCTGCTCCCTGGCTCTCTACCAAAGTTCCTTCTGCACTGATACAGGCACCGGTGGTGATCTGCTTCAGCATCTCCTCGTCAAACTTACTCGGATCGACGACCACCTGTACATTCTTGATCGTCGAACCATCATTCAGAGCGATAAAGTCTACTGCCTTTGAGCTGCGGTGCGTACGCACCCAACCCTTCACGCAGACGTCCTTACCGTATTCTGTGCTCTTCAGCACATCGATAATCTTAGTACGTTTCATTTTCAATCTTCAATTTTCAATTACTCGTAAGCACCCATGCGAAGGCGATCAACCTCCTCCTCAGTGAGGTAGCGCCAGTCGCCACGCTTCAAATTCTTCTTGGTGAGACCAGCAAACTGCACGCGATCAAGCTTCTGTACACGATAGCCAAGGGCCTCAAAGATACGGCGCACGATACGGTTCTTACCACTGTGGATCTCAATACCTACCTGCTTCTTGTCTGTAGGATGTGCATACTGTACATCGTCAGCCTTGATCTCACCGTCCTCCAGCTGGATGCCCTCAGAAATCTGCTGCAGGTCATGAGCCGTCACGTTCTTATCAAGGTATACATGATAGATCTTCTTCTTCAGATACTTAGGATGTGTCAGCTTTGAAGCCAGATCACCATCGTTGGTCAGCAGGAGCACACCTGTGGTGTTACGGTCCAGACGACCTACAGGATAGATACGCTCAGGACAAGCGTTCTTCACGAGATCCATCACAGTCTTACGCTGCTGGGGATCATCACTGGTAGTCACATAGTCCTTGGGCTTGTTAAGCAGCACATACACCTTCTTCTCAATGGTAACAGGCTGATCGTGGAACTTCACCTCGTCTGTGCGAAGTACCTTGGTACCTAGTTCCGTTACGACCTCGCCATTAACCGTTACAACACCTGCCTGGATAAACTCATCAGCCTCACGACGGCTGCAGATACCAGCATTTGCCAGGAACTTGTTCAGACGAAGGGGCTCATTGGGATCGAAGTTAACCTCCTTATACTCAATGCGCTTCTTCATCGAATACTTGGCATTGGGATCGTAATCGGCAGTACGCTGACGTGGAGCTTTCTTAAAGCCACCGCCACCATAAGGCTTACCATAACCGCCCTGCTGAGGACGCTGGCCATAACCACCCTGGCGCTGCTGACCATAACCGCCACCCTGAGGACGCTGGCCATAACCGCCTTGACGCTGCTGACCATAACCGCCACCCTGAGGACGCTGGCCATAACCGCCCTGACGCTGCTGACCATAACCGCCACCCTGAGGACGCTGGCCATAACCACCCTGGCGCTGCTGACCATAGCCACCCTGAGGACGCTGGCCATAACCGCCTTGACGCTGCTGACCATATTCACCCTGCTGGGCATTATAGTTGTTACGTGGACGATAACCGCCATGCTGCTGAGGCGTGCTGCTCTGCAAACCTGCACCAAAACCCTCAGGACGGAAACCTCCATCGTCATTGTTGCTGCGATAATTCGGACGCTCATAGGCTGGACGCTGTCCGGTGTGAATACGTGGACGTGGTGAACGTCCTGGACGGAACTCTTTCTGTACACCGTCTTGTGAAGTCTCTTCTTGCTTCTTCTCGTTGTTCTCGAAATCCATTGTTGTGTCTGTTTAAAATGTGATTAACTATTATTGTTTGGTAATGGTTGGTCAAATACCTGTATAAGTAGCTGGCGTAATGGCACGAAGCTCCTCCTTCACCTCTTCACTGACCTCAAGGGTCTCGATGAAGTTGCGGATCTTCTCACCTGTCAGCTTCTCATTGGTACGCGTCAATGCCTTCAACGTCTCGTAAGGATTAGGATAGGCCTCACGACGCAGAATGGTCTGGATGGCCTCAGCCACCACAGCCCAAGTGTTATCAAGATCCTCCTGAAGCTTCTCCTCATTGAGGATGAGCTTACGAAGGCCCTTCAGCGTACTCTGGAAGGCAATCAGTGCATGACCCATAGGTACACCGACATTACGGAGTACCGTAGAGTCTGTCAGGTCACGCTGCAGACGACTCACTGGCAGTTTGGCAGCCAGGAACTGCAGAATGGCGTTGGCAATACCCAGGTTACCCTCTGAATTCTCGTAGTCGATGGGGTTCACCTTATGCGGCATGGCACTCGATCCTACCTCACCGGCCTTGATCTTCTGCTTGAAGTAATCCATAGAGATATACATCCAGAAATCACGGTCGAGGTCGATGATGATTGTATTGATACGACGCATGGCATCAAAGATAGCACCCAACCAGTCGTAGTTGGAGATCTGTGTCGTGAACTGCTCACGCTCCAGACCCAGCTTCTCACTCACAAAACTGTTACCGAACTCACGCCAGTCGTATTGGGGATAAGCCACATGATGGGCATTGAAGTTACCCGTGGCACCTCCGAACTTAGCTGTCACGGGGGTCTCCTTCAGGGAACGGAGCTGTTCCTCCAGACGGTATACATACACCATGATTTCCTTACCCAGACGAGTGGGAGATGCAGGCTGCCCATGGGTCTTGGCCAACATCGGGATGTTCTTCCACTGTTCAGCATAGTCGTTCAACTGCTCTATCAACTCCTCGAGAATCGGATAGTAAACCTGCTCAAGAGCCTCCTTGATGGAAAGGGGCACACTGGTATTGTTAATGTCCTGTGAGGTGAGTCCAAAATGGATAAACTCCTTATAACCTTCGAAGCCACCCATTTCGTCGAGTTTCTCCTTGATAAAATACTCTACGGCCTTGACATCGTGGTTGGTAACCTTCTCGATGTCTTTTACCCGCTGGGCATCAGCAGGCGTAAACGCACGATAGATGTCACGGAGTTGGTCGAACAGTGAATGGTTGATCTGTTGTAATTGAGGCAATGGCAGTTCGCACAATGTGATGAAATATTCAATCTCCACACGTACTCTGTACCTGATTAAGGCGTATTCTGAGAAATACTCTGCCAACGGCTCTGTCTTACTCCTGTAACGGCCATCAATAGGCGAGATGGCTGTCAGCATACTTAAATCCATGTCTAAAATAAAATAGTCCTAAAAATCGATAATTATCTTCTTTCCTAAAGCGCTTTCTAACCCAAAACCGCAACCTCAACGGCTGCGGAAGGGTTCTATTTGTGTTGTGGGCGCTGAGGGATTCGAACCCCCGACCCTCTGCTTGTAAGGCAGATGCTCTAAACCAGCTGAGCTAAGCGCCCCCTTTCTTGTTGCTAATTCGGCTGCAAAGGTAAGATAAAAAAATGAAACTGCAAAATTTCTTCGTTGAAATTTTGCAGTTTCTGTCAAATTACAACTGATTACAGCTGATAAAGCTCGTTAGCAGACATCAATTCAACCTTTTTCTCTGCCAGAATCTTCTCACAAGCTTCCAGATCGGATGGACGGATAATGACATGGGCTACATCACCGTTGGCAAAAGAGTACATATACTCAATGAAAACGCCATTAGCAGAGAGGTGCCTCAACACGACTGCCAAAGAACCACTTGTGTTAGGACACACAAAACCAATCACATCAGTAATCTTCACTGCAAAATGTGCCTCTTTCAGTACCTGATATGCCTTATCAGGGTCAGAAACGATACAACGCAGGATGCCGAAGTCACTGTTATCAGCAATACTCATTGCAGAAAGGTTGATACCGGCTGCGCCAAGGGCATCAGTAACCTCAGTCAGTCTTCCAGACTTGTTCTCAAGGAAAATGGATAGCTGTTTTGTCTTCATATGCTTATAGTTTTTATCACCTTATTATATATTATATATTACGTTTATCAATCACTCGCTTGGCCTTGCCTTCGGAACGCTCGATGCCCTTAGGCTCTACCAACTTCACCTTGAAGCCCAGACCAATAACACTGCGCAACTCTGCCTCGAGCTTCTTCTGCAGACCTACCATCGTCGACATGTCGTCAGTGAAGTACTCATCCTTTACCTCGACCTTCAACTCACTGGTATCAGTATTATTGATACGGTCTACAGTCAACAGGAAGTGGGGCTCATACTCAGGCAACTTCAGGATAACGTCCTCGATCTGTGACGGGAAAACGTTCACACCACGGATAATCAACATATCATCGCAACGACCCAGGATACGATCCATACGTACCAACGTACGTCCGCATGGACACTTGTCATAATGAAGGGCCGTCAAGTCATGGGTACGATAGCGCAACAGTGGCATTCCCTCCTTGGTCAGATGGGTGAAGGTCAACTCACCAAACGAACCCTCGGGCAATGGCTCACCAGTATTCGGATCCAGAATCTCCGGATAGAAATAATCTTCATTAAGGTGTGTACCGTGCTGACACTCGCACTCATAACCTACACCAGGTCCTGCAATCTCACTCAGACCGTAGATATCATAGGCCTTGATGCCGAGCGACTCCTCCAGCTTCACACGCATCTTCTCTGTCCAAGGTTCAGCACCGAAGACACCAACCTTCAATTTGAACTCGCTGCGAGGCCACTCACATTCTTTCATGGCTTCTCCCAGGAACATGGCGTATGATGGGGTACAACAGAGAATCGTCGTACCGAAGTCATGCATCAGCGTCATCTGCTTCTGTGTATTGCCTGAAGAAATGGGAATCACTGAAGCACCGATGTTCGTAGCACCATCGTGGGCACCCAGACCTCCCGTAAACAGACCATAGCCGTAGGCCACCTGGAAGATATCTTCCTTCGTAGCACCATAGGCGGTAAAGGCACGGGAAATAGCCTCCGACCACATCGCCAGGTCCTTACGCGTATAAAGCACCACCACAGGCTTACCCGTCGTACCACTGGATGCGTGGATACGTACTATCTGACTCATAGGCACAGCAGCCAGTCCGAAAGGATAGTTGTCACGAAGATCAAGCTTGTTGGTAAATGGCAACTTCACGATATCGTCAATGCTCTTGATATCGCCAGGCTCCAAACCCATCTCCTGGAACTTCGCCCTATAAAAGGGGGTGTTGTAATACACGTAGTGCGCCATCTTCACGAGACGCTGGCTCTGGATTTCGCGAAGCTGCTCGCGGTCCATGCACTCAATACTTTGATTCCAAATCATAGTCCAAATATTTAGTTGTTTTGTTGATGTCCAACTTTTCAGCGTACAAAGGTAGTGAAAATCGAGCGAAATGCAAAATAAAAACACGATTTTATTTTCATTTCTGAGATGCATCCTACATTCGGCGAAGCCAAAGGTAGTGAAAATCGAGCGAAATGCAAAATAAATCACGAATTTATTTTCATTTCCGAGATAAAAAAATAGGATGTGATTTCTCACATCCTGACTTCTGGTGGGCGCTGAGGGATTCGAACCCCCGACCCTCTGCTTGTAAGGCAGATGCTCTAAACCAGCTGAGCTAAGCGCCCTTAGTTTTTCTAAGCGGGTGCAAAGGTATAACAAAAAAATGAAACACGAAAAGCAGAAAGAGAAAAACTGCATTTCTTTAACTCTTTTTAAGATATTCATCCTAAAAGCTGCTCAATATCCCCCTGCGGCAGAATACAGAGGATGGCTTTGCCATCAGGCGTATAATTGACGTTTGAGCAGGAGAAGAGTTCATTAATCACATTCTCCATCTCTTCATTATTCAGGATCTGACCATAGGGAATCGCAGCACTACGGGCAAGACTCAGTGCCACCTGGGAATTCAGCGAATCGATAGGATTCTGTGCGTCACTGATCATCTGACGGATCAGTTGAACAGGATCAAGGCCTTCGATACCGGATGGGACTCCATTGATGGCAAAGGTGTGTCCACCTAGATCACTCAGGTCGAAGCCGACATCCCCCAGCTCCGTCATCAGCTGTTCCACAATCACGGCATCAGAGGGCGAGAAAGTGACGGTCTCAGGGAACAGAAGCTTCTGGGTGTTGGCCGTATGCTGACTCAATTCCTTGATATAACGCTCGTAACGGATACGGATATCTGCACGATGCTGATCGATAATCATCAGTCCAGACTTCACCGCAGTCATCAGGTATCTGCCCTTATACTGATAGTGGGCAGGCGATTTCTCAGAGAGGATATCCGTTGACGACTGGGCCTGCAACGGCTCCTGCTCCTCATCGAAGAACGACTGTTCCGAACTCTCACGCTGGGGAACAAGTCCCTCGTAAAGCGACTCCCAAGATGTATCTACCTTACCAGAACCACCAGAAGATCTGGAAAAATTGGATTTCCCGGAAGTGCCAGAATTCTTAAAAGGATTATAATCTGGATTGTAATTCACACGTGGCGCTGATATCTGATCATGTCCTGGGTCGAAAACGGGAATATCAGGACGTCCTTGGGTATCAAATTCGATGGTGGGAACCTCACAGAACTTCCCAATGGCATCACGCACCGAGGCAGAGAGGATCTGCCAGATGGCCTGCTCGTTTTCAAACTTGATCTCTGTCTTAGTAGGATGGATATTCACATCGATCTCCGAGGGTTCTACCTCTAAATAGAGGAAATAGGGAATCTGCATCCCCTCAGGTATCAGTCTGCCATAGGCTGAGATCACCGCCTTATGGAAATAGGGGTGCTTCATAAAACGCCCGTTCACGAAGAAATAGTCTTGTCCTCCCTTCTTCCGAGCAGCTTCAGGCTTACTCACAAAACCCTTGATCGTACACATGGCCGTCTGCACCTCCACTGGCAAGAGATCCTGATGATACTGCTTACCAAACACATCGGCGATACGCTGACGCAGGGTTCCAGGACGGAGGTTCAACAGTTCCGTACCATTATGATGTAAGGTGAAATGGATATCGGGATAAACCAGAACAATCCTCTCGAAGGCCGTCAGGATATTACTCAGCTCCGTAGCGTTTGTCTTCAGGAATTTCCTTCTGGCAGGCACGTTGAAGAACAAGTTCTCCACCTTGAAGTTACTACCCACAGGACAGGACACCGGCTCCTGAGAGAGTACCTTCGAACCTGCGATGACCAATTGTGTACCTATCTCGTCTTCCTCACGGCGTGTCTGCAACTCAACCTGCGACACCGCTGCAATGGAAGCCAGGGCCTCACCACGGAAACCCATCGTGTGGAGGGCGAAGAGATCAGCAGCTTCCTTGATCTTCGAGGTGGCATGACGCTCAAAGGAGAGACGGGCATCAGTCTCCGACATTCCCTTACCGTCGTCAATCACCTGGATAGAGGTCCTACCGGCATCCACCACCAGCACATGGATGGTCTTGGCATCTGCATCCACGGAGTTTTCCACCAACTCCTTGATCACAGAGGCAGGACGCTGTATCACCTCTCCAGCTGCGATCTGGTTGGCAACACTATCAGGAAGAAGACGGATCAGGTCACTCATCAGCTAAGACTTTTTTCTTAGGACGCCAGTTGAAGATGTCATAACGATCCAGGGGACGTACATAGTTATACCACACAAAACCTGGCAACTGCTTACGGTCAGCAGGAATCTGATTCAGAGGGTACATCGTACCTGTGGTCTTGGGAGTCCATACCTTCTCCAGCTTACGGTCCTTCAGATACATGCGGAGCTCACTCGTCTCCTGATAGTTATAGATAATAGGAACGCTATCGCCCTCTTCGAAGTAATAGCCTATCAACACATTGTCCTTAGCCTGTGTCTCACGGATATTACCATCGACGAAATAGGCAAACATCTGCTTCGACACCACTTGGTTAAAACAGGTCGTATCACTCCGCAGCTGCAGGATGGAGAAACAGTTGTCAATGATATGGGCATGGTCTATCACGGAGTCTTTCAGGAACACCTCGATACGATCGCCCACCAGCTGTTGGTTCTTGTTCCATACGATGGGATCGTAATACATGGTCATACACGAGTCGAGTGAGTTATAGACCAGTGAATCACAGACTGCCTGCACATCCGTACGATAGGCGCGCACCTTATGAAAGGCATGGATCTTACGGTACATGGAGTCTGTATCGATGTTGAAAGTGACAATCTTGAAGGTGTCAGCGTGCATGAAGAGTGAGTCTCCTTGAGAGAAATCAATGGCTACCGCACTGTCAGTGGTCATGGCATAACCCGTATTTTCATAATACTCGCCGTAGTTTCCCGTCAGCTTGTTCTTGTTCAAAGAGTCTACATAAACCACGTTACGGAAGGCCTGACTGAATCCTTGCTGACTGTCATAGTAGACACTGTCACCAACGATCATCTTACCACCATTGGAGAGTACCGAACGGTTCATAAGCCTGGCACGGTCATTCTTCGTGTCGTAGTAGCCTTGCTCAGAGTAAATCGTACTCTCACCGGAAGTGATGTGCGACGGACCCACGATATGGGCCATCGAAAGATTGGTATCGTAATAAAGGGTATCAGTGGTGAGGAAGAATTTCGGACTCTTCATCTTCACGTCATAGTTGAAGACTGACATCTTCGTCTTCGTATTGTACTCGCCCCAGTCTGAGGTCAACTCCGTATTACCGTCGATCATCTTTCCGCCTTCAAAGAAATAGGCGTTGTCGTAGAGACGGTCATAGTCGAGGCTATCGGTATAGAGGGTGGTCTTCTTATGCTTGAGCACCACGTTATAACGGGCACGGGCCATCTGCTCGTTGCCATCGTAATAGGCATAGTCACTCGTGAGCGACATCGTGTCACCCTGGTACATCCTCACATGTCCGAAAGCCTCAAACGAGTTGCTGGCCTCATAGAAATAGGCACTGTCGCAATAAAGGCGTGCGCCCTGATGGGTGAAGTGCACCTTACCATTGAGAATCGTGGCATCTGGATTCTCATACTGGTCGAAATGGAGCACGTCGGCATGTACGAGATACACACGGGTATCCTGTACCTTAGCCTTCCTACGGACAGGACGTTTCTTCTGCATCTGTGTAAAAGCAGAGGCCATCCCCACCATCAGGACAATCGACAATAAAAAGACGAAAGACTTTCTCACTTGTCACTGTTCACTTTTCACCCTTCACCTCTACTTGTTCCACCCCTCGAATTCAAACCTGCAGTTGGCAAACTCAGGATTCAGACGTGTATAGACATTCTTGATCTTATCGACTACCCACTCATGGATACGATCCTCACGACGTTTGTTCAACACGACGTCTTTCAGGGTCTGGAAGTCCTCTGTGACCGTGGCCTTATGACCGTCGATGCGGTTCTTCAGCTTCGCAATCACACAGACGGTCTTTCCACGCTGATTGATCATCGTGAAGGCTTGTGAGATCTGTCCCACCTGCATGGTATCCACCACCTTCGCGATCTCCGCAGGCAGGTCCTGCATACGGAACTTCGAAGATGTATGACCTGTCTGCATCATGTTCGTAGACATCAGACCCTTACTGTTTTTCGTATCCTTATCATCCGAAAGGAGGGGGGCTGCAGCCTCGAAAGTATATTTCCCTGCACGGATATCATTGGCGATGGAATCCAGACGCCCAATACTTTTCGCTATGGCCTCGTCAGACACCACGGGCTTACGGAGAATATGGCGCACGTTCACCTTGTCACCGCGTTTCTCAATCAACTGAATGATATGGAAACCGAACTCTGACTCCACAATCTTCGAGACCTTCTTCGGATCTGTAAGGTTAAAGGCTACCGTGGCAAAGGCGGGATCGAGCGTACCACGGCCTGCGAAACCTACCTCACCACCACGACGCGCTGTTCCCGGGTCTTCCGAGTAGAGTCGGGCCAACGTCGAGAACGAAGCCTCACCTTTATTGACACGGTCTGTATACTCACGCAACTCGTCCTTGATACGGTCGAGTTCCTCCTGTTCGATACGGGGGGTCTGCTGGATAATCTGCACCTCTACCTCCGTAGGCACGAAGGGGATACTGTCTGATGGCATATCCTTGAAATAACGGCGCACCTCAGCAGGGGTCACGGCGATATCCGAGACGAGCTTCTGCTTCATCTTCTGGACCATCTGACGGTCTTTCATCTCCTCACGCAGATCGTTCCTGATCTGTGAGATTGTCTGATGCTTGTATTCCTCCAGACGTTCTCTGGAACCGTCTACCATCTCGAGCCAGTAGTTGATCTGCTGCTCTACCTCCTGAGCCACATCGGCATCAGTCACTTCGATACTGTCAATCTCAGCCTGGTGTTTGAAGAGCTTCTGCACGGCAATCTGCTCGGGAATCGTACAATCGGGATCCCCACTCCACTTCATACCTTCCATAGAGGACTGTATGCGCATCTGCTCAACATCGGACCTGAGGATGGCCTCATCGCCTACAACCCACACAACCTCATCAACCACGGTGCCGATGGAGTCATTGGGTGTTGCTGCCATCCCCATGAAGGGAACGGCTGCCAGCACGGCGAAAAAACAATTCTTTAAAATTCTCATGGGTGTTGGTTTATTGTTTTCAATACGGATTCATTGATGATTACGGGATAACGCTGACGAAGACTGGCCACCCACTCTTTCTCCAGCATATCCTGGTAGTCCTCCACAACCTGATTACGAACGTCAGTATAGTCATCGGGGTATTTCTTCAGCTTCTTCCCATAGACAGCATCGATGGGATAGTCTTTATTTGTATCATTGGAAACAACAGGATTACTGATCTTAAACACCATCCTGTCGACCGTCGCATTATCACCTGCCTTGAAGATGCCTTTCTCCACACGGATACGGATGATGGAATCGGGATTGAAGGTACTGCGCAGCGCCTCTGCCCACTGGTCGAAAGGAAGGTTCTTCACACAGTTCTTCACCGCCTTCACGTCTTTCTTGTCCTTCACGTGATAGGCGATACCCTTGTACCTCGGCTGATCCCAGACATAGTCTTTCTTGTGGGCCTCGAAATAGCGTTGCAGGGCAGCCTCATCAGCTGTTGCCTTATCCCATACCTCACGACTGCTGATCTCATAGAGCAACAGACCGTCGTGATATTCCTTGAAGAGGTATTTCATATCGCTGTCGACAGCCGCCAGAGAGTCTGAACGTGCCTGCATGATGGCTTCGGAAGTCAACTGTCCATCAGAAGCACTGACCATATGCTTGATACGCGACGAGGCGATGGCCTCACGGATACCCTGACGCTCCAGCGCAGTCACGAAGTCGGCTCTCAGGGAGTCGTAGGGCTCCAACTGCTTACGGTCCTTCATTAATATGATATGGTAACCTACTGGTGAGAGGAACGGACGACTCATCTGTCCCTTCTGCAGGGAGTAGGCCATGTCCTCAAACTCCTTGAAGGTCTGATTCGGACCTATCCAAGGCAGAAGACCGCCATCCTCACCTGAAGCGACATCCTCAGAGAGTTTCTTGGCCAGTTCCTCGAATTTGGCACCAGCCGTCAGGGCCTGATAGACGGAGTCGATCCTGTTCTTCACCTGCTGCTGTTCCTCTGGCGTAGCCTGGGTCGACAGTTTCAGCAGGATATGGGCTGGTCTGATCAGTCCCCGTTCACCGATATTCTCCTTGATACGCTGATACAGACGCTGGGCATCGGCCTCGACATCGGCATCCGTGACAAGGGTGGGACGCACCTGCTGGTCACGATACATGGCATACTCTTCCTTGAACGAAGTCATGGTGTCGAGCTTGGCATCAAGGGCCGCTGCCACCTTCAACTTGTAGTTCACAAACAGATCGACATATTCCTCCACACTTTTCTTATCGACGACATCCTGGCCGTTGTTCTTGTTATAGGAATACTCGAACTCGGAACGAGGTACATCGACCCCTGCTACAGTCATCACGACTGGATCGTTGCTTTGGGCAAAAATAGCAACAAACGGAACAACTGCACTGAAAGCAGCTATGATGAGTCTCTTCATCAGTCGTTGGGTCTTGAATAGTTCGGTGCCTCACTGGTGATCGTGATGTCATGTGGATGACTCTCGTTCACACCGGCATTGGTGATACGTGTAAACTTGGCATTATGGAGCTGTTCGATGGTGGCGGCACCACAATAGCCCATACCTGAGCGCAGACCACCAGTCATCTGATAGATCACCTCCTGTACCGTTCCCTTGTAAGGCACGCGTCCTGCGATACCCTCGGGCACGAGCTTCTTCACCTCCTTGGTGTCGCCCTGGAAATAGCGGTCCTTCGAACCGTGCTTCTGCTCCATGGCCTCCAACGAGCCCATACCTCGATAGCTCTTGAACTTACGGCCATTGTAGATGATGGTGTCACCAGGACTCTCCTCAGTACCTGCCACGAGCGAACCGATCATCACACAACTGCCACCAGCAGCAAGTGCCTTCACGATATCACCTGAGTAACGCAGACCACCATCAGCGATGAGGGGCACACCCGTACCCTTCAGGGCACTGTATACATCATAGACGGCACTCAGCTGTGGTACACCCACACCCGCAACGACACGGGTGGTACAGATACTACCTGGGCCGATACCTACCTTCACACTGTCAGCACCGTTCTCCATCAACATTTTGGCAGCCTCACCAGTGGCGACGTTTCCTACCACGATATCGATATTCGGGAACGACACCTTGGCCTCTCTCAGCTTCTCAACCACTGACTTCGAATGACCGTGAGCCGTATCGATCACGATGGCATCAGCACCAGCATCTACCAGTGCCTGCATACGGTCGAGGGTATCGGAAGTGACGCCGACACCAGCGGCAACACGCAGACGACCCTTCTCATCCTTACAGGCCATGGGCTTGTCCTTGGCCTTCGTGATATCCTTATAGGTGATCAGACCGATCAGATGATTGTCCTTATCCACTACGGGCAGTTTCTCGATCTTGTTCTCCTGCAGGATCTGGGCGGCAGCCGTTAGGTCTGTCTGCTGGTGGGTGGTCACGAGGTTATCCTTCGACATGATTTCCTCCACAGGACGGTCCAGACGACGCTCGAAGCGCAGGTCACGGTTCGTCACGATACCTACAAGGTGATTGCCGTCATCGACAACGGGGATACCGCCGATATGATACTCCGCCATGATGTCGAGGGCCTGAGCCACCGTCGATCCCTGGGGAATCGTGATAGGATCATAGATCATACCGTTCTCAGCACGCTTGACGATAGCCACCTGACGGGCCTGATCGTCGATCGACATATTCTTATGGATCACACCGATACCACCTTCACGGGCAATGGCAATAGCCATCTGCGACTCGGTGACGGTATCCATCGCAGCTGTCACAAACGGGATGTTCAGCTCGATATTCCGCGAGAAGCGGGTTTTCAACTCTACTGTCTTGGGCAGTACTTCCGAATAGGCAGGGATCAACAGGACATCGTCAAATGTCAAGCCGTCCATTACGATTTTGTCATCAATAAATGAAGCCATATTATTTATACCTTATTATATATATTCTATTCCACTTGTCTCTTAATTGGCCATCTCCGAGATGAACTTGATACGCACAAGCCGGATTTCGTCCTCGGTATATTCATCACCAAGCTCATCCTGGGCCACACTCAGCTTGTCGGTATCCGACTCACTGAAATAGTCGTAGATATCATCGATGTGGTCTTCGTCCATCACCTCCTCGAGGAAATAGTCGATGTTCAGCTTCGTACCACTGTAGACGATGGCCTCCACCTCGTCGAGGAGCTCTTCGAACTCCAGACCCTGGGCATCGGCAATATCGTCGAGGGCTATCTGACGGTCTATACTCTGGATGATCTTCACCTTGAGCATCGACTTCTTCGCCACCGTACGTACGCGCATATCCACCTGACGCTCGATACCATTCTCCTCACAATAGGCCTTGATCAGGTCTACGAACTCCTGGGCATAGGGCTGTTTCACCTTGCCTTCACCAACGCCCTGGATATTCTTCAGCTCCTCGAGGGTCACGGGATAGTCTGTGGCCATCTGCTCCATCGACACATCCTGGAAGATGACGTATGGCGGACGCTGCAGACGCTTCGACACTTTCTTGCGCAGATCGCGCAGCATGGCACTCAACGTGGGATCGAGGGCACTGATACCTCCATCGTGATCCACTGTTTCATCCATATCCTGGAACTCGGCATCCTTGACGATCATGAATGAGGAGGGGTGTTTCAGGAACTTCTTGCCTGCCGAGGTCACCTTCAGCAGTCCGTAGTTCTCCACCTCCTTCTTCAGGTAGCCTGCGATGAGGGCCTGACGGATAACGGGGTTCCAGATCTTATCGTCGTCATCGGCACCTGCACCGAAGAGATCCTGTGTCTCGTGGTGATGCGCCAGGATCTCATCAGTCTCCTTACCGATGATGAAATCGATGACATAGTCCGAACGGAAGTTCTCCTTGATGGCGAGGATGGCATTGAGCGTGGTCACCAACTGATCCTTCGCCTCGATCTTCGTCTTGGGGTGCAGACAGTTGTCACAGTTGCCACAGTTGTCCTTGTCATAGACCTCACCGAAGTAGTGCAACAGCATCTTTCGGCGGCAGACGGAGGTCTCTGCGTAGGCAGCGGTCTCCACAAGCAGCTGACGGCCGATATCCTGCTCAGCCACGGGCTTACCCTCCATGAACTTATCGAGTTTCTGCAGATCCTTGTTGGAATAGAAAGCCAGACAGATGCCCTCACCACCGTCACGCCCTGCACGACCCGTCTCCTGATAATAGCCTTCCAGCGACTTGGGGATATCATAGTGGATCACGAAACGTACATCGGGCTTGTCGATACCCATACCGAAGGCGATGGTTGCCACGATCACGTCGATGTCCTCCATCAGGAAGGCATCCTGTGTCTGGGTACGGGTCGTCGAGTCGAGACCTGCATGGTAGGCCGCAGCCTTGATCTCGTTAGCCCTGAGGATGGCAGCAAGCTCCTCCACCTTCTTACGCGAGAGACAGTAGATGATACCGCTCTTGTCCGGGTGCTGTTTGATGAACTTGATGATATCCTTGTCCACATCCTTGGTCTTCGGACGTACCTCGTAATAGAGGTTCGGACGGTTAAACGAACTCTTGAACTCCGTGGCGTCGACAATGCCGAGGTTCTTCTTGATGTCCGTACGCACCTTGTCAGTGGCGGTAGCCGTGAGGGCGATGATAGGTGCAGGACCTATCTCGTTGACAATCGGACGGATACGACGGTACTCAGGACGGAAGTCGTGGCCCCACTCTGAGATACAGTGGGCCTCGTCGATGGCATAGAAGGATATCTTCACCGACTTGAGGAACTCTACATTGTCCTCCTTCGTCAGCGACTCCGGAGCCACATAGAGTAGCTTCGTACGTCCTGCCAGGACATCGGCCTTTACCTGATCGATCGCGGCCTTGTTCAGCGATGAGTTCAGATAGTGGGCCGTACCTTCGTTTTCACTGAGGTTGGTAATGACATCCACCTGATTCTTCATCAGCGCAATGAGGGGCGAGATGACGATGGCCGTACCCTCCATCAACAACGAGGGCAACTGGTAGCACAGCGATTTTCCGCCACCAGTGGGCATGAGCACGAAGGTGTCCTTACCATCCATCAGATTCTGGATGATCCGCTCCTGATCGCCTTTGAATTTGTCAAATCCAAAATACTTCTTCAGGGCTTCGGTGAGATTCTTTTTTTCAGTCATAAAGATCTAGTTCTTAGGCTTCTAATTTCTGTAAATGGGTCTTATCGAGTTGTTCGCGGATATACTTATCCGTGACTTCGAATTTCTTGACTCTTCTGGAGGGCAGATCGAACATGGCGTCGATCATCACACTCTCCACAATGGAGCGCAATCCACGGGCTCCAAGCTTATACTCCACGGCCTTGTCGACAAGGGTCTCCAGTGCCTCCTTCGTGAACGTCAGCTCCACACCGTCCATCTCGAAGAGTTTCTTATACTGACGGATGATGGAGTTCTTCGGCTCCGTCAGGATCTTCTTCAGGGCCTCACGGTCGAGGGGATTCAGATAGGTGAGCACTGGCATACGGCCAATGATCTCAGGGATGAGTCCGAATGACTTCAGGTCCTGGGGCACAACATACTTCATCAGGTCGTTCTTGTCAATCTGACGTACGTTCTGCACGGAGTTGTAGCCCACCACATGGGTATTCAGTCGCTGGGCAATCTTACGCTCGATACCATCGAAGGCACCACCGCAGATAAAGAGGATATTACGCGTGTCCACGTGGATATAGTCCTGATCCGGATGCTTGCGACCACCCTTGGGAGGTACGTTCACAATCGTTCCCTCGAGCAGCTTCAACAGTCCTTGCTGCACGCCCTCACCACTCACGTCACGGGTGATACTCGGGTTGTCTCCCTTACGGGCGATCTTGTCGATCTCGTCGATGAAGACGATACCGCGCTGGGCAGCCTCCACATTGTAGTCTGCCACCTGCAGCAGTCGTGTGAGGATACTCTCCACGTCCTCACCTACATAACCTGCCTCAGTGAACACCGTGGCGTCGACGATGGTAAAGGGCACGTCAAGCAACTTGGCGATGGTCCTGGCCAACAGGGTCTTACCTGTTCCCGTGGAACCCACCATGATGATATTGCTCTTCTCGATCTCCACACCGTCCTTGTCATCAGGCTGCTGCAGACGCTTGTAGTGGTTGTAGACAGCCACTGAGAGATAGCGCTTGGCTTCATCCTGTCCGATAACGTACTGATCGAGGTATTCCTTGATTTCCTTGGGCTTGGGCACCTTCTTCAGCTTGAACTTCCCGTCGGCCTTTGCCTTGTCCTTATCTGTCAAGTTCTCCTGGACGATCCTATACGCCTGTTGGGCACAGTCCTCACAGATATAGGCATTGATGCCAGTAATCAGGAGCCGCACCTCACGTTCCGACCTTCCACAAAAACTACATTCTTTCTTCACTTTCTTACTTTTTTACCTTTTTATCTTTCCTTCTCACTTCTTCCTCACCAGCACCTCGTCGATCATGCCATAGGCCTTCGCCTCCTCTGCCGTCATCCAGTAGTTACGGTCTGAGTCGGCATAGACTTTGTCGTAGGGGGTATGTGAATGATCCGAGATGATCGTATATAACTCTTTCTTGAACTTCAGGATCTCCTTGGCCTCGATCTCGATATCCGATGCCTGACCCTGTACACCACCAAGGGGCTGGTGGATCATCACACGACTGTGGGGCAGAGCCGAACGCTTGCCCTCCGTACCTGCCACGAGCAGCACGGCTCCCATCGAGGCGGCCATACCTGTACAGATGGTGGCCACGTCACTCGAGATGAACTGCATGGTGTCGTAGATGCCGAGACCTGCTGTCACACTGCCACCAGGCGAGTTGATGTAGATGCTGATATCCTTGCCCGAGTCTACGGAGTCGAGATAGAGCAGCTGTGCCTGAAGGGTGTTGGCGGTATAGTCGTCAATCTGTGTACCGAGGAAGATGATACGGTCCATCATCAGTCGTGAGAACACGTCCATCTGGGTCACGTTCAACTGACGCTCCTCGAGGATATAGGGATTCAAATACTGTGCCTGTGCCTGCATCACCTCGTCGAGGGTCAGACCGTTCATACCTAAATGCTGTACAGCATATTTTCTAAAATCATTCTTCATATCTTCAATTTTCAATATTCAATCTTCAATTATCAATACGAGAAAAGGGTTATCGACCTTCAGTTTCTCGTGTTTGGGACACAAAGATAATCAAAAAAGTCGATAACCCTTCAATAATAGGGGTTATTTTTTCCTAAAAAAACTTATTTTTCTGACATAAGCTTGTTAAACTCCTCCAAAGTGACCTCTTTTTGATTCAATTTGACCACATTTTTGAGGGTTTCTGTCAGTTTCTGATCGATAGCACGGTCTACAAAGTTGTCGATATTCTCACGCTTCTTCAACTGCTCAGCAGCATAGTTCTCGAGCACGTCATCAGGCACATTGCTCATACCGTACTGGGCAAACTGTGCACGGATGGCCTCCTTGGCTACAGCCTTCAGGTCACTCTCCTCTACCTTAATATTATTAGCGCTGACCAGCTGCTCCTTGATCAGGTGCCAGCCCAACTCGTGGATGCTGCCCTCGAAGTTCTTCTCTACATAGTCGGCACCCTTGTCCTTGTTGTTCTGCAGCATCACGCGCTTCAGCAGAGCCTCGGGGAACTCGAGCTTGCCCACCTTTTCCTCCATATACTTGCGTACGTCGAGCAGGAACTTGTAGTCGCTGTTCTGCTGCAGCTGGGGAGCGATGGTGGCAGCGATCTTCTCGCGGAAAGCCTTCTCGTCTGTCACGGTACCCTCACCGAAGACACGGTCGAAGAGCTGCTGGTTCACCTCTGCGGGCTGGAAGTGACGGATCTCGGTAATCTGATAGCTGAAGTCAGCGTTCAGGTCCTTCACGTCGTCCTTCTGTACCTTCAGCAGGGCAGCTACCTCAGCGTCGTTGTCGGGATAGGCCTTCTTGGGGTTGAAGGTGATGATGTCACCAGGCTTGGCACCGTCGAAGAGCTTCTTCTGGTCCTCGGCCTTAATATAGGCAGGCATAACCATACCACCCTCAGTGGTGATACCGCCTTCCTTGGTGTTACCGTTCTCGTCGAGCTCACGCAGGTCGCCAGTGATGGTGTCGTTGCCGCTGAACACGTCAGCCTTCACGAACTCACCTGCCTGTGAGGCGTACATCTGTACCTGATCGTCGATGAGCTTGTCCTCCACCTTGATGGTGTAGTAATCGATCTTGTCTTTGCCACTGAGCTCTGCCTGGAACTCGGGGGCTACGGCGATATCGAACACGAAGGTCAGATCGGCGTCCTTCTCGAAGTCCTGGGGCACCTGCTTCTCCTGGTTGGGAAGGGGCTCGCCCAGCATCTTGATATTGTTCTCCTGAATGTATGCATACAGCTTCTCGCTGAGGAGCTTGTTCACTTCCTCCACCTTCACGGCGGTGCCATACTGCTTCTTAATCATACCCATTGGGACCATACCTGGACGGAAACCAGGCACCTGTGCCTTCTTACGATAATTCTTCAGGGTCTTCTCTACCGCTTCCTGGTAGTCTGCCGCCTCAATGGTCATCGTCAGCAGACCATTGATCTTATCGGCGCAATCAAATGAAATTTTCATCTTCTTATGTACTTATTTATAATATATGATTCGAATTTTTGGGGTGCAAAGGTACTAAAAAGAAGTGAAAAGTAAAAAGTGAAAAGTAAAAAATTGCTATGCCTTGGCATTTTTTAACTTTTCACTCTCCACCTTTCACTTTTCACCTCTCACTTCTTCCCTTCCCGTTCCTCTGCCAGTTTCTGGAAATCCTTCTTGCGGAGCTCGAATGACTCTGTGAGGTATTTCTCGCGGACAATCTTGTTCGCAGCCAACTCCTCTGGCGTGCCCTGGAAGAGGATACGGCCCTCGAACAACAGGTAGGCACGGTCAGTAATGGCCAATGTCTCATCCACGTTATGGTCAGTAATCAGAATGCCGATGTTCAGGTACTTCAGCTTGTAGACAATCTGCTGGATATCTTCTACGGCGATAGGGTCTACACCCGCAAAGGGCTCGTCGAGCATGATAAACTTCGGCTCGATAGCCAGACAACGGGCAATCTCTGTACGACGGCGCTCACCACCCGAGAGACGGTCACCCGTGTTCTTGCGCACCTTCTCCAGACGGAACTCGGCAATAAGCTCCTCGAGCTTCTTCAACTGGTAGTCACGGGGCTTGCCCGTCATCTCCAGCACCGAGAGGATATTGTCCTCGACACTCATCTTACGGAACACCGAGGCCTCCTGGGCCAGATAGCCGATGCCAGCGCGGGCACGCTTGTACACAGGGTATTTCGTCACCTCCTCGTCACCCAAGTAGATATGGCCGCCATTGGGCACCACGAGACCCGTCGTCATGTAGAACGAGGTGGTCTTGCCTGCACCGTTAGGACCCAGAAGTCCCACGATCTCACCCTGCTTCACGTCGAAGCTCACATCATTGACCACCGTACGCTTTCCATAGCGCTTCACGAGGCCTTCCGTGCGTAAAACAATCTTTTCTTCCATAAATCGGGTGCAAAGGTAGTTATTTTTTGGCACGGATGACACGGATTACAAGGATTTTTTTGAATTTTATTATTAATCTGTGTTAATCTGTGTAATCAGTGCCTATTTTTTCGTACTTTTGCAGCGAAATTCAAGAAAAGAGCATGTTAATAACGAACTGGCTGACCACCTTCGGTCGTTACCTGATGCTGATGGGGCGCACCTTCTCGCGACCTGAACGCATGAGGATGTTCCTGAAACAGTACGTCAAGGAAATGGCGCAGCTCGGTGTCAACTCCATCGGCATCGTTCTGCTCATCTCGTTCTTCATAGGTGCCGTGATCTGTATCCAGATGAAGCTGAACATCCAGAGCCCCTGGATGCCTCGCTGGGTTTCGGGCTATACCACCCGTGAGATCATGCTCCTTGAGTTCTCCAGCTCCATCATGTGTCTCATCCTGGCAGGAAAGGTGGGCTCGAACATCGCCTCGGAGATAGGCACGATGCGCGTCACCCAGCAGATCGATGCCCTCGAGATCATGGGCGTCAACTCTGCCTGCTACCTCATCCTCCCGAAGATCATGGGTATGATCACCATCATGCCGTTCCTCGTGATCTACTCCTCGGGGATGGGTATCCTGGGCGCCTACGCCACGTCGTATATCGGCCATATCATGCCCCCCGACGACCTGACACTGGGACTGCAGCATGCGTTCAACGCCTGGTTCGTGTGGATGAGTATCATCAAGAGCCTCTTCTTCGCCTTCATCATCTCCAGCGTGCCTGCCTTCTTCGGCTATACCGTCGAGGGCGGCAGTGTGAATGTGGGCAAGGCCTCTACCGATGCCGTGGTGTCGTCGAGCGCCCTCATCCTCTTTAGTGATGTCTTCTTAACACAACTACTGTCATGATAGAGGTTAAGCATTTATATAAGAGCTTTGAGGACAAAGAGGTCCTCAAGGATATCAATACCACCTTCGAGGATGGCAAGACCAACCTCATCATCGGACAGAGTGGTTCAGGCAAGACCGTACTGATGAAAAATCTTGTCGGATTACTCGACCCCACAAAGGGTGAGGTACTCTACGACGGACGCGACTTCGTGAATCTCTCGAAGCACGATAAGGTGATGATGCGACGCGAGATGGGCATGATCTTCCAGAGTGCGGCCCTCTTCGACTCACTGACCGTACTCGAGAACGTCATGTTCCCCCTCGACATGTTCTCCACGATGACACTCCGCGAACGTATCCATCGCGCCAAAGAGTGCCTGGACCGCGTAAATCTGAAGGATGCCGACGAAAAATTCCCTGGCGAGATCTCTGGAGGCATGCAGAAGCGAGTGGCCATCGCACGTGCCATCGCACTCAATCCCAAATACCTCTTCTGCGACGAGCCCAACTCGGGTCTCGACCCCAAAACCTCGCTAGTCATCGACGATCTGCTCCACTCCATCACCCAGGAATACAACATCACCACCATCATCAACACCCACGACATGAACTCCGTGATGGGTATCGGCGAGAATATCATTTTTATTTACGAAGGCGAGAAGGCCTGGCAGGGTGAAAGCAGCATGATCATGGGATCCGACAACAAGAAGCTCACGGACTTCATCTTCGCCAGCGACTTGCTGAAGAACATGCGCCAGATTGTCATCGAAAACGGCCTACATTTATAAGTAAGGTGGAAAATTAGCATCTTTTTCGATTTTTCTTAGTAAAATTTTTGCCCAATTCGGATTCTTTTCGTATTTTTGCACCAATTTAGAATAAAAGTGTAGAAATATGAACCTCAACCGCTGGCTGATAATACTGCTCATGAGCATCTCTACGATCTCGATGTTTGCTGACGAGACCGAAGAGCTGAGAAAGGCGCTTACCACGGCAAAGGGTACCGAGCGTATCAACATCCTGCAGAAGATCTATGACCTCAGCCAGGAGTTCGATGACGTCGACTACCAGCTGCGCTGCATCAACCAGGTTATCGCAGAATGCCATAAGCAGGGAGACCTCCAGGAGGAGGGCGAAGCCATGGTACAGAAGATCATCCTGTTCTACAACAACGATCTCAACGACTCCATCTACGAACAGGTACCCACCGCCCTCGAGTTCCTGGCTACCATGCAGAACTGGAAAAACTACTACGAGACGTGGACCATCCTTGTGGAGACCTTCAACTTCGCAGGACAGACCAATACGGGTCTGAAGGAGGTAAACGCCATGTACGAGGACGCCAAGAAGCGCAACGACCGCTACGGCATGGGTATGGCCTACTATGCCATGGGTAATGTCTACGCCAACATGTACAACCATGAGGAAGCCGCCGACTCCTACCAGAAGAGTATCGACCTGCTCATGAAGATGGACCCCAAGCCCGTGCAGCTCTCCGACATCTTCGCCTACTACGTCGACGTGCTCGAAATGCAACACAAATACGAGAAGATCAACGAAGTGACTGACACCTGGGGGAAATTCCTCAGCGACTACTACACCAACATCGGTTCCAACACCGAGTCGGAGAACCGTAAGGCTTACTATTATCTGGGCTGTGCCCAGGGTGCGCTGGGTCTCAACGAACTCGACAAGGCCGCACAGATGCTCGACGAGGTGAAGAAGCGCTGCACCAGTGAGGAGGGCTACCTCAACCAGCGATGGCTCTACTACCGTGGTGAACTCTGTAAGAAACAGGGCTTCTTCGAGGAGGCGCTCGCCCTCAACGACCGCCGCATGCGACTCTTGGAAGATACCAGCGACAAGTCGGAGCTCATCCGCGTCAGGAAACAGCGCGCAGAGATCTTCGAAGGCCTCGGGCGATACAAGGACGCCGCACACATGTACAACGAGATGTACATCATCAACGACTCGATCAACGCCCACGACACGAAGCGACAGCTGACGGAGATGAACACCCTCTTCCACGTCGACGAACTGAAGATGCAGCAGGCTGAGGAGAAAGCACGCCTCGAGATGGAACAGGCACGCCAGCAACAGCTCAGCATCATCATCATCGCCTCGATCATCGTCATCGCCCTCAGCATCTTCATCTACTTCCGCATGCGCTCAGCCAAGCGACTGAAGATCGCCCACGAGAAGCTGGAGGATGCCCACGAGAGACTGGAGGAGACCCACCACAAACTGGAGACGACCCACCAGGAGCTGCTCACAGCCTACGACCAGCTCGAGGAGACAACTATCGCCAAGGAGCGTATCGAGAGCGACCTCCGTATCGCACGCGACATCCAGAGCTCCATGGTGCCACACACCTTCCCCGATCGCGAGGACCTCGACCTCTATGCATCGATGACCCCGGCGAAGGAAGTTGGCGGCGACCTCTATGGCTACCACCTCGTCGACGACCAGCTCTACTTCTGCCTCGGCGACGTATCAGGTAAGGGCGTTCCCGCCTCACTCTTCATGGCACAGGCCACACGACTCTTCCGTACCCTCGCTGCCCAGAAGATGATGCCAGCAGAGATTGCCACGCGCATCAACGATGCCCTCTCGGGCGAGGACAACGAGCTGATGATGTTCGTCACCATGTTCCTCGGGCTCGTCGACCTCAAGACGGGCCACCTCTTCTTCTGTAACGCAGGACATAACCCGCCCGTATTCGGCTCCGAATTCATCGACATGCTCCCCAATGCCCCCATCGGCATGTGGCCAGGGCTGGAGTACGAGGGCGAGGAGATTGAAGATATTTCCAACAAGCCATTCTTCGTCTATACCGACGGTCTCAACGAGGCGGAGAACCGCCAGCAGGAACAGTTCTCTGACGAACGACTGCTCGACATCATGGCCAAGACGCCCTTCGAGAACTCTGAGAAGACCGTGGAGATGCTCAAGGCCGAGGTGGAGAAACATCGCGATGGCGCCGAGCCAAACGACGACCTCACCATGCTCTGCCTGTATGTAAAGAAGTGAAAAGTGAAAGAAATCCAATAACAAACAGCTTATGAAAAAGGAGATTAAAATCAAAAACGAGGTAGGAGAACTGGAACGCGTCAACCAGTTTGTCGAGGAAATCGGCGAAGAACTGGGCCTCGACATGGAACTCCAGATGAATCTGAACCTAGTGATGGAAGAGATGGTTTCAAATGTCATCTTCTACGCCTATCCCGAAGGGAAGCACGAGGAAATCGAACTCGTGGCCGAGAGCGATGGCAAGGAACTGACCTTCGTACTAAGCGACAAGGGAAAGGAATTCGACCCCACACTGAAGGAGGATGCCGATCCCAACGTCAACCCCATGGAGCGCGATATTGGCGGCATGGGCATCTACATCGTCAAGAACATCATGAACCAAGTGACCTACCAACGACTCGAAGGCAAGAACCTGCTCACGATGAAGAAAGAAATTTGAGACATTATACATTAAAGATTAAACATTAAATTAAATTATACGATTATGACACAGATTTTAAAAGAAGGTGGCAAGACCATCATCAAGACAGGAGCACGTATCGACACAATGAACGCTAACCAGTTCGAGGCTGACATCCAGCCTGCACTCAAGGACGGTGGCGTAGACCTCGAAATGGACTGCACAGACCTCGTCTACATGGCCAGCTCCGGCCTCCGCATCATCCAGAAGACCATGCGTACCGTGATGCAGCTCAAGGGACAGTTCAAGATTACCAATGTCAGTCCTGAAATCTACAAGGTATTGGCCATGACTGGCTTTACGAAGTTCATGAAGGTAGAACAGAAAAAAGACTAATCGCACATGACTATCCTGATTATCATCCTAGTCCTCATCATCGCCGGACTCGGTATCGCCCTCTATTTCCAGAGAAAGGCTACCAAGAACCACGAGGAAGAGGGGGAACAGCTGCTGACGGACTACCAGAAGCGTGTCAACGAGCTCGAGAAGCTCCTCAAGGACTACCGCGACCTGGAGCAGAATTTCGACAGCGTAGGACAGGGCTATGAGCAGGCTCTCCTCGCCTTCGACAAGATGGAAGAGGAGCGCCAGACCATGGCCAACGTGAAAGAGAAGCTCGAGACTCAGGTCAATGACCTCATGGGTGCCAAGTCGCGCCTGGAACAGGCCATGCTCCAGAAGAAGGATCTCATCCAGCAGTCTGCAGAGGCCATCAAGGCCAAGCTCGACTACGCCATGCCTGGTGCAGCGCAGATTGCCCAGCAGGCTAACAACATCCTCAACATCAACGATGTGGAGATGGAGACGGCCATCGAGGCTGACGACAACTGCCAGGTGACGGAGATCATCCAGCAGGCCATTCTCGAGACAGGTATCGACAAGGTGGACTATTTCACTTTCAAGAGCCAGATTTCCGAGGAGGCACAGTTCATGATGCTCTTCACCAACAAGGCCATGGCAACCCGCGTGCTCGTCAATCTGCTCGACAACGCGATGAAGTTCACCACCAGTGGTTCCGTCAACCTGCTCACCAAGAGCGACGGCAACACCGTTGAGTTCATTGTCGAAGACATGGGCCAGGGTATTCCTGCCGAAGATGCAGAGAAGATCTTCGAGCCGTTTACGAAGCTCAACAGCTACTTCGACGGCGCAGGCTGTGGTCTCACCGTAGCCCGCTCTATCGCCCGCCGCCTCAACGGTGACGTGAAGCTTGACACCCTCTGCGCCCTCGGCGCCCGTTTCATCTTCACCCTCCCCGTCTGACACACCATTACAATGGGCTTATCTCAAAATAAGCTCATCTTATTCACACATAAGAGCCGTTTGTCCTCAGATAAACGGTTCTTATTTTTTGCGACAATGCGACAATGCGACATTTCCCTAGAATTGGCGACATGGCGACATGGCGACCGGAAGGTAAATTTATAGTTGAGAAAAATCCGTCAAAAATGCCTTAATTATAATATAATATATATATTATATTATAATTATATATATTATTATACTTACATGTCGTTGATTTAGTCATTTTGAAAAACCTTCGTGTCGCCATGTCGCCATGTCGCCAAAATGTTAGATTGTTAAATTGTTAGATTGTTAGAACAATCCAAATTGTCGCATTGTCGCAATGTCGCATTATTCTCAAAATAATAAAATTATTTTGCCAAAAATGTTCGTCTTTCTCAGATTTTTTTCATACCTTTGCCGCGGAATATATAAAGATTGAAGAGAAATGGCAACAGATAAAGTAACATATTGGTTGGATAAATGATTGATGAAACTAAACAGCTACAGCAATGGATAAAAGACAAGCTTTAAGCCTTGACGAGGCTCTTACTCTCGTTCGTCGATACAAGGAGGTTATCCGCCCTCGTTTCGACATGGAGCCAAAGGTTATGATGTTTGGTTCTTACTCTAAAGGGTATGCCAACCCTGACAGTGATATTGATGTAGCCGTAATTGTTCCCACCTATGGCGACCAGAAGTTTGAAATATCAAAAAAACTATGGCGCGATGTACGCGAGGTAAGTTTTTTAATTGAACCAGTTTTAATGGCCGAAGACAAATGGTCTCCACTCTATGATGATGTCATGCGTACAGGCATTGCTGTTTAATCACAACAACAACATTATCAACCACAAAACTATAACCAAATATGAGAAGATCTTTACTTAACAAACTAAATACACCAAAGGCCCTGCGCCAAGCACTTGTGCTCTTCACTATGCTCCTCCTCCCAAGCACAGCGTGGGGACAGGACCCTGCTACAAGTTCATTATTAGGCGGAGGTGATGGTTCGGAGAATTCACCTTTTATAATTAGCACTTACGAGCACTTAAAGGATTTTGCCACCTACGTCAATAATGGCACGCTGAACACAGAACATGTAAAGTTAGCAGATGATCTTGAGAATGGTATTCTCGACTGCGACGGCATGACCGGCTTCGAGCCGATAGGAAATGGCTCAAAACAATTTAAAGGAACATTCGACGGCAATGGCAAGACCATCAAGACCCTTCAGTATTCTACGACATCTACGACAACCCCTGTGGGCCTTTTCGGCACGATTAATGGCGGAACGGTTAAGAATCTTACCCTGAGCAACTGCTCCTTCTCGGGAGGCAGTGGCACGGGTGCTATTGTCGGCAACTTTGAAAATGGTACTTTAAGCAATAATTTCTATGATGCTGATGTGACGGTAACGAATGGCACCACGACCAAGAGCGGACAGACCCAGCGCGGTATTGGAAATGGCAATGACGTAATAGGCCAAGTGGAACTTGCCGGCACGAAGAAGGTAACGGTCGAAATTATAAGTTTCGCTGGAAGCAACTGGAGTTGTAATGCGGTTGAAGGTACATATTATACTTATACTTCCACGAGTACGAATTATATATATTATGTTCTGCCTGGTTGTGATTTCACATACTCCATGAAGCCTGAAAACGGCCGCAAGCCTGCATTTGCTTTGTCTGACAATACCATTAAAGTGACGGCTGTGGAAAAGACGGTAAACGGAGCTTACGACCATACGGAATTCACCTTCACAATGCCAAATGCCGATTTGGAGGTAACGAGGTCTTTCCCCATCGACCTAGCCGCCATCAGCGCTGACAACTTCTCTATCGACAATGCCAACTATACAGGCGAAGCCATTGTGCCTACAACGGTCAAAGTAATAGGAGCTCCTGGCTCCGTTGGTTCCACCCCCCGCCAACTCACAAAAGATACAGACTTCACCATCAAAGGCTATAAGCTGAATGGGGAGTCTGTCGATTCCCCCGTCGATATCGGCACCTATACCGTGACCATCGAAGGAACAGGCAATTATATCGGCACCCAAGATGTGAGCTACGAGATTATAAAGGCATACGCCTTAAAGATTAATGGCACTCAGTTGAACGCTAAAAATATAGATGATTTCTACGGTAATGGAACAGTAAAGTTCACGCCCGCTACAGAGACTGAGCCAACCAATACCCTGACGCTGAATGGCGCAAGTATCACGGGTTCCATTGTGAGTGGACTCGGCGACCTGACTATCGATATCCAAGGAACAAACACTATTACTAGAAGCGACACAGCATCTGTCATTCGCTCCACGAATGGAGGACAGCTGATGATCACAAAAACAGGAACGACGGCCTCGCTCCAACTAAATAATAATTACAACGACAGTTATCCCCTTTTCCATCATCCCGTTATCAAAGACTTTGACTCCTTTAAGTTATCAGAAGGTGTATATTTAAGTGATACGAGATCTGACACTAATGGTGAGGGGGATCCTGCTGTCTATGGGGCTTATGATAATCCAACTGGTGGAAATAGCACCATGGGATTAGTTGATCCGACATACATGTTTAGTTATCAAGGCAGAGGTATTAGCCAAGTCAAGCTATCAACACACGTAAGCTATCCCCTTTGGATTGCCGATTATAAATCACACGTAGGAAATGGCTACAATATCGTTTATACCCAAGTAACCCCCACGAATAAGGATAATGTGCTTTCTGGAGATAACGCAGGTAAAGTATCATTCACACCTGCGTCTTCAGATAACAACAACGTCAATACGCTAAGTCTAAATAGCGCCGTGATTACGGAAGCTATATTAACAAGCTTACCTAATCTGACCATTGCGTTCTCTGGGGAGAACACGCTGGATGCAAGTGGTGGAACAGCTGGATATATTTATGGTTCTGATCCCAATGCAGTCTTAACGTTTAAGGCTCTTACTACTGACGGAAGCATCTCATTGAGTACTGCCAATGAGCGTTCCGTAGTTGAAGGTTTTGCTGACGTAGCGTTTATCGACGCTGTTGCGCAATATGACGGTGCCTTTTCTTACAACAAAACTGAAAGGAAATATAAGAATCAGTACGGAGCTTTGTCTTTACTGACCATCGCGCCCCCCATAGCCCCTAAGATGACGATAGATTACAATGACAAAGTGAAATTGACAAAATCTTACAATGAAGGTGACATATATTACACCATTGCTTATGCTGACGGAAAGACAGAAGATGTACCCAAGACCAAATACTCTGGAGTATTTGCGATGGAGGCTCCTGGCACTGTAGAAGCATGGGTAGAGGTGGACAACGCTGAGACCAACAAAACGAAAGGCAAACACTTCGGTTATAAAGATGCCCCCTACACTATGGCTGTAGGCGGTACGAAGGCTATTACTACGATAATTCCTGCCATCGAGGAGGGAGATGGTATCAGCATTGTCGAAAGTTCTTACATAGAGGATTCTGAGATTGCAACTCTTTCAGAAGGCGTCATCACTGCAATAGGTATTGGAAATACCGTTTTATCAACCCCGTTAGATTATGTTTCTGGAACAACATCTACAACTGTTATATTGAACTATAGCGATAGAGTGACTGCCGCCATCAACGTTGGCGAGAACCTGAGCAACTACTTCGAAGGCAGCAATGAATTCGGCACGTTCTATAATGAGGATAGCGAGATCTACGCTGTGCCTCAAGGCATGAAGGCCTACGTGGTGACAGGCGTCAGTGGTAGTAAGCTGGTGACAGTGGAGACCACCGTTCTGCCGCCGAATACCGTCGTGCTGCTCGATAAAGCTGAAGGCATCTCCTTTACCAAGGTTCCTGCCGAAGGCGCTGCTCCTGGTGGCAACCTGTTGAAGCACGCCACTGCTGATATCTCCGTTACCACAGAAAGTAGTCTGTATGTGCTTTATAACGACATGTACGTA
>JAEEGK010005591.1_pt1 | contig 30374 bp, 38 predicted proteins | sample 8958771 | NCBI WGS metagenome assembly JAEEGK01 (sample SAMN16246547, study PRJNA631951) | gut metagenome | biome: gut microbiome; feature: rumen; material: SC-attached | host: Bos | place: Iran: Karaj | collected 2018-10 | reverse complement strand
TCTTCTCATAAATTCTTATGAATTTTTCATAACTTTTAATACAATATTTCATATTTTTATTTCCGTCGTTTCATAAAACCTTTACTAATTTGTGGTTTATAATTTTAAAAGGAGGTTTTGAATGAAAAAATCATTTTTATTGAAGTTTGCTGCAATCCTTATTTTTACAGCATTGTTGTTTACAGGATGTGGAAATACATCTGGAACGGGCGGAGGATATGACCCGAATCCAAAAAGTGGATATGAAAATGATCCTGACAAACCTGATGACAATAGTGGTCAGAGCAAAAAAGACGGCAAAGATGACAAAGGAGATCAGGGCACCCAGGAAAACAATGACGACAATGGTAGTGTTTCTGCTAATAACCTTACTGATACAACCTGGTTCTTTGAAAAATTTAAATACGATGATAATACCTGTACACACGAACATAAAACCGCTTCCAGTAATACAGAAAACAGTGATGATTCTAATCAGACATATTATCTGGTAGAAACATATACGGAAAATAAAACAGCCACAATTGATAAAGAAATTCAAACCAGGCATTATTTCCATGTAGATAAAGATAACAATGTTTATTTTGGTAAAATGCAATGGGAAGAATCTTATACAAAAACATGGGTGGATAAAATCGAAGTTTATAGCAGTGGAGACAGATATAGATCGGTGGTCGAAGGATCTGTAAATAAACAGGTTACATACACAGGAGATAAGATTTACGATACTTTTGCCATTGGTAAAGTAGAAAATATGTATGGTAATCTCGCATTTACATTTACTTATCTTAATAATTCTGATACGGATTATACTTCTTCAGAAACATTCAAGCCTATATTAAGAAAATATTTGTCTGTCTACGAAAACACTGCGCAAGACAAGAATGACTATATGCACTATTACGGTTTTTTGAATGACAGAAATTATGTAATTCCAACTCTGAATGGTTCAACTTTAAATCTGGAATACGAATCCAAAACAGAATACTGCAGTCTAAAAACTCCTGAGGATAAAATTTGTAATACACCAATTAATAACAAATCTTATTCTGTATGGACAAAAACAGATTTAAAAGATGAAATGCTTGATGTTGCAAAAATAATAAAAACAGAAGACAGCATAAAAGATAAAGAGTTTGTTAAAGTAGAATCTGAATACAAGATGAAATCGGATCTTGCCTTTGATGACTCTTACAATTACTACAAGTATTATAGTTTCGAATCTGACGAATACAATAGACAATGGTTAAATTATTGGGGATTTGATTATTTCTATCTTGATGATTCTGATTTTAAAAAAGCCAAATATGCAGTTTCTCTGTATAAAGACAAGTATTACCTTGAAATAAATAATGATGGAAATAAAGACGTTTTTGAATTCAAAGAGGCAGAAGAAGGAAAAGAACAGGTTTTTAATGAGTTTACAACAATTTCTATGTACGACCAGGAAAGTTTCAAAGTCTATGATAAAATTATCAGAAAAGCAGATTCCATTTATAATAGCAACAAATTCAAAGGCAACACATATCAATACCAAAAAGATTTTATTGCTGGTAAAGAATGGTACAAACAAGCAGGTATCTGGAAAACTGAAGATACTACAATTTTGGAATGTACTGGTATCGAAGACTATAGACCTACAGGACGTAAGGGAAATCAAAATTATAAATTATTTAATTCTGAAATTGAAAAGGTAGTTGTTATCTCCGCTGACAAATATCTTATTATTCTTAAAGATTCTTCATACCTTCTTGAAGATAAAAAGGATAAAACTCTTGAAATAACTGATTCTACAAATTCTAAAATTACAATTACATTTGACAACCGCTTTGGATATAAAGCAGACAAAGTTGTTGAGGTTGTTTTGAATTTCGAAAACGACAAGGTAAAATTCCCTGCCTTTGAATCAACAGATAATACATATAAGCTACCAAAAGCAATGACAGTCGCACAACTTGGAGCCTTGTATGCAAAAGTTGCTAATCTTGCCAGCAACATGGAGGCCGTTGTTTCTTATACTGATAAAGGAGAGGCTATACAATATCTAAAAATTGACGACCTTGAAACAAAAACCGTGTATATTTACAGCGCGGTTCGAACACAAGCAAGCTATGGTGCAGGAGAAGAGATTGACGAATATCTGACTGGTGATGAACCAAAACTAGATCAGCCTGGAACCTAAGAAGTAGAATACGAATAATAAATCAGTTAACCGACTGTAAGTTTTTTTACGGTCGGTTTTTTTATTCAGAACGAAATATTTACAATATCTTATAATTAGTTGGCTAACATTTGTTTTGTTGACTAGCACATTTTCTCATGTTATAATCCTTATGAAATTAGAACACAAGGAGGTTGCTATGTGCAGAACTTCTATTTATGAGGCGCGTAATAATTTTTCGGCGCTGGTAAAATGTGCAGAAGAAGGCGAAGTTGTTGAACTTACCCGCTATGATAAGCCTGTGGCGGTGATTATCAGTTATGAGGAGTATGAGCAAATGGAAAACAAAAACCCGGATTTGCTTGATAAACTTGAGGCATTGAAAAAAGAGTATGCAGATGTTGTGGATGATGTAGGATTTGATTTTACACCATCAAGAGAATGTCCGGATCCTAATAAAGATCCATGGGCTTAGGGTATAGGAGGAATGTATATGAAGAAGACTTATTTATTAGATACAAATATCGTTTCGGAATTTTCAAAAGATAAACCGAATGAACAGGTTCTTGAATTCTACAGAGCTAGAAAGGATTTGTGTGCAATATCTGCGATTACCTGGCAGGAATTAACACGTGGAGTTTCGCGAATGCCTGAAGGAAGAAAAAAGCAGTATCTTAAAAAATGTCTTTCAAATTATGAAGAAGATTTTGAAGTCATCTCTTTCGACAAGTTCTCCGCCCAAATCTGTGGCGAAATCCAGGCCGCAGCCGAAAAAAACGGAAAACCTGTTCCTTACTATGATTCTCAGATTGCCGCAACGGCAGTTTCCAACGGCATGGTGCTTGTAACTCACAACACTTCGGACTTTGAACAATTTAAGGAAAAATCTTTTCTGCGCCTGGAAGACTGGTTTACGGCATAGAAAAGCGAAAAATACTGCCTCTGTGTGCGTTCTGGAAAAATGCGGGTTTGTTCAGATTTATCAGGGCCCTGGAAATTATCAGGGGAGAGAAGTTCAAATTATCAAAACTATCTGGAAAAATTACACTATATATTTTGTATAGGGAGAAAAAAATCCGTTCAGTTTTTTTGTCATAACTTCAGGACTGTAAGGCATAGCTTTATTAGGTTGACGACCCTCCAAAAATTGACGGTAGTTATAACTAAATCGCTGTTTTTTATGTTTTAGTAGGTTGTTTTTTAAGGAGAGTTGCTTGATTTACCCACTAAACTGGCATTTTTAACATTTTAGTAGGTAAAAATTGAAGAAATTATGGTCAAAGACCTGCAAATTCAGGCATTTTGGAAGTAAATTTACCTACTAAAACATCCTTTTTGTTATTTTAGTAGGTAAATTGTAAAATTTTTTACCCACTAAACAAGTGTTTTTTGCATTTTAGTAGGTAAAAACTCTTCAAAACCTACTCCTCAAACTCCTTATTAAACTTTTTGAACTTTTCATAAACCTCAAGCGCTAGTTTTACTGCATCTTTGTATTCCTCGTGCAAAACTGCCTTGCCGTTGGCGTTTCGGAGTTTGTATTTTCCATCTTTGGTATGCTCTATCATCGGGACATGTTTGTGGTCACACACTGAGTACCACTTACCGTTAATCTGTTCTTTATGCCATTTGAAATTGTTTTTCATTCTTAAAGCTCACAAATCATCTTTACCCTCAGAGGACGCTTCGTCAGAAACTCGGCATTTTTATCCATTGTGGTGTGCGGATGTTGGTAGACATCTACATCGACGGTGATCGGTTCATCAATGATATACAGATATCCTTTTTCTGTTCCGTTGTGGCTGATTACACCATCATCATTGTAGCTTAATCGGTTGGGCTGGTGTGAAAATGCTTCGGCAAGTTCCTTCCACTGAGTGATAGTACTGCCTTCTCTCAATTCAGTAAAAATCTGATTTGAACCGTGATACCAGATGCCTTTCGGGTTAATTGTTAATTCCATTTTTTCATTCCTCCAATTATATTTTTTTCCATATCAGATGTTTTTTGCCATTATTCAATTTGCCAATTTCTTTCAAAAAGGTGACCTGTTCTTTTAGGTTGACGACCCTCCAAAAATTGACGGTAGTCATACCTGTGTCTTTCTTTATTTTAACACGTTTTTTCCGATTTTATAAAAAAATATAGTCGTTTATGCCAACAATTTCTTCTCTGGAATCAGATTTATCTGTGAAGAAAGAATGAAATCAACTCCACTTGAACAACACCCAAGCCAATGATAGTCTTTAACTATACACAATATCAAAGAGGTTGAGAAAGATTTATGATCGATTCACGTTTTAAGAACATCACAACAAAACAATTTCAAATGTTATCTGACATAAATCTCGTGTGGGATTTTCTCGTGGAAACTTACGACTGGAAAAATGCCAGCGGCCGGCCTGCGCCATTTTTTGAATATGCACTTACTGCAACCTGGATGGATTCGTCATATTCTTTTTTGGACCGCTTCTGGTTTGATGGAGATAAGGTTGTGGCTTTTGCTTATTACGAAGCACCGGTGACAGATATTTATTTTAATGTGCGCAAGGGTTACGAATTTCTTGCAGACGAGCTTATTGAATATGCCATTACCACTATGCCCCATTTTAATGGCGAGCAGCAGTTTGTCTTTTCGGATGGTCAGCAGTTCTTAAAGGATGCAGCGGTAAAGCGTGGTTTCAAACAGGTTTATGAATATGAAGACATGATTTTTGATTTTAAGAATGAACTGAATTACGAGCTTCCGGAAGGTTATCATTTTGTGGACCACAAGGATATTGATATTGTAAAATGTTCGAAGCTCTGCTGGTATGGTTTTGGTCATGGCGAGCGTGGTGAGTTTACAGGCTGGGATAAGTACGACGATTCTCTGGAATGGACTCCGGCAAAATCTCATAAAGATGGCTGGGCTTCTTTCATGTCACCAACTCCTCATGAAACACCGCAGTACAATATCATCATTGCAGATAAGAACGAAGAATATGTCTGCTTCTCTGGTATGTGGTGGGTTCCGCAAAATCATCTTGCTTACATGGAACCGCTTTGTACTCATCCGGATCACAGAAAGCGAGGTTTGGCTTCAGCGGCACTTACACAGCATTACCGCACTCTCAAACCCCTTGGTGCAACTCACATGACCGGCGGAGATGATGAGTTTTACAAAAAAATTGGATATGGGAAAGGATATCACTGGACAATATGGAGAAAGAACTAATCAACTTACTGAAAACCCAATATGGGCTGGAAAATGTTAGTGTAGACTTTCTGAGAGAAGGCGGCTGTAAAACATATATTGTTAATGGTGAAAAAAAATATTTACTCAAAGTGATTGGAAATGCCTTTAAGGATACAACAAAGAAATCGGTTATGATTATGCGGTATTTGGAAGAAAAAGGTTTTCCTGTTCCAAAAACATTTTTGACTAAAGCGGGCCAAGCAATTGTTGAAGTATCTGGTGATGATCCGTGCCTTGTTATTCTGCAAGACTTTATTGAGGGGGAAGAACCAGACTTGGAAAAATCTGAAACTGCCGAAAAAGTTGGTGAACTAGTTGGGAAGTTTCATAGCATGATGAAGGATTGCCCTGTTCAGCTGGTTAGCCGCGACAAACTGTTTTTCATAGGACGTTATCTTGATTTTCTGCGTCAAAAATCATATCCAAAAATCGCTGATTATGAAAAGCTTGGTGAACAGTTTTGGGAAAAGGTTCTGGGGCTTCCTTACGGTATTTGTCATGGTGACCTTCATCGTGGAAACCTTTTGCAGACAAAAGACGGTCAGATTTATGTCTTAGATTTTGACACAGTCTGCCAGGCTCCTCTTATGTTTGATGTAATGGTCATGTGCGATATGACAAATTATTTTAATCTTCAGCAGGAAGATATTGAAATCACCCGCAGGGTTTATGAAAACTTTATTTCAGGCTATACTCGCCATCATCCATTATCACAGGAAGAAAAGCTTTCATTTTACGATTGGGTTGCAATAAGACATTTTCAGCTACAGGCAACAATTCTTGAAGTTCACGGTATAAATTGCATTGACGAAAAGTTTATAGACTATCAGCTTTACTGGTTGAATAAGTGGATGGAGCAAAATTATGAACTTTGAAACAAACCGTCTTATAATCACAAAGTTTACTCCCGATATGGCGCAGGTTGTTCATCAAAATTCGCTCGATGAAAATACACGCAGATTTTTGCCGGACGAGGTTTTTGAAACTGTTGAAGATGCAGCAGAAACAATTGATTTTTTGATGTCGCAGTATGAAGGAACTGACGGGCCGTTTGTATATCCAGTCCTCTTAAAAGACAAAACAAATATCGGTTATGTGCAGGCAGTTCCAACTGGAAGCGGCATTTGGGAAGTCGGTTATCATATTGCAAAACAGTTTACGGGAAAAGGCTATGCAACAGAAGCAGTTACAGCTTTTCTTCCGGTGATAATGAAACAACTTAAGATTCAAAAAATATACGGAATCTGTGATGCCGAAAATGTTGCTTCATGCAGGGTTCTGGAAAAATGCGGGTTTAGTTTGGAGTATCATGGAGCCGGCAAATATCAGGGGAAAACAACACAAATAAAAAAGTATGTGTATGTGTTTTGTTGAATATAACGCAATCTGGCTTGGTGAAAAAGTTACCGGCGAAAAAGCTGTGTGGTAATTCGAACAAAATCTACTTTAAAAGTTTGCGCTTGAGTTTATAAAAATACTCGGTTGCAAACTGAATCTTTGTCGGATTAAAGAAGCTGTATTTTTCTTCTACATCTCCAAACTGATTCGGATCTTCAACCGGCGGATTCATGTGCTTTGCAGAAAGTTCAGCGGCAACTTTTTCATTTTGTTTTGGAAAAAGAAAATATGTGTTGTCCAAAGTTGAAAGCGTAATGCACATTCCGTATTTATCGCGATAAGCGTATTCAGTGTGAAGAGAAATAAGCGTTTCAGATGCAAAAAAGAGCGTTTCAACTTCCGATTTGCCGTAATCATTAAATGTAAGATAAAAACCGTCCGCGTTATGAATCAAATGTCCGGTTCCGCAGTTTATAAAATTCTTTGCATTCGGAAGAGATTCAACGTGAACAAGGCAATCAAGTTTATAATTTCCGTTTTTGATTTCGTCTTCGACAGTTTTTCGTTCCCATTCATACCAATCAGGAATATGGATTTTTTCACAAGATTCGCTCGAAGAATTTTTGCTCTCCAACTGACCGTATTCATTCATATTCCAAGAGGCACCGCAGCTCGTACAGAAGATTTTACTTCCTTTTGACTGCATCGTTCCATCTTTCTGGCACGAACGGCATTTGTACAGCGGCATGTGAAGACCTTCTGCGCGGAAAGGCACATCGATTTTCATTTTTTGTTCCAGCTGCCATTTATATTCGTCGTAAGAAAGCGCTTCTTTTAAAGCATTGTTAATTTCATCCACCGAAGCAGTTTTCAATTCTTCCGAAGTAAACAAAACTTTCATTTCTGCTTCAAGATGAACGCCTTTTCGCATTTTAAGATTCCAAATCGGCTGCTGAAGGTAATTTCCGTGCATGTTCAAAATTACAAGCGGGACGCCCATCAATTTTACAAGTTTTCCAACAGAAACCGGCAACTCAGAAGAAGTCCCCACATTTGCATAGCGCGCTTCGGGATACATTACAAAAATATCGCCGCGATTTAGCACGTTTTTAATATTTCGAACTAAAGCAATGTCATTTACAAATTTTCGGGTGCCGAGACATCCAACCTGACGATAAGGCCATTCTCCCCAATTTTTAAATCCTTCAAGCTCAGAAACATAATTTGCACGATGAGGAAAAATCGCAAGCGGCGTAACACAAAAATCGTTGAATGCATGATGACTTCCCAAAAGGATGTACGGCGGTTTGAGACCTTTTATATTTTCTTTGTGAATTTTCAGATGAGTTCCAAAAGTTGCAATCAAACTCCAGATCCACACAACCGGCATTGCCCACCATGCCTGCCTAGGAGGAATTTTATTTCTATCAAACGGTTCTGTAATAATCTTTTTCATAATGTTTTTTTATTGTAATGTGATACAAAGTTTTTTCAAGAGCAAAAAAAAATTCGGAAAATCTGATTCAAATCATATGATGAAACGGATTCTATGTTATAATCCATTAATATAGTAAAATTGGTGTTAGGATAAAAACGATGACAGACTTTGAGAAAATTCAAAACTACTACAAACATTTTGATGAAAAAAACAGACTCAAAAATGACAACAGCGGAAAGCTTGAGTTTTTAATGACGATGCGGATTCTGGAAAAAAATCTTCCTCCTTTGGCTGATGGGTCTGACATTTCAATCCTCGACCTTGGTGGTGGTGCCGGCGTTTATTCTTTCCCTCTCGCAAAAAAAGGATATAAGGTAACACTTGCAGATCTTTCGGAAACTTTATTGGCACAGGCAAAAAAGCAGAAGGAAGAAGATAAGGTTGAAAATCTGATTTCCTGCGACCAGGTGAATGCAACAGACCTTAGCCGTTACAAAGATAACTCTTTTGATGTTGTTCTTCTCTTTGGCCCGCTTTATCATCTTACAGAAAAAAACGAACGCGAAAAATGTGTGAGTGAAATTCGGCGTGTTCTTAAAACCGGCGGAAAAGTTTTTGCAAGTTTTATTCCGCATTTGTCCGGCAGCATTGCGCTCGTTGAAAGATTCTGCTGGAGTCCTGACCAGGTAGATATAAATACACTCGAAGAATGTTTTAATTCGGGCAGATTCAAAAATCTTTCTAACAACGGTTTTCAGGAAGGCTACTACCCTGCTTCAGAAGAAATTGAAAATCTCTTTACGGTGAACGGATTTGAAAAGCAACTGCTCCGTTCCATCCGCGGTTTTGGTTACGAAAAAGAAGATGTGATTTTCAAATTCAAAAACAAAAACGTCTTCTCAAAAATCCTCGACCTGATTGATTCAACTGCCCAAGACAAATCAATTCTAGAAATGTGCGGACACGCAATGTACGTGGGAGTTAAAAAATGAAAACACTTTTCTTTGATGTGGGATATACTCTTGTAAATGAAGATGCCGTTTGGGAAAGGCGTTGTAAGGAACAGGCTGAAACCGAAGAAGCGAAAAGACTCGGCGTGTCCGCTGAAGATATTTATCACGAAATTGAAAAGGCAACGATTGAAGGGCTCCCGCAATTTCGTACGGCAATTGACCGGTTTAAGTTTTCCCAGATGGTGCCGTATCATTTTGAACTTGAAACTATGTATAAAGAAGTCCCGCAGGTTCTGGAGGCCCTTTCCCAAAAATATGCGCTTGGTGTAATTGCGAATCAGCTAGATGGCTTGAAGGAGAGACTTGAAAGTTTTGGGATTCTCAAATATTTTAAATATGTAATTTCATCATGGGATGTAAAAGTGATGAAGCCGGATATCCGGATTTTTGAATATGCACTAAAGACTGCCTGCTGCCAGCCACAAGAAGCCGTTATGATTGGCGACAGAATTGATAACGACACTGCACCTGCACAGTCGCTTGGCATGAAAGCCGTATGGATAAAGCAGGGTTTTGGAAAACTTCAGACTGCACTTGCAGAGAAAAATCCACCGGATTATGAAGTTGAAAATCTGACTGAACTTTTGATGATTTTTTAACGGAGAAACGAATGAGTAACATCGAGAACTACAGAAAATATTTCACAAAAGATTATCTTATGGGACCAAACTCGTTCAGGTTGTTGGATGAGCTTATTCAGCGAAAACCTGCCGATGCAGTTTTTGACAGGACTTTGGATCTGGGCTGCGGCTACGCTTTGACTTCAATGTTCATTGCTAACGAAACAAACGCAAAATCTGTATACGCTTTTGATCTTTGGATTGCTGCAACAGAAAACTATAAGCGCATAAAGGAAAACAAACTTGAAGATAAAATCATTCCAATCCACGGTGATGCGATGGACATGCCTTTTGCGCACGATTATTTTGATGCTATTGTGAGCGTCGATTCATATCATTACTTTGGCTGCAAGGAAGGTGTGTTTGGCGAAAAGATTTTGCCCTTTATCAAAAAAGGTGGCTGTGTAATGATTGCAATTCCGGGTTTGAAAAAAGAACCTGAAGGCGAACTCAAAAACATTTTCGAAACCTGGGCCGAAGGTGATGATTCACAGTTATTCAAAACTGTTGCCTGGTGGGAAAATCTCCTCAAAAAAGAATGCGGCAGCTCCTGTGAAATCTCTGTAAAAGAAGCAGACTGTTTTGATATTGCCTGGCAGGAATGGTTTGACTCCGGACATGAGTTCGGCATCCGCGACAAGGAGTTTTTAAGCAAGGGGTTGGATGAAATCTTGAACTTTATCCTAATCTATGTTAGAAAAAATTAGGCGAGTTAATTCTCACACCCTTGGAAGTTATCAATGAACAGTATCGAAGAAAAAAGAAATAAAACAGTTCACGAAAAGCAATTCGATAAGTATCTTCAAGAAACAAAAGATCAGATTGAACTGATTAACAAGGGTATCGAAATAAAAAAACATCTTGGCGAAAATACTTATTGTCATTATACATATGACAAAAAATATTATATTGATGAAGTAATTAAATATTTTGATGGGAAAGGCTATAAGGTTCAACGACTTCCAACAGAATGTCCCGTTTCTTACAAAATTAATATTATCTGGTAATAAAAAATTATCATTACAAAGGAGGTCATTATGATCTACCAGTTACCTGAAGAAAAGAAAGATTTAATCATCCCCTTATTCAAAAAACCACAACCGAATCGTTCTGCGCTTGGATGTTATTTTAATGGATCATTAGCAGGGAAAGCTTTTGTTGATGACCTTAACGCGCCTACAAAAGCAATTTGCCAAATGGATATGAGCTGGGTTTATATCAGTGATGATGCAGACCTCCCTTGGATTGAAGAAGCCTTACGCGAAATAATCAAAAGTGCCTGGATTCAAGTTGTGTGGGCACCGGAAAGAAAAGGTAAGTATCCATTACCGGAGCTTGGAAAAGTTATTCCGCGTCATGAATATATTGAACGAAAGGAAGCGCCGCAAAAGCCTCGTGATGCACAAATCGTTCCTTTTTCAAGTGAATGGTTTGATAAACTAGAGCCTGATTTTCAGAAGTGGCATATTTCCAACTACGGTTCTAAAGATAGATTTCTTGAACAGGCCTTTGGATTTTATGCAGTTGAAAACGGCGAAATCTGCAGTGAGTTCGAATCTGCCTTTACATCAAACGGATATACAGAAATTGGCATTTACACATTTGATCCGCATCGAAGAAAAGGTTATGCCTATGCAACCTGCCTTCACGGATTAAAGGAACTTGATAAAAAAGGCATAAAAACCATCTGGGCCTGCGATGTAGAAAACACAGAATCAATGCAGCTAGCCGCAAAGCTTGGATTCATCAACCCTGTAGAATACGATTTTATTTTCTTCCCGCAGAAAAATGATTAATGGAAGTTTAAGAAAGTGAATACAATCTGGTCCGAAAATGTTCAGGGAATCATGACTTTATATTTGAGCCGCAAGCTCAGGTTCGATGATATTTTTTTTGCGAATTACAAAGGCTTCTTTAATATTGATCAGCAAAAGCCTCTTAAGATTCTTGAAATTGGTTGTGGTCCCGGAGCTTTGGCCGAAGCTCTGCACAGGTGGTATCCGAATGCACAAATCACTGGAATAGACAGAGATACAAAGTTTATTGAATTTGCAAAGGATAATATAAAAGGTGTTTCTTTTATGGAAGGCGATGCTACGGCGCTTCCTTTTGAAGATAATACTTTTGATATCACTATTTCGAATACTGTTCAGGAACATATTGAACCCTCTGCTTTCTGGGGCGAGCAAAAACGGGTTTTAAAATCAGGCGGAATCTGCATTTGTCTTTCGGCAAGAAAAGGAATTGGCTGTGCAGCTGATTGTTTAAATCAAACTAAAGAGGAAGAAGCTTTTTGGAAAACTCAGCCAGATGCCCAGGAAGAGCTTGAAAAATTCCAGGTATGCAGATTTCCAATGTCAGAAGCAGAACTTCCTGCTTCGATGGAAGAGTTTGGATTTACAGATGTTTCCACAGGCTATGCAGCAATAAACCTTACACCCGACAACCCTCAATATTCAAAACAATTTTCCGAAGCAATAATCGAAGCGGGAAGACAATGTGCATTAGAAGCAATCTATTCTACACATTCAAAAGAATCGGAAGCAGTCATTTCTGAAATCAATCAAAAGTATGATAAAAGGCTTAAGCTTTATCGCGACGGAATCAAACAATGGGACACTTCTGTTTCCGTAACAATGATTATTCGTGGAAGGAAAGAATAAAGTTGGAAATCCAGAATTTAATTTCACAGCTTTTTGAGACTCTTTTGCTTGGGGATGTTGCGTTGCCTATTGTGTCTGTTTCCGGCGGCTTTATGCACAGGATGTATAAGGTTTGCACGGCGAATCACACTTATGCCGTAAAGCATTTGAATCCGGAAATTATGAAGCGGCCGGATGCAATGGATAATTACAAGAAGGCAGAACGGCTTGAAGCGATTTTGGAAGGGGAGGAGATTCCGATTGTTCCGGCTATTAACATCGGTAGTAAAAAGATGCAGGAGATTCAGGGAAATTATTTTTATATTTTTGACTGGCATGACGGAACGATAACCGATTGGAATAATATTACAGCAGAACAATGCTGGAAGGCGGGAAATATTCAGGGTAGGATTCATGCGATTGAGATGAAGCAATCTGAGCCATCGGAGCCTGAACTCAGCACAATCGATTGGAACGAATATCTGGCGAAGGCCGCTGATTGCAAAGAAGTCGAATCTCTCCTGAAAGAAAATCTCCCCCTACTCGAATACGCCCAGACAGAATTAAACAAAGCCCGCCAGTCACTCCCGAACATCACAACAATAATCGACGAAGACATGGACCCGAAAAATGTGATGTGGAAAAACGGCGAACCCGTTGTGATTGACCTTGAATGTCTTGATTACGGAAATCCTGTTTCAAGTGCGATTCAACTTTCGCTTCAGTGGTCGGGAATTACGCTTTGTGATTTTGATGCGGAAAAACAGAAGGCATTTTTCCAGGGATACTTCCAGGCCTACGACAATGGCTTTAGAGATTACAAAAGTGTCTTCGGTCTCACCTATACATGGATAGAATGGCTGGAGTATAATATCCAAAGGGCGTTGGGTTCCTGCCAGGACAAATCTGAACAGGAGTTGGGACTCACCGAAGTAAAAAACACAATCAACAGAATTAAATACATCCACCATATGGAAGACAAAATAAAAAGTAATCTGCAATTTTAGGAAAACGAGATAGGATAAAAATGAGTTCAATCAATAATCAAAAAAATGTAAAAGAACAGTATGCCAGTGCAGGAAACTTAAACACGCGCATTTCAATTCATCAAAAATATTCCACAAATAAAATGGGATTCGGCAACTGGATTTTTTCGAATTATAAAATCACAAAAGGAATGAAGGTGCTGGAGCTCGGCTGCGGTACAGGCGATATGTGGAAAGGTCATGAGGATTTGATGAAGGCTTGTTCTAAACTTGTGCTTTCTGATTTTTCTGAAGGAATGCTTGAAAACGCAAAGGCCAACCTCGGGGATAATTCCAATGTTGAATATCGTGTGATTGATATTCAGGATATTCCTTTTGACGACGAAACCTTTGATGTTGTGATTGCAAATATGATGCTTTATCATGTGCCTGATATGGAGCGTGGTCTTTCAGAAGTTCAGAGAGTTTTGAAAAATGGGGGCGCCTTTTACTGCGCAACCTTTGGCGAACACGGAATCATGGAATTTCTTTCTCAAGTTCTGAATGCTTATGGTGTTGAAGATAATGTGAACAAAAACTTTACGCTTCAAAACGGGAAAGAAATTCTTGAACCATTCTTTTCTGATGTTCAAAGACTCAACTACGAAGATTCTCTTGCAGTAACAGAAATTGATGATCTGATTGAATATATTTATTCTCTTTCAAGTATGACGACATTGAGTGCTGTACCGAAGGAAGAAATCCGCGAAGTTCTCGCAAAACACATGGAAAACGGTGTCCTGCAAGTTCCAAAAGAATACGGCATGTTCTGCTGCAGAAAAGGATTATAATTCCCTCTCCATATACCCGCAGGTGAATGGGAAGAAATCAAATTTTTCCGTATTGGTGTGAACAAAGCCGTGAGCTTCATACCAGCGGCGCAGAACCTTGTTTTCTTCCACAATACCTATCTTCATTTTCGTATATCCTTTATTCTTTGCGCACGCCACTGCATCATCCAGCAAAGCCTCACCAATCTTCTTATGCCTGAACTCCGGCAACACACAAAGATTGTTCAGCTCACACTCATTTTTTTCCAAAAACTGAAGTGAATAATACCCAAGGATTTTACCATCATCATAATAAGCTGCCATCAATCGGTGCTCGTATTCAAGCTGATATAAAAGCCATTCTTCTGTTATCGCAAAGGCTGTAAAGCGTGGCGCATTTTCTGGTGTAAAACCAAACTCATCTGCAACAGTCTTGAAGCTTTTTCTAATTACATTCACGCATTCTGCAATTTCTTTTTTGTCTATTTCTTTAATCATATTTCATTCTCCTGATTTTTTTTCAAAATCCAGATAAGATTGCTGCGGTATTTCGCCGCTGAAGACGGATCATTCAAATCTTCCTTGTCGCCTTTGTAGCCGCGATAAATGTCTACAACATCAAAACCGCAGAGTTCGGCAAGCAGAAACATTTCGCTGCGATATGTCTGACGCATTAAAAGAGGACGAACGCGTTCACCAATAATTTCGCCGGCATCGTTATACGTTTCGAATTTCCAGTTACCGTACATCTGCTGGGTGTACAAGTTATACGAGATTGCGTTGTAGATTTTTTCGCGATTACCATCTGCATTTACATATTCAAGGCGGAAACTGTAATCTTCAGGACTTGTGTTAATCTGGGCTGCCTGAGCTGCCGGCCATGGATCAAAGGTATTGAGCGTGAGGATGCCGCCCGGTGTAAGCTGATTGCGAAGATTCAGGAGTGCTGCCTTTTGAGTTTTTGTATCTGGCAGGTGCATAAAGCCGCTGCGTGCAATTATTGCAAGCGAGTATTTTCTGCCTGAATTGAACTTTGTCATATCGGCAGGATAAATGTTGAGTTTAATACCCAGTTTGTCTGCCTTGGATCCGGCTACCTTGCACATCTCTTCAGAAATGTCAGTTCCGTCGGCAATAATTCCACGCTCAGCAAGATAAAGAAGCACTGCACCTGTTCCGCAGGCAACATCAACAACACCTCCGCTGCCATACTTTTTTGCAAGCTCCAGATAAAACTCCTGAAAGTTTTCGTGCATGGAGTTTTCCTGCGAATACATTACTTCGAGATAACGATCGTAATTTTCCGCAACGTCTTTGTAGTCATGTAAGTCCATAATCATCCTCCTGAGTAAGGCCGCCCGGTAGGCGGCCGGTGATGGATAGCAAAGCGTTAAAAAAAAATGCGGAAGCATTTTTTTAGCTTTACCTATTTATAAAAAAAAGACCACTTACCGAAAAGATAAGTGGTCAGTTTATATCAGCTTATAATCTGCAATCTTATTCTTTTCTGTAATCCAAATGCATACCAACACCTGTAGTTGTGGTAACTGTTGTTGAGGCGGTTGTGTATGTAGTCTCGATTACAAAAAATTTCATCTTGCCTTGAACATATAGGAAAAAGATTTTTGTGTCAATTAGAAAAAAACCGTGATAAAATAAACTTTAAGCACAGGTACATCGCCCGGTTATTTTTTTTGGAGAAAATATGAAGAAAGTTTTCTTATTTACCTTTTTGTCTTTTTTTATAGTAAGCTGTGCTAGTGTAAAATCAGTTTCGTCTTCTGATATAATTCCTGAGGCCTGTACTGATGCCGTGATATTTTTACAAGATAACAGACTGGGAAATTATAATAAGCAGGAATATTTTTATCTTGATGATATTGACGAAATCAGAAGCATCTTTTCTGAATGGAAAGATTTAAAGAAAATTCCTGTTTTCCCTCGTTATGTTGATTCTGGCTTTTCTGGTGATTTTAAATTTTATCTGATAATTGACAAGGAAGTTCAGCCTTGTCCGATAGAGGGAATTTCGCCGGATAGAAACCTGATTGTCATAAATGGACAGGGCTATGAATATAACAGCGAATACTGGAAGAAATTAAAATCAAAACTGAAGGTTGCAAGTTCAACAGAAATATTCTGTTCAAACGCAAGTAAATATCGATTCAAATTGGGAATAATTAAAAAAGATGCAAATTACATTTTTTCACAAATCAATTTCACTGCAGCAACACAATCTTTGCCCGAAAAATATGACGGATATTTTTATATCACAACAAAGAGTTCTTCACGGTCAGGCATCGGAAAGAAAATTTCAAAAGCATATCCTGATGCAGACTTTATTATAGGCGGACAACTCGGCGGAGGCTTGTTCAGGTCGACTGATTTACAAATCTATGCATCAAAAGACTTTTACGAAAAGTTTGATTTATATCCAAAAGCTGAATATGTAGAATTCAAAGATATAAAAATAACTGTGTATTTAAAACCCGAATTTCCAACTCCACCAATTGTATATGACGAAAATCATAATCAATCAGGTTTTTATAAGGATTAAAAATTAGAAATAAAAGAACTAAATGAATTATCAGACCGGCAGAGGCTTTATGAAAACAATAATCACAATCCAACACACACAATCGGTTCATCACACAAACGGGATGGTTGGTTCCTGGACAGATTGGGAGCTTACCGAAAAAGGAATTGAACAGGCAAAACGAATCGGCGAAAAATTGCAGGCAGAACTAGCCGACCGCGCAAAAGATTTTGTTATGTATTCTTCTGATTTACTCCGCGCAAAACAGACAGCAGAACAAGTTGGAAAGGTCCTGAACCTTACACCAAAGCTTCGCACAGAATTGCGTGAAAGAAATCTTGGCAGATGCTGCGGAAAGTCAGTTCAATGGCTGCGGGAAAATTTAGAACGCGATGAAAAAACTATAGACGACAAAATGTTTTCTGATGGAGAAAGCCGCCGCGATGAATGGAACAGGCTCAAGCCATTCTTTGATGAAATCATGTCGAGTGACGAACAAAACATCATCATCGTTTCGCATGGAGATATGCTAAGCGTATTCAACATCATGTTTCTGGGGCTGGGCGTGGAGGCGTTGAACAAAAGCGAAATGCACGGTGCTGCCGGTGGCGTTTCTTATATGTTCGAGACCGACGACGGTAAGCGCATCATAAAAAAAATGGGCGACATGTCATATATCTCTTTTACTCAGTCATCATAATGGCAGTGAGCATTCTTTGTGTTGCAGATTTTGTCCGCCTGTAAGAGCAGAAGCTGTGACCTTCAATTTGTGAATGAAATGTGCAGACGCTTGAAGGAATTATATTTTTTTCAAGAATGCCGTTTTTCAAAAGCGTGAGCTTTACTGCTTCCTGCAGATTCAAAAGATATTTTTCTTCATTTTTTCTGCTGAAGATTTTTTGCATTTCATCTTTGGTAAAGGGCTGTGCAAACTCTTCAAAAACATCCTGGCCAACTTCGTAACAGTCTTTGCAGATGTGAGGACCAATCGCAACTTTTATATCAGCTGGTGCACAACCAAATTCGACGCTCAGTTTTTGAATAGTCACTTCCGAGATTTTTTGTACAGTTCCTTTCCAGCCGCTGTGAACCATTGCAATAACTTCTTTTACTGGATCATAAAAATACACCGGAACACAATCAGCTTCGACAGTGCACAACAAAAGATTTTTTTCATTTGTAATAAGCCCGTCATAAGGATCGTTTTCATCTAAAGGACGCAGGATTCCGTCGCCGCCATTTTCGCGTGTGACAATTTTTATTTTTGCTGTGTGCCTCTGTTTTGTTTTAATCATGTTGCCAGGTACAATACCAAGCTGTTCGCCAAGCGCAATATAATTTTCGCGACACCTGTCGTCTTCAAAATTCCAGGCAATGTCTTTGGTTGTTGTAAAGAGAGTTTTTAATTTACCGGTTGCATCAAGTTCAGGAATAGGAAAATATTTTATATTCATTTTTGATTCCGTTTGTTTTAAAGATTATAACATATTTTGAAGATTATATGTTATAATAAATATTCAAATGGCTTTACAATATACAAAAAACAGAATTTATGAATGCGCATTAAAACTGGCAGAAAAACGTCCACTCAATAAAATAACCGTTCGGACTATTGTAGAAGAATGTCAGATAACACGTAATACTTTTTACTATCACTTTCACGATTTGCATGATGTTTATGTTTCTTTTGTAGACAATAAAATAGATGAACTTCTGAAGCGTGCAGATACAGATGCCGAAGCTGCCTTTTTTGATTTTATAGAGCTTGCTGTCTGCTACAAAAAAGTCTGGTTAAATCTTTATAAGAGTGTAGGGTATGAACGGCTTTCGGGCTTTGTTACAGAAAAGGTAAAACAATTTATACTGATGTCTATTTCTAAAGAATATGATATCGAAGAAATCCCGGCGCTTGATCTTGAAATAATCTGCAACTTCTATGGCGAAGCTATTTTTGGACTTCTTATACGCTGGTTAAAGGACAGCCGGTTTGATTCCAAAGATAAATTAAAATATTCACTTGGACGGATCAGAGTTTTATTTGACGGACAGCTTGAAGGACTCATCAAAAACAGTCTGAAAAACTAATTATTTCTTAGTACAATTTGGGTTAAGTGTACTAAATTTGCACACTCAATAATCATTGTACATTTACCTTCCACCATAAAGAAAGTAGTATTAACTAATTTATAGTATATGCTGGAGGTAAATCATGAAAAAAATCAAAGTACTTACAGATTCTTGTTCTGATCTTAGCGGAGAGCTGCTCACAAAATACGATATTGATTATGCAAGAATGAGCACAATATATCAAGGTCAGGAAAAACCGGCTTCTCTTACCTGGGAAGAATATACTCCACAAGAGCTTTATAACATCATGCGAAAGGGCGAGCGTATTACAACAGCACAGGTTACTACTCAGGAGTTCATGAGAATATTCAAGGAATACCTTTCAAAAGATTATGACATTATTTACATCGGTTGTTCTTCAAAGCAGTCTGGTTCTGTTAATACTGGAACTGTTGTAGCAAAGGATGTCCTCAAAGATTTTGCCGATTCAAAAATTACTTGTATAGATTCACTCAATGCCTGTATTGGCGAAGGAATGCTTGCTATTTATGCAGCAGAACTAGCAGCAGCAGGAAAGAGTTATGAAGAAGTTGTTAATGAAACATTGGCTGCAAGAAATCGTGTAAACCAGTATGTTACAGTTCACTCGCTTGATGCTTTAAAACGCGCAGGTCGTGTAAAGGCAAGCAGTGCCTTCCTTGGAAATCTTATGGGTGTAAAACCTATCCTTATTTCAGATGCAAACGGCTATCAGACTCCTATTAAAAAGGTTCGTGGTCGTTCAACTTCCTTTGAAGAAATTGTAACACAGCTTGCTGCAACAATTGAAAACCCTGCAGATCAGACAGTATATCTTGCTCATGCCGACTGTAATGCAGAAGAGCTTGAAATGCTCAAAAATATGATTAATGAAAAAATTAAGTGCAAGGATATTTGTACTGTATATATTGGCCCAATTATTGGTGCTTCAATCGGACCTGACGCAATTGGTGTCTGGGGATTTGGAAAAGAAATAACCTACAAGGTTGGCGAGGGTAAATAATGAATACAAAGTTTCTTACCGGAGACATGCTTCTTGAGATGGTAAGATCCGGTGCAGAATGTTTACAGTTACATTGTGATGAAGTAAACGATCTTAATGTTTTTCCTATTCCAGATGGCGACACCGGCAGCAATATGTTTATGACAATTCAAGGCGGTGCTAACACAGAATGTTCAGTTGAAAAGATTTCTGACACAGCACAGAGCATTGCCCATAATATGCTTCTTTCTGCAAGAGGAAATTCCGGTGTAATTCTTTCGCAGCTTTTTGCAGGAATTGCAGACGGGCTTAAAGGGCTTGAATCGGCTGGTATAAGTGATTTGGAAAATGCATGTAAAATGGGTGTTGAGCGTGCATATAATTCTGTTTTGACTCCTACAGAAGGTACAATCCTTACAGTTGCAAAAGAAACAAGCAATGCAGTTTGTCAGGGCGATTTTGACTGTATTGAAGAAGTTTTTGAATTCAGTCTTGATGAAGCAAAAAAGGCTCTTGAAAAAACTCCTGAACAGCTTGAAGTTTTAAAGCAGGCTGGGGTAGTTGATTCTGGTGGTGCCGGTCTTGTTTACATAATCGAAGGGATGCAGAATTTCCTTACAGGAAGAAAATCGACAGGAAGGTCTGTTGTTTCGGCTCCTGCTCCTGCTGACTCTTTGAATGTTGATCTTTTCACTGCAGACAGCGAGCTTGGTTTTGGTTACTGTACAGAGCTTCTTGTTCGTTTGCAGAACAGAAAATGTAATCCTGATGAATTTGATATAAACACACTCATTGAATATTTGAACGGACTAGGGGATTCCATCGTTGCTTTTAAAGACGGGACAATCGTTAAGCTTCATGTTCATACAAAGACTCCGCAAAAGGTTCTGGATTACTGCCAGCAGTTTGGTGAATTCCTTAAAGTAAAAATTGAAAACATGCAGCTTCAGCATAATGAGGTTGTAGCAAATGAGCAGGCAAAAGAAACTGAGCGCAAACAATATGCAATTATTGCTGTTGCAAACGGTGAAGGAATTAAACAGGAACTGACTGACTTTGGTGCAGATATAATCATCGACGGTGGACAGACAATGAATCCTTCGGCAAGCGAACTTATTGCTGCTTTTGATAAAGCAAATGCTCAAACTATTTTTGTTCTTCCAAATAACGGAAACATTATTCTTGCTGCAAATCAGGCTGCTGAGCTTTATAAAAAATCTGATGTAAGGGTAATTCCAACAAAAAATATCGGCGACTGTTATTCTGTACTTTCTATGATGGATCTTGAAGCAGGCGATGCCGACGAAATAGAAAAGAACATGAATGAGTCTATGGTTGGCACACTTACAGCAGAAATTTCAAGAAGCATCCGCAGTACTCAGATGAACGGAATTGATGTTCGTGAGGGAGAATACATTGGAATCCTTGGAAAGAAAATTGTTTCTTCCGATACAGACTGTTATGATACAGCCCTTGCTGCACTTAAGCTTATGGAGCCGAACGAGCATTCTTCACTTATAATCCTCAGGGGTAAAACTGGTGATGAAGCTGTTGCTACCGACATTGCTTCTTTTGTAAGACAAAACTATCCGCGTCTTGAAGTGTATGAAAGCTTTGGCGGACAGAATGTGTATGATTTTATTCTGGTGGTAAACTGATGAGCGCAGGATTTTATTTAATTTGTGCGGCCTTTGCAATCGTGGCTTATCTTATTGGTGGAGTAAATGCCGCAATAGTAATTTCAAAACTCAAATATAAACAGGACATAAGAACTCAAGGCAGCGGAAATCCGGGCTTTACAAATTTCAAACGTGTTTACGGGTTTAACGGCTGGGCACTATTTGTAATGCTTTCTGATATTATTAAGGCAGTTGTGCCTGTAAGCATTGCAATGATTGTCTTTGGAAAATTGTATGACATGGGCCAGTTTGGTGCTGCTTTTACAGGCTTGTTTGCAATGCTTGGTCACTGCTTTCCGGTATGGTACGGCTTTAAGGGCGGCAAAGCTTTTATGACAGGCTTTGGAACAATCTGGTTTGTAGACTGGAGAATGGCACTTATTGCAATGGTTTTGTTTCTTATTCTTCTTTTGATTATTAAATATATGTCTGTGGCTTCGTGCATTTCTTCTGTTGCGTGTCCTATACTACTCTCTTTTTTCGGGGCAGAAAGTATTGCAGTTTTGATTATTTCTGCGGCGTCTGCTTTGCTCGTTGTAATCAGACATAAGGAGAATTTTAAAAACCTTAAGAACGGAACCGAGACAAAATTCACTTTGAAAAAGAAAGAAGCAGAAAATAATTAACCGATGGTGCAGAGCTTGCCGCGGAGGATGTAGCCTAATTTTACATAGCACGCGTTTGACGCAACATAATCTGCATCGGTATAAAGCATAGGGAGGTAGCCTTGTCGGGCTGCCTCTTTTGTTACCTGGTACACAAGATTTTCTGCGTAGTGCTTTCGGCGGAAATCTGTAAGTGTGAAAACAAGTCCAAGACTTGCCATTTCGTTTGTGACTCTAAAATCACAGCTTGCAACAAATTTTCCGTCGGCGTTTTTCCAAAGGTATAAGTGGCCGTCTTCAATAAGTGCCTTTGAGTCTTTCTGGTAACCTTCGCGGTCTTTCATATCAAGCTTTAGTTCTGTGTGAAAGCTTTCCTTAAAATCTGTAACAGCTTCAAGGTCATCAAGAGTGCAAAGGTGAAGTTGGCCGTCTACCGGGGTGAGAATTGATTCATCGGCGAGCTTCGGGCAATCATAGGCGAACATGTTTTTGAGGATAGAAAGTTTCTTGCCTTGTTCTGCAGCACGCTTCATAAAATATTCAGCAAGTTCATACTTCATGTTTATACCGTGGTTGCCGTCGAGGAAGCCGTGTTCGTCAGAAATCTTATAGGCATTTTCCATTTCCTGTGGAGTTGCATCATCTGCAGTCCAGATCCACACAGGGAAAGGACTCTGTGAATAACAGATAATCATGCGGCTGTGGTCGCTTAAAAGCAGCTCGCAGTTACGTGTCATAATGCGTGTGAGTACAAAGAAGGTGTACTTGTCTGCTTCCAGGATTTTGAAATCTCTTTCGTCTATAAAATTATCCATATGTTTTCTCCCATAATTTGCTTTTTATTTACAGTGTCTTCACAAAACGCTTCTGATCTTTTTCCGAAACATAACCAAAATGCTCGTAAAAACCATGAGCATCCGTTCGGTTCATGCCGGAATTAAGTCGCATCATTTTTATATGATTCTGTTTGGCCCAATCCTCTGCTGCAAAAAGAAGTGCCTTGCCTATTCCCATTTTGTGGTAAGATTTAAAAACCGACAGTCCAAGAACATTTGCCATAGTTTCAAAATATAAAACATCATAGCGTTCAATATGAATGTAGCCTACAACGCCGCCGTCCGCCACTGCAACAAAAACAGCCTCGCGCTCCGCATCCAGCCCGTCAATTTTTTTCTGCACGAGAGCAAGGTCACAGCTGTAGCCAAGTCCTTCTGTACTAATATCACGAATTGCATCTGCGTCACCTATTTCAACTTTTCTAATTTTTATATCCATGAAGTCAGTATAACATACATTTTCTTTTATTTACTACCATGATATAATACGTGGCGAGAGGGAAGAAAAAATGGAAATTAAAAAAGAATCAATCGATCAGGGGCAGGGCTTTGACTTTGGACGCACCTCAGAAGTTTATGCAAAATACCGCGACATCTATCCGGAATGCATGTTTAAAAAGCTCGCGGATTTGGGCATTGGAATTAAAGGCCAGCGCGTCCTTGATTTAGGAACAGGTACCGGTGTCATCCCGCGCGGAATGAATCAATACGGCGCCCAGTGGATTGGCACAGACATTTCAGAAAATCAGATAAAATATGCCAGGGAACTTTCCGCAGGTACACAAATAGAATACCGTGTCTGCTCCGCCGAAGAGCTGGATTTTGAACCCCATTCATTTGATGTAATAACAGCCGCGCAATGCTTCTGGTATTTTGACAGCAGCATCATAGTTCCAAAAATAAAACAGCTGCTCAAAAAAGACGGCATCTTCCTCAAAATCTATATGAGCTACATGAAGGAAGAGCAGATCACAACCGATTCAAACAGTCTTGTCAAAAAAATAAACGGCAACTGGAGCGGCGGCAACCCCGGCATCAAAGATTTGACAACCCATTATTTCGAAAATCCTCAGATGGACAGCATGATAGTAGATTTGCCCTTCACCCGCGAAACCTGGCACGGAAGGATGCTTTCAAGTCGTGGCGTCATGGCCGCAATGAACCAGGACCAGATAAACCAGTTCGATTCAGAACATAAAAAAATGCTCCAGGAAAAATATCCCGAAACCTTCACCGTAAAGCACAAAATATTTTTAACCTGGTACAAAATAAATTAAATAAATCAAATATGACGGAAGTGTGATATAATATCTTCAGGAGGTGCATGTTATGGCTGGATTAATTCTATTTATAGTTTGTATGGTGATGATTCTGACATTCGCAGGTTTTATTTTGGCAGCAATAACCTTTGCCGGCACTCCAATTCTCATTTTCATTTATGTAAAAATAATCAGACCAAAATACGTTTCTAACTCAGATAAGCTTTATGGATAATATGCGCCTCGAGCCTTTCAAAATGCAGAACCTTCCTCTTGTTGTTGACGTTGTAGAGCCACTGTGGTTTCCTCCTGTCGGCGACAAGGAATTCAAACGCTTTAATGTTGAATACATCGTTCGCAATAATATCTGGGAAAATGATTACCGCTTCCAGCTTGTAGAGGAGGGTGCGCAAAACGACATTCTTTGTGCTGCATTTTTTGCACGCAAGGGAGATAGCTGCCTTGTTGATGAATGGTTTTCCCGTGAGTCTCAGCGATTCCCTGAGGAATGGAAAAAGGCTTCGGGCATGACCAAGACCTTTCTTACAATGATGGATGAACGTACCCTTGCTCTTATGAACGACGACGACATTAAGCTTTCACTTTTTGTAAGCAGAAAGCCGGGCGCCGGTTCAAAAATCCTGGAGCTCATTTGCGAACGGCTCAAATCAGAAGGCTGGAAAAATCTTTACCTTTGGACAGACTGCGAGTGCAACTGGGAATGGTACATCAAGCACGGGTTCACGCTTATTCAGGAAGACATTTACGAGCCGTTCAGAAGTGATTACAAGACTTATATTTTTAAGCGTGACTTAGCACTTCCACAATCTTTTCATTAATCTGACTGCTAAGCTCGTGGTTCAAGCCGTGGCCTGCATCAGGGTAAAAAGTTACATTCATGCGGTTTTCAAGAATGCGTTCTTTTCCGCCGAGCTTTTCAAACGGATCTTCTTCGCCAACAAGGAAAATAAGCTTGTCGCGGATAGTGTCAACTTCTGCACTTGTAAACGCAACAACCTTATGATATCTCATTGCAACAGTATTAAAGCCTCTGAGAAGACCTTTGTAGTGCGCCATGATTGTCGGGTTTTCTGTAAAGACGTTGTAGTTTTTACCGCACATTTTTTTTATAAGGTTGCACACATTTTTGTCAGTAGGGAAGAGTGCCTCTGGTAAAAAGATTTTCATCATATTTTTCATGGCTGCTGCCTTGGCTTTTTTGGCATTTTTTTCATCAACATGTTCGTTTGAAGCAGCCGCAGAAACAGAGCTTGAAATGCTTATACCTTTAATAACCTTTTCCGGGCGCTTGAGTGTATAATACTGAACAAGAAATCCGCCGTTTGAAACACCTGCAATAAACGCCTTTTCAAGCTTTAATCCGTCAAAAATCTGGTCAATCCAGGCTATATCATCAAAATTTTCATTGTAGTTCTTATTAGGAACACTCTTTCCGGGGCCGCCAATCGTATCAATCGCATATATTTTAAAGTGTTTGCTCAACTCTGCAGCATTAAAAATCCACATAAGAGCAGAATCATCACCTACTCCGTGAAAAAGAACAAGAGCGGGTTTGTCATTCGGGCCGGCTTCTATAACATGTGTTGTTCCAAAAGTCGTTTCAACATCGCGTTCCAAAAGCTCGCAGCCCCAAAGTTTGAGCAGCTGGTCATAAGTCTGGCGGATAATTTCTTCCTGTTTTTTGTTTCGATAAACTTTCATATTTCCCTCCTGTTATTTCTTCTGTAAAACTGTAATTGCGCCGTAGTGTAAGATTTCAAATTTTTCTGGCGCAACTTCGTTCAGCATAGCACGATGTTCTGCATCCCATCTGGCAAGCTCTTCCGGATTTAAGGAAGCTCCAATTCCGCGGCTTGCTTTTATGCGACCATGCCAGCTTTCTTTTGTAAACGGAACCATAAGGTCGTATTCTTCGTGGTCAATTTTTTCAAAATATTTGTAGGCTACATCAGGTACCCAGATTTCGTGACGTGCTTCACCACTGCCAGACCAGGTTGGACTGTACTTTAAAATCATCTGTTCACTTTTACCGGCAATTTTGTCTTCTTTTGGAAGCCATGCCATGTATAAAATTACAAGCTTTCCGTTTGGCTTAAGAAGGTCTGCAAGAACAGGCATAACCTTTTCGTGATCAAAATACCAGAAGCACTGGCAGGCAGTAATTACATCAAAGGACTCTTTTGGAAAATCAAGCTGCTCTGTGGCGGTGGCAAAAAAATCAATTTTCATTCCTGCGTCGGCTGCAAGAAGTTTTGCCTGTTCAATCTGCTCTGGAGAAATATCTGTGCCTGTCCACTGTGCGCCGTATTTATACATGTTGCGTGGAACTACGCCGGTACCTGTACCAAGATCTAAAACCTTCTGGCCCTCAATACAAAGTCCGCGGTCTACGATTTTTTTGTAAAATTCTTCCGGATAAATATCGCGGAACTTTGCATATTCTTTTGAAGTTTTTCCCCAGTCAAAGGCCTTGCCTTTATCTATTCGTTTGTCTTTAATTTCCATGAAGAATTATCCTTGCTTGTGATTTTTTATTTGCACTTATGTCCTGAGGCTGCTTCGAAATTATATTTAATGATTCCCAGATCAATTTTCGTCATTGGGCCGCCTTTAGTTGTAATTACAGGTTCTCCGTCTTTAAGGGAAATAAGGAACTTCTGCTGATTAAGTGCAGTAGGGGCGAGCAGTGCTGCTTCAAGTCCTTCCTTAAACCAGTCTGGCTGCTGAGCTTCCGGAATATCACAAAGCTTTTCTACAGGTTTTGATTTATGAACTGCTCCCTGATTTTCGCCATAACCAAGAGAAATTACACAAAGAAGCTTTTCGCCGGCTGCAGCATTTGCTTTACATTTTCCGCGTCCAAAAGTTCCGGCAACCCAGCAGGTATTCAGACCAAGCTTCTGTGCTTCTAGAACAAGCTTTTGTCCGTAATAGCCCACAAGCTCATCAAGGTTTCCAGCGGATTTGTTACCAACCATTGCAAAGTAATTATGTGCATTTTTGAATTTGCCGTAGCGTGCAAGGAAGGTGTCAAAGCATTCAGGGTCATCACAAATCAGCTGAATGTTCAGGCCGCTCTGAGCGTTGCATTCTTTAACCAGGGCAGAAAGCTTTTCTTTTGCTCCTGCATCCAATGGTAAAACCTTGTACTGTCTTACCGAGTGTCTTTGTTTAATTGCTTCTTTAATGTCCATATACATTTTCTCCTTAACTTATATTTGTAATATAGTATAGCACAAGTTTTTGAAGAAACGTATAATTTATTCTATGAGTGAGAAAAAAGAACTTTGGGATGCATATAATGCTGATTATGAAAAGATAGAAGGCGCAGTGTTAGTCCGCGGCGAAGATGATACATTTCCTGAGGGCATGTATCACCTTGTGTGCGAGGTACTTGTGCGCCATGTTGACGGAACTTACCTTTTGATGAAGCGTGACCCGACCAAGCCGATGTTTCCGAATATGTGGGAAGCAACTGCTGGAGGTTCTGCCTTGCAGGGAGAAACTGACGTTGAAGGCGCCTTACGTGAGCTCCGCGAAGAAACAGGTATTGTTGCAGACAAGCTTGAATTTCTTGATAAGTCCTTGGGAAAGCATTGCTGGCATGTAAGATTTTTGTGTGTAACTGATTGCGATAAAAATTCTGTAAAGCTTCAGGAAGGTGAAACCTGCGATTTTAAGTGGGTAACTGCGGCAGAAGTTCTTGCCATGACAGAGAATGAACTGGTCGGCTGGCAGATGAAGAAGTTTGTAAAATAAACGTTAGGAAAAAGATGATTACAATTTCAAATCAGACAGCAAGAAATTTTCTCGTAAATTATCAAAACCTGAATGGAAACGGAAACCTTAAAGGAAGCGCCGGTGTAACTGAATATATGAACAAGGTTCGCTGCATACAATATGACCCGCTCAATGTTGTAGGACGGAATGCGGATCTTGTGCTGCAATCACGTGTAAAAAACTTTAAGCCCGAAGTTTTATTTAATTTGCTTTATAAAGAGCGTTCACTTTATGATGCTGCAGATAAAATGATTGGAATTATTCCGACTGCTGATTATCCTGCAATGGGCCGTATCAGGCAGAAAACTGTAGAGCAGTTAAAAGGTATTCTCACCTGGAGAAAATCTCTTGCAGCACTTGATTTGCTTGATGAAATTACAGGCTTTATCCGTGAGAATGGCCCTCTTCCTGCAACAAAAATCAACATAGGCGAAAATGTTGATTCGGGTAAATGGGGACACAAAAAGCTTTCGAGTGCGGCACTTGATTATCTTTATCATTCAGGTGTGCTTGGAATCAGTTCAAAAAACAAAACACATAAGGTTTATGATTTAAGTGAAAGACTTTTTCCGTCGGAAATATTGAAGGCATCAGACCCATTCAAGAACGAACATGATTTTGCAAAATGGTATCTCAAGCGCAGGATCGGGGCTGTAGGTCTGGTTTGGAATAAAAATGGCGGAACCTGGCTTGGATTTTATGTTTCAGATTCAAAATTCCGTTCGCAGTTGATTCGTGAACTTGTGGATGAAGGCGAGCTTATTGAATATCAGATTGAAGGTTCAAAAGAAATTTTTTATATCAGAAAAGAAGATGCCGGCCTTATTGGTAAACCAGTCAGAAATAATGTTGCACAGTTTATTGCTCCGCTTGATAATTTAATCTGGGACCGTGGTATGATTCAGGAGCTTTTTGATTTTGAATACACCTGGGAAGTGTACACACCTGCTGCAAAAAGAAAGTTCGGTTATTATGTTCTTCCTGTCCTTTATAAAAATCAGTTTGTTGCGCGCTTTGAACCTGAACCTTGTCGTGGCACTGCACCACTTCAAATAAAAAACTGGTGGTGGGAACCGGATGTCAAAATCACCGACGAGATGATTACCGCTATTGAAGACGCTTTTGTTAGATTCAGCAAATTTCTTGGCGTCGAAATGATGGAAGAAAAATATTGGAAAGAGAAGTTATGAGTTTACAATTATTAAAAGCAAATACAGCAGATGCATTAACACTGGTTGGAATTTCCAAGCATGCCTTTGACAGTGATGTTGAAGTTGGTGCTTCTGATTTGTGCGGACCTCCGGGATATAAGTCGCTTCAGTTTTATACAAAGATGGCAAGGATGAATTGTCTGTATAAGTTAGTTGAGGATAACGGATTGACTGTAGGTGGGGCTGTTCTTTTTGTAAAAGATAATGAAATGAATGTTGGAAGGATTTTTGTTGCGCCGGAGCATTTTCGAAAAGGGTATGGGATTTTTATGATGGAACAGATTGAGACGATGTTTCCAGAGGTTCAGATGTTCACTCTTGATACGCCAATCTGGAATGCGAGGACAAATGCGTTTTATCAGAAACTCGGATATGTTGAAGTTCGCCGTGACAGTGATTTTGTGTATTATGAAAAGCGGAGAGACTAATGAACTATTCAAACACAAACGAACACTTATATGACGATATCGCTCTGTGGGAAAAAACTGACGGCAGGGATTTGTTTCTTGAGATGCCACTTACGGAAAAGAACGCGCCCTCAGTTCTTGATTTCGGTTATGGCTTTGGTGAAAATCTTTTTGCCTTGAGCAACGCCTATCCAAATGGAAAAATCTACGGAATTGACTGCAGCCCTGCCTGCCAGAAAGAGGTTGGCGATAAAATTGCTGAGAGGGACTTAAAAAATATCACCTTAATCAACAAAGAAGTTCACAACCTGCAGGATTTTCAAGACGCTTCTCTGGATTTAGTTTTGTTGTATGATGCACTTCACGGCGGTGACGGCAAAGGCAAGTACATGCTTTTTGAAGAATCTCATCGAGTTCTCAAAACTGGCGGCTGTCTTTCCATCCTGCCTGTGCACCTGACTAACTGGCGCGACCATGAAGGTAAAAAGAAAACTTATTCCTTCAAAATGATAAAAGATGAAATTGAGTCCTTTGGTTTTGAATACGCAGGCACCTGCAGTCAGAAAGGCATTCACTGGGAGAAGTGTCACACGCTGTATTACATCAAAAAAGGAAATATCACGTTTGATATTCTGGAACGCGTTGATGTTATGAACTTCATCAAACAATAAAGATGTCAGTTAACTATTTCTTGACAATTTAATATT
>JAEEGK010005590.1_pt1 | contig 30375 bp, 23 predicted proteins | sample 8958771 | NCBI WGS metagenome assembly JAEEGK01 (sample SAMN16246547, study PRJNA631951) | gut metagenome | biome: gut microbiome; feature: rumen; material: SC-attached | host: Bos | place: Iran: Karaj | collected 2018-10 | reverse complement strand
GGTGGCGACTTTGCTGCCGACGGCGTAACCCAGACGTTCACGGTTAACATCACCGCCGCCTGTGCCTCCGATCCTTATATCCTCGAAGCCCAGAACGTGCTTAAGAACACCGCCTCCCTGGCCATCTACATCAATGATCCTGATCCGGGTGTGGACTTTGCTAATGTTACGAGCACCCATAAGGGTTGGTACATTGCCCAAAACGGTAAGGCCTACCAGACGATGGCCCTTGCCCAGCAATTCAGTGGCAGTGCCGCTGTTGGTTATATCTGCTATGCTGGCGCTGTAGACAAGTACTTTGATAAGTTTATTGCCATTGCCCTGCACAATGCACATACCACCTATACAACATGGTCGGATGCTCTATCCAAGGTTAACACCTATGCAAGTACTAACGCCATTACGGTAGGTAGTACTACGTATAACACTAATGCTCCAGGTACGAGTACGTATTATGATCAGGTGACAGATGGTACTGGAACCTCATCAGCGTCAAGGACTGGTAGTATAGTCAAGGGCTGGCGTCTGCCAAGTGTAACCGACTGGCGTTATATCTTTGCAGGTTTAGGTGGACTAAGTGCTACAAGCCCGGCAGGTGTTGGTGCAGGTGGTTCGTATCCGTATGGTACTGGCTCAACACTGTTAAGTGCCATCAATACTGCTTGTGACAACACAGAACTGCAGTCCAGCTACTATTGGTCGAGTTCGGAGCTCAGTAGCGATAGCGACTACGCTTGGCTCTACAGCTTCAACAGTTCGTATTTCTACAACCACTATAAGACGGATAACTCTTATGTTAGGGCGGTCTTCGCTTATTAACTCTCTTTTCACATAAAAAGGAATAAATACAATTTAAATGAAATCAATATGAGAACAAAACATATTATACAAACCACGCTGCGCATGGCGGCCTTTGCCGCTGTGTTCATCCTGGCGGTATCGTGTACTTCCGATATGTTCGACCAGCGCCCTAACGGCACGGGCTCGGACTCCAAGTACGCCGTTTCCTTCTCGCTAGGTAACCGCCATGTGCAAACCCGTGGCACACGCGCAGCAGCCGACGTAAGCGGCTACGAACGCGAGACCGCCATCACGCTTGATAATACGCATCACATGTATGCCGTTATCTTCAATGCGTCCGACAAGAAATGGTTTAAGACCGTGGAGATTAATTCCTCTGACTACAGTAATGGTACCTTCACCTTCGATATGGGTCAGGGTGGCGACTTCTATATGTATTTAGTGGCCAACACCGTGGAAACCACTAAGCTGACGGATCTCACCGCCGAAACCACGGAAGACGACTTCTTCCAGATTATCGACGAAACCTCCATCAGCGATGCTGGCATCGGAACTACCGACTTCCTGATGGTGTCAGGCCGACAGCATGTGAACATCGATCTTGATGTCACTCAAGGTCCCACCACTACCGACCTTGATGCCGTCCTCGTTTACCGCCGTGCGACCCGTATCGATATCGACGGCAGCGGCGTAACCGGACTCCAGATTAAGAAGGTGGTGATGAACAAGCGCTATAAGGATGCGTCCTACCTCGTTCGTGCCGACAATAACAACGCCCCCGCCGTTCCCGCTAATGCCCAAGGCGATGGTTATGTAACTACCACCTATCAGCTTAACGGCACGGCCACCACGAACCTCATCGCCGTAACGGCCACCGAGCAGAACGCCACCGGCGCTAAGGTTGACGACGACGAGTGGCAGGGCGTTATCTACTGTTACGAGAACCCCACGGAGAACGATACCGAGCTGGAAATAACCTGTACGATAGGCAACGTAGAGCGTACCACGGTGGTTCCGTTCGGCACTACGCCCGTTAAGGCCAACACCCTCTATACCGTGCAGCTGAGCGTAGAAGAAACCCCAACCTCCACCGCAGGGGAACTCTCCGGTTCCATCACGGTTAAGGACTGGGAGAACGTAACGCTCACCTACGCCAATCTTACCGACACCCAGGTGCCAAACTTCACCGTTGTCAGTGGCGCCACGGCCTCGGGCACTAACCCCGCTGCCATGCGAGTAGTAAGAACAGCCGCCTCCGACATCGTTCTAGAGGTTACCTCTACCGGCGTATACGGCTCAGAGGTGGCGTTCCTCAACCGCACTGGCGTTAGCTATAACTTCTCTGCTGGTGGCGGTACCATCACGCGCAGTTCTACGGTAACCTATAATGAGAGTGGCCAGATTGTGGAGACATTCACCATCCACATCCCCGCCGCCATGGCCGCAGGCCTCTCAGCCTCCGACTGCCTCACCTTCGCCGTGAGCAACGCCTACAACAGCGATTCAAAGCGCACCTTCCAGATCGTATCGCCTAGCAAGTACTTAAATCCGTTGTTCTACGTAGCCGAGAACACCGTGAAGAGCTACGACGCTACAAACAAAGTGGTAACGCTGGAAACTAATCCTGCAGCCCCAGGTGATAGGACGTGCTACACGTGGGCTACCGGCATGACTTACTTCGCTAAGCAGACCGATAGCTACGATGAGTATTGGGAAGGTGACATCACCGATGGTAGCACTAACTTCAAGTACCACCTGCCTTGTGCAAAGGAGTTTCTGGGTATTGTGCCTGTATACTATACCAGTTCCGACAGAGAGAGTATGTTTGATAATTCGGGTACGGTGTTATTCGTTACTTCTGGTCTCTACACTGAGCCTGCCTGTATATTTGGCTATAGCGATGCCACCAAAACGGCTACTCAGTATCAATCGTATTGGTCTGCATATGTAGCCAATAGCACCGTACGTTATGCCATCCGTTTCCTAGGCACCCCCTATTGCTCGGTATGGAAGTATCAGTGGGTTACGAACAAGCTGGTAATCACGTCTAAGTTGATAGAGCCGATAGCCGCTGATAATACAAGTGCCTTGTCGGCCAAGATGGCTGAGATTACGGCTTCTGGTTACAACTGGACCAATCTCGATGAAGAAAATGGCGAAATTACCCGCACGTTCTATGCTGCAGGTTATAGGAATAATTCTAACAACGGAGGTAACGGCATAGCTGATCTACTTCTAGATACGCATGGTAACTATTTTACTACTACTTCGAATACGACGGGTATTGGTATGTTGGCTTTCGACAGTGTCGAACTGATGTTCATGGCTGCAGGCAGTAACATGAAGTTCGGCATGACCGTCCGCCTGTTCCATAATGGTGGTAATAGCGCAACTCCCGTAGTTACCGATCCGGGTGTAGCGTTGGCTGATGCGACACTGGGTATGATCATAGCCGACAATGGCTTGGCCTATACCTCAAAAACTCAGGCTGAATCGTATAATCATACGGCTGTTGCCATTGTGGTTTGGAAGGGAACAGACAATGATTTAACCTGCGGTAAGGGTCACGGTCTGGCTATGGCTCTTGGTGAGCCTAGCTCGGCGGCATGGGGTGGTTCTGGTACTGATGAGTCATATCTGACCAATACTTCTGATATCGCTGGTTGCCAAAATAATAATAAGAATGGTTTGACTAATACCCAGAATCTGAATAATACAGGTGGCCATACAGCGGCAAGTCTTGCAGCCAATTATACCCCTGCTGCTCCTTCGTCAAATGGTACCACCACATGGTTCCTGCCGAGTGCCGCTCAGTGGCTGAAGGCCATTGGTATCGATGGCCTTGGTGGTTATTCAGGAGCGTTCGCGTGGGGTGACTATGCTTCATCAAGTGCCGGTGCTATAACAACCATTAATACTGCAATTGGTTCTAATGGAACTGCTTTGGCAAACGACGCCCGCTATTGGTCGTCTACGGAGAGCAGTGGCAACGCCGCCGTGCACGTGCTCTTCACTAGTTCGAATCTTGTCTACGTGGGCGGCAACACTAAGTCCAACAACTTCAGGGTGCGCGCGTTCCTCGCCTTCTGATTTAAATAGGTTAAACATACATACAATCTCTTTTACTCCCGCCGTCACCCCAAGGCGGCGGGAGTTATTAAAAAAAGGAAAAATTCGATCTATAACTTATTGACACACTCGCCGCAGAAGGGTAAATGCATATTTTGTGCTCCAAAATTTGGAACTTTCATTTTAGAAATACCCCCCTGCGGCGCCCTGACTTGGAAAAGTCAGGGCGCTTTGCGTTTACCCTGCCGACTGCTTCGGCAGGCTCAGGGACCGCATGGCGTTTGTGTTACAAGACTGATACCACCTGCGGGGGTAAGCCTGCCTTTAGGCTTTCCTAGGGCCACAGTTCAGCAGGTACTGCACCCCGCAGGTGGATTTCATCCCCGCCGTCGCGACGACGCCGGGGTTTCTAGAAAGAATTAATGACTAATAAATATAATTTATGGCAAATATTGAAAGCCTATTGGAAAAGCAGATGCAGACGGTACACATGGACCGTATGAAGGATAAGGTGATGCTGGAGAAACAGACCCGTATGTTCCGTAGCAAGCTCGACTTCTACTACAAGGTGCTCGCAGAGATACAATCGCTGCACGACGGTATGACTAGCTACATGAAGCTGTTTAGGTCGGCCAGCCTGAGGCCCGGCCAGGAGGAGTGGAACATGGTCTGCAACCAGATGGACGAGCGCGCCGACTACATCCGTGAGATGGTAGACAGCACGCTGAAGATCATGCACTACGAGGAGATGACTGAGGTGGAACGCAAGGACCATGTGCTGATGAATGTCTTCTGCCAGGACGTGTTCGAGAGCTGCCAAGGGTATCTCAGCGGCGATGTGGACGTCCGTCTGGAGACGGAGCTGGATGACAACGATACCGTCACCACCAACATGAAGCTCCTTCAGCAGGTGCTTACAAACCTGCTGCGCTGCTCCATGCAGTTCACCCACGAGGGCGAGATAGTGCTGGAGGTAGGGCGAATCCAGAAGGGGCTGAATAACTACCTGCAGTTTGCCATCAGCGATACGGGATTGGGCATCCCTGAGGAAGCCAGGGATACTGCCTTCGAATATATGTCTGATACCGATATATCCATCAAGATAATAGTAGTAAGGTTACGCCTCTGTAAAGCAATCGTCAAACTGCTGGGCGGTAACATTTTCATGGATCCGCTAAGAGAAAAAGGCACATCGATGATCTTTACCATACAAACATGATTCAAATCATAGTGCTTTGTCTGTCAGAGAACGGGTGCATTGTTGACAGAAATCAGGTGCATTGTTGACAGAGACTATTCGGGTGATTGCAATTTAGTCTAAATTGCCGACCAATTTAGTCTATTTTACTCTGCAATTTAGTCTAAATTGCTTTGCAATATAACTTAAATTGCATTTAAAGGTATTATGAATGCCATGGCAAGTGCCTACGTCTGTCGGACGAAGCACCTGTCATTGACACTGATCTAAAGTATTTGTTTGTTTTATTTCTCCTCTATCCACGCGTCGAGCAACATGCGTGCGATGGATAGTTTCTCGGGGATGTCGGGGAGATTGTCCTTGCGGAACCAGCCGCCCTTGGCAATCTCGCTGGCCTGGAGGTGGATGTCGCCACTGATATAGTCGGCGTTGAAGCCTACCATCAAGCCACAGGGGTAGGGCCAGGGCTGCGAGGCGAAGTAGCGGATGTTACCGATGGTTACGCCCGTCTCTTCGAGGGCTTCGCGGGCTACTGCCTCTTCAAGGGTCTCGCCAGTCTCTACGAAGCCGGCGACAAGACCGAAGAAGTCGCGCTTAAAGTTCTTAGCACGCACCAGCAATACCTCGTCGCCCTTATGGATGAGCACGATGACGGCTGTGGCCAGCTGTGGCCATATCTCCTTGCCGCACTGGGTGCATTTCTTGGAGATGTCGGTGTCCATGCGCATGGGGGCGCCGCAGACGCCGCAGTACTTAGTGTTCTGGTCCCAGTAGAGCAGTTCCTGACACTTACCGCCCTTGAGGTATAGCGGGCGTGGCAGTTTATAGTAGCTCTGGCGCAGGGGGCACATCTCGAAGCGCTCATCGCCCACAATGGGATTGTCGATGCGGTAGGTGATGACGGGTGTGCCGTCGGCCATGGGGGTGATATCCATCTGGTGGGTCCAGGGCTTTACCTCGGTGGGCGGTTCGTCTCCGAGGGGAATGGTGTAGCTGCCGTCGGCGAGGCGCTCCAGCAGCAGGTCTTCTTTACAGAATACGAAATAATAGGTTTTCATTTTCCAAACAGTTGTATGCGGTCGCGCTCAAGTGCGGGCTTTGCCCACTCCTCAGGCACGAAACGCCAGTTATGGTTGGGTTGCGGGTCGATGCTACCCTGTTTCTTGATTTCCTCTGTCAGGTAGTGGCGCTGGTCGAGGTCGGTATGCCAGATGACACGGCTCTCGAGCGAGTCCTGAGGGATGCCTGCGCCGCGTGTGAGCAGCTCGCCGCCGCCGTTGGCGCGATAGCTGTTCATCACCACCTTGTACCACTTGTGCTCGTCGAAGGGCTCTCCGTTCGACATGCGCAGGATTCTGACCTTCTGCCCACTAGGCTTGGTGAGGTCGACCTCATAGTCGATGCCTGCGGCAGAGTCGAAGTTGAAGGTGTAGTACTTGAATCCGAAGCGCTGCTGGTCGTCGGTCGACTCGTCGTTGAGCAGCAGGGCGTGGTCGTCGGGCGATGTCATCGTGTTGGCCCAGATGCCGTACGAGAATTCCAGATGCTTGCGGATCTCCTCGCCCGTCATGCGGAGCACGAACATGAGGTTTTCGAAGCGATAGAGCTTGAACATATCGGCCTGGCTGACGTCGCCGGCGTTGATTACTGTGTTGAAGGCCAGCGGGGCATTGAAGGATATGTCGGCACCTGAGATCTTCAGCTGCAGGTTGTGGATGAGGTCGGTGAAGGCAGAGTTGCCGAAAAAACTCTCACGGGTATAGATGGGATGCTCGAAGCGGCCTATCTTACGGTTCACGTAGGTCTTCACCTGGTCGATGGCGGGTTGGAAGTGCTGGAGCATCTGGTCGTCGATGGCCTCGTCTTCTACGTTTACGATGGTACCTTTGATATCCTTGCTCACAAGCTTGCCCTTCTTGAACTGAAGTGTGATCTCTGCTTCGGCCACGTTCTTAACGTAGCAGCTGGGGTCGATGCAGAGCACCTGCCGGCCCTCGGTGTTGGTGACCCACTTGTTGTGTACCAGATGGTCGTGCCCGAAGAAGATGATATCGAATCCCGGTACTTCGCGGGCCACAGACTCGGTGGCGTCTTCCTCGTACTCGTCGGTCTTGATGCCGCCGTTGAATCCCGAGTGGAAGAGGCCGAATATCAGGTCGGGCTGCTCGTTCTCCTTGACATACTTCACCCATTTACGGGCACAGCTTACCATCTCTTCAAACTCAATGCCTTTCCAGATGGACTTGTTGAGCCAGTTGGGAATAGCAGGGGTGAGCATGCCGATGACGACAATCTTCGCCCCGTCGACATAGTGGACGGAGTAGGGCTGGAGGCCAGTGTAGATGTTCTTGGGGTTGGCCTCGGCGTTCTTGCGGTCTTCCTTCACGATGTTGGCTCCCAGCAGCGGGCAGCGTACCTCGCGAATCCATTTGTCGTAGACCTTATGGCCGGGCTCAACGTCGTGGTTGCCCACGGTCTCGGCGTCGTACTGCATATAGTTGACTACCTGAGCGGCCAGATTCTCGTCTTCGGGCATCACATAGTTTGTCCAATAGACACAAGGCTGCCCCTGCAGGATGTCGCCGTTGTCGATGAGCAGCAGGTTGTCCTTTCCGTAGAGCTCGCGCTGCTTCTTGATATATGTATTTGCACGGGTTAGCGTACCCTTGATGGGACGGCCCTCCATAAAGTCCCATGGGAAGAAGTGGCCGTGAACGTCGCTGGTCTCGATGACTTTCATCTTAACAGTCTTCGTGCCTTTTGCCGAGACAGGAAGCGTGGTTGCTAGCATAGCGAAAAATATGAAAATGTATTGTCTCATGATTCCTATTATATTATTATGGGGGGCAAAATTACGAAAAAAAACTGTGATGAGCAAATATCGGCATGGTTTTTGCTGCATTTTTAATGCAAATAGATTAGAAGTGAGGAGGATAAGATTATGGCATTTATAGACTATTACAAGATTTTAGGCGTAGATAAGACGATAGCACAGAAGGATGTGAAGAAGGCATACTTGAAACGAGCCAAACAGTTTCACCCCGACTTGCATCCCGACGACCCCAAGGCTCAGGCTAAGTTCCAGGCTTTGCAGGAGGCCTATGATGTGATTGGCGATCCTGAGAAGCGTGCCAAGTACGACCAGTATGGCGAACAGTGGCGTCAGGCCGATGCCTTCGGTGCTGGCGGCTATGGCGGCGGTCAGGCGGGCGGCAACCCGTTTGGCGGTTTCGACTTCTCGAGTTTCTCGGGTGGTGGTGGCTTTAGCGATTTCTTTGAGAATCTCTTTGGGCGTAAGGGGCATCAGGGCGGCGGCTTCGGCGGGTTCCAAGGTTTCTCGTCGGGCGGTTCTGGTTTTGGCAGGCAGCCCCGTACGTATTCGGGCGAGATGAATGCTAACGTGAGCATCGACCTGTATACGGCGCTGCTGGGTGGTGAAGTGATGCTCACCCTGTCGAATGGCCAGAAAGTGAAGATGAAAATCAAGCCTGAGACACAGCCTGGCACGAAGGTGCGACTGAGAGGCAAAGGCTATGATCGGGGGGATGGTACTTTCGGCGACCTGATTATAACCTATCAGGTGAAATTGCCTACCAACCTGACAGAACAGCAGAAAGAACTGCTAAGACAAATGAAGGGAACGAGTTAAGACGTTCCCTTCATTTTTGTTTATTGCCTGGCGAGGAAAGCCTCGGCACGGGCGAGGTCCTCGGGAGTGTCGATGCCTACGGTCTCAATGTCGGTGAGACCTACACGGATGCGATAGCCGTTCTGCAACCAGCGCAGCTGCTCCAGACTCTCGGCTTTCTCAAGGCTGCTCTGTGGCAGTTGGGTCACCTCTTTCAGTACTTCACGCCGATAGGCATAAACGCCTAGGTGTTTTAGGAAGGGATACTGGCCAAACCAGTCGGCAGGCTCTATACCTCTTATATATGGTATAACGCTGCGGCTGAAATAGAGAGCGAAACCACGATTGTCGGTGACAATCTTGGGCGAGTTGGGATTCTCTACCGCCTCTATCGAGTCAAAAGGCTTGCCGAGGGTGCCGATCTGGGTCTCGGGGGCATCGAAGAGTTGCATGAGCGTGGTGATCTGTGACGCCTGGATGAAGGGCTCGTCGCCCTGTACGTTGATGATGACATCGGCATCAGAGCCGATTTTCCCGGCCGCTTCCTCTATACGGTCGGTGCCGCTCTTGTGGTCGGTACGGGTCATGACGGCTCGTCCGCCAAACGACTCCACACACTCGAAGATACGCTCGTCGTCGGTAGCCACATATACTTCGTCGAGCAGACTGCTCACCTGCTCATATACTCTCTGAATGACAGTCTTTCCGCCGAGAACTGCCAGCGGTTTGCCCGGAAAGCGCGTAGAAGCGTAGCGGGCAGGGATAATAGCCATAAACTTCATAACGGCTGCAAAGATACGAATAAGTGAGAAGAAAACCAAATTTTACGATGAAAACGTAAAAACATATAAAATAGTTTTAGATTATTTGCTGACTTCGGGAAAAATGCCTATTTTTGCAAAATAATTAAAGACAAGAGAGACAACAATGCGAATAAGATTATATACCACCACTTTATTATTTGCGCTGATGCCTGTTATGGCGGGCGCACAGAAGATAACCCTCGGATCGGTAGCCACAAAGGACGGCGGACAGTACCAAGGGGAGATGATGATGGGCAAGCCTCACGGTAAGGGTAAGGCCAGCTATAAGAACGGTAATATGTATGAGGGTGAGTATGTGAAAGGCAAGCGACAAGGCTTTGGCACATATACATTCTTCGACGGAGAGAAATACGAGGGAGAATGGTTCCAGGATCAGCAGCATGGGCGTGGAACCTACTACTTCTCAAACAACAACCGCTATGAGGGCTTATGGTTTCGTGACTATCAGCACGGACATGGTATCATGTACTACTTCAACGGCGATAAGTATGACGGCGAGTGGAAACAGGACAAACGCTCGGGCAAGGGGATATATACCTTTGCAAGCGGTGCCTTCTACCGTGGTGAATGGGTGAATGACAAGAGGAACGGCAAAGGTTTCTTTGACTGGGGCGACGGCTCGACGTATGACGGCGACTGGAAGGAGAATATGTGCTCAGGAAGGGGAACCTTCAAGTATGCTAACGGCGACGTGTATATCGGTCAGTGGCTCGACGACGAGATGAACGGCCGTGGTATCTATAAGTTCCAGAACGGTGACGTGTATGAGGGCGATTATGTTCGTGGAGAACGAACCGGTTCAGGCATCTTCCGATATGCTAACGGCGACAAATATACAGGGCAGTTCCAGAACGGTGATAAGCATGGACAGGGTACCTTTGTATGGAAAAGCGGCGACAGCTATGTGGGACAGTGGAAGGCTGACAAGCAGGATGGCCGTGGCAAGCTGACAAAGAAGAACGGTGACACCGTAGAGGGTATGTTCAAGGGCGGGCAGCCTCACGGCGAGTGTATCGTGCGTTATGCCGACGGCGCCAAGTATAAGGGCGAATATAAAAACGGCAAGCGAAACGGTGCTGCCATTGAGGAAGATAAAGACGGCAACCGCTTTGAAGGTACCTATGTAGATGATGTTCGCGACGGACGTTTCGTAGAAAAAGACCGTAACGGCAACATCAAGGCACAGGGCAACTATACCCGAGGACGCAGACAGGTGAGATAAAAGTTAAAAACAGCAACTTAAAAATATTAATCGTTATGATCATTGATACACTTGACAATTTAAACAAATATGCGGCTCTGAACCCATTGTTCGCCGATGTGATAGAATTTCTGAACAGTCATGACATCCGGACTTTGGAGGCAGGCAAATATCCTATCAAGGATAAGGATCTGTTTATGAATCTTCAAGTAGCTGCGGGTCGCAGTAAAGAGGCAGCTTTCTTAGAGACTCATATCGAGATGATTGATATTCAGATACCTATTTCCTGTGCGGAGACATTCGGTTATACGCCTTTGTGTGATTTGCCAGACTTTGAATATAACACAGAGAAGGATATTACGAAGTACGGCGACACGAAGCCTCAGACTTATGTCACCGTTAATCCCGGACAGTTTGCCATATTCTTCCCACAGGATGGGCATGCTCCCTGTATTACGGATGAACCTGAAATCAGGAAGGCCATCTTTAAGGTGAAGGCATAAAGCATAAGGGGCTAAAAACATTAAAACTATGACAACAAAAAAAGACACAAAGAAAAAGCCCGCAGTGAAAAAGGCGGCAGCTCAGAAAGAACCCGAACATATCGGCTTGGTACGTAACGACTCGTGGCTGGAACCTTTCGAAGGGGCTATCCGTGGGCGGCATGACCATGCCATCTGGAAGATGAACCAGCTGACACAGAATGGCAGGAAAACCCTCAGCCAGTTTGCCTCTGGTCATCTCTACTTCGGTCTGCATAAGTTGGCTAAAGGCTGGGTGTTCCGCGAGTGGGCGCCTAACGCTACCGATATTTATCTGGTTGGCGACTTTAACAATTGGCAGGAAAACGAGAAGTACCGTTGCAAGCGCATCGAGGGTACGGGCAACTGGGAGCTGAAACTGAGCGAAAAAGCCCTGAAGCATGGTCAGCTTTACAAAATGAAGGTAAAGTGGAATGGAGGAGAGGGAGAACGTATTCCCGCTTGGTGCCGCCGTGTGGTGCAGGATGAGAATACCAAAATATTCTCTGCTCAGGTGTGGAACCCGGAGAAGAGTTATGAGTTCCAGAAGAAGTCCTTTAAACCAAAGAAGAATCCGTTGCTCATTTATGAGTGCCATGTAGGTATGGGACAGGATGCCGAGAAGGTGGGTACCTATAAGGAGTTTAAGGATAACGTGTTGCCACGTGTTATCAAGGATGGTTATAACTGCATTCAGGTGATGGCTATTCAAGAGCATCCTTATTATGGCTCGTTCGGCTATCATGTATCATCGTTCTTTGCGCCTTCAAGCCGTTTCGGCACACCTGAGGAGCTGAAGGAACTTATCGATACCGCCCACAAGAACGGTGTAGCCGTGATTATGGATATCGTACATTCCCACGCCGTGAAGAACGAGATTGAGGGCTTGGGCAATCTGGCTGGCGATCCGAACCAGTTCTTCTATCCTGGCGACCGTCATGAGCATCCCGCGTGGGATTCGCTCTGCTTTGACTATGGTAAGGACGAAGTGCTTCACTTCCTACTCTCAAACTGCAAATACTGGCTCGAAGAGTTCCATTTCGACGGTTTCCGTTTCGATGGCGTGACTTCGATGTTGTATTACTCGCATGGATTGGGCGAGGCTTTCGGAGGTTATGCTGACTACTTCAACGGACACGAGGACGATAACGCCATCTGCTATCTTACGTTGGCAAATAAGCTGATACACGAGGTGAATCCTAACGCCATCACTATTGCCGAAGAGGTATCGGGTATGCCTGGACTCGCAGCTAAGTTCGAGGATGGCGGCTATGGCTTCGACTACCGCATGGCGATGAATATTCCCGACTACTGGATTAAAACCATAAAAGAGGTGCGCGATGAGGACATCAACGTGTGCTCCATCTTCTGGGAGGTTAAGAACCGTCGTCCCGACGAGAAGACTATCTCATATTGTGAGAGTCACGATCAGGCGCTGGTTGGCGATAAGACCATCATCTTCCGACTTATAGATGCCGATATGTATTGGCACTTCGCAAAGAAAGACGTGAACGATATTGCCCAGCGTGGTATCGCCCTGCATAAGATGATCCGTCTGGTGACGGTAGCTGCTATTAACGGTGGCTATCTGAACTTCATGGGTAACGAGTTCGGGCATCCTGAGTGGATCGACTTCCCGCGTGAGGGTAATGGCTGGAGTTATAAGTATGCCCGTCGACAGTGGAACCTCGTGGACAACAAGGACCTCTGCTATCATTGGTTGGGCGACTTCGACCGCGAGATGCTGAAGACTATCAAGAGTGTGCGCAACTTCCAGAACACACCTGTGACAGAAATCTGGCACGACGATGGCGACCAGGTACTCTGCTTTATGAGGGGCGACCTCGTCTTTGTGTTCAACTTCTCGCCGACACGTAGTTATACCGACTATGGCTTCCTGGTGCCTACTGGCAGTTATCAGGTTGTGCTGAACACCGACTCGAAGGACTTCGGCGGTAATGGATTTGCCGATGATACCGTTACGCATTTTACAAACTACGATCCGCTTTACGTCAAGGAAAGGAAAGAGTGGCTGAAACTCTATATCCCCGCACGTTCAGCAGTTGTGTTGAAGAAAATATGATGTTGACATATAATGATATGAAAAAGAATAATAGCACCATGGGTATACGCCTGATGTGTGCTATTGTTTTTGTGATATTCTCTGTTGGCTGGCTGTATAGCTTTCAGCCCGACATCATGACGATGTCGCAGCATGTATTGAGTAAAGGACTGACGCATTATAACCCTGTCATAGGGTGTGTGTGTATCACACTGATACTGATCCTGCTCCAGTTCTTTGTCGCAAAGTCTTCCCGTCTCAGAAGTAGCGCCTATGCCTTAAGCTATTTCCCGTCGATGTTGGTATTGGGACTACTTACTGCCGTGACGGAAAATGCTGACGGTGGCATTTATTTCGACTGCCATTGGTTGGGAATTGTTCTCGTGATTGCTTTGTGGATTGGAGCCGTGTGGGTGGTCCGACAACTGCAAGGCGTGTTCCGTCCTACTGAGGTTCGTCTGTTCTCGCGTCCTGTATGGCTTAATATGCTCATCATGTCACTGCTGATGATATGCACCGTATGGATAGGTAACACCAATGCTGTGTTTCATTACCGTATGCGGGCTGAGCAATGCCTGACAGACGGAGACATGAAAGGAGCGCTTATGGTGGGGAGAAAATCGCTGGAGGGTGATGAACATCTGCTGATGCTGCGTATGTATGCGTTGGCCCGTGAGAATGCTTTGGGCGAACATCTTTTTGAATATCCGATAACGGGTAACAGCAGTCAGATGCTTCCCACAGACAGCCTTTCGTGTATGATGTTCTATCCGCAAGACAGCTTGTATAAGTTTATTGGTGCCCGTCCTGCTTCCAGAATGTCGCCTATGCGTTATCTGGAACTTGTTCAGCAGCGCGATAGTCTGCCTAATATGACTGTGGCCGACTATCTGCTCTGTGGCTATCTGATAGACCGGCAGATAGACGATTTTGTAAAGGAGCTGGGTAAGTATTACCATATCGACGACAGCTTGCCCAAGCATTATCGTGAGGCCTTGACGCTTTACACCCATATGCGTTCCCGTCCGCTGGTAGTCTATCATCATGCTGTGATGGATGAAGACTATGATAACCTGATGCAGTTGGAGAAACAGTATCCCGACAAAAGCGAGCGCCGGGTGAAGGTAGAAGAACAGTACCGCGGAACTTACTGGTACTATTATAAATACGAGAAATAAAGAAGGCCATCCTGACTGGGTGGCCCTCTTTATGGTTATGTGTAAAGATATCGTTTGATTGATTTCTTTGGTGTCTTTTCAAACTCCTCCTCATGAATCACAATCTCACTGATCTTCTCGTAGGCGGGAATCAGCTCGTTCAGTCCGCTGAGGTTCTGATCCATGATGCTCTTCAGGTCGTCGATCGAGAATCCCATGTTCTTTGCCTCTTCCATATCGGGGTGAACCAGAGCTACGAGCTTCGTGTCTCTCTGTACAACGATGCTCTCCATCACCATCGCCATAGAGTTGAGTTTGTCTTCAATCTCCTCGGGATAGATGTTCTGTCCGTTAGGACCGAGAAGCATATTCTTTGAGCGCCCGTTGATGTAAACGTTGCCGTCCTGGTCCATCGTGCCCAAGTCGCCTGTGTGATACCATCCTTCGCTGTCGATGGTCTCAGCTGTGGCTTCTGGATTCTTATAGTAGCCCAGCATCACGTTAGGTCCCTTGGTCAGAATCTCTCCGGGGATACGTCGTGGGTCGGGTGAGTCAATCTCAACCTTCTGGTTTAGGGCTGCGCGTCCGCAAGAGCCTTGTGCAAACGTGTGCCAGTCACGATAACAGATAATGGGGGCACACTCAGTAGCACCATAGCCTACAGTGTAGGGGAAGTCGATCTTCTTGAGGAAATGCTCTACCTCATGATTCAGGGCGGCACCGCCGATAATAACCTCGTACATGCGGCCGCCGAAGGCTTTCAGCACTTCCTTACATATCATCTCGCGTACCTTCTTATTGATAACGGGCATCTGAAGCAACAAGCGCATGCGGTTGTTCTGAATCTTCGGGAATACCTTCTTGCGGATAATCTTCTCGATAATCAGCGGTACGGCAATCACGATGACGGGGCGAACCTCCTGCAAGGCCTGAGCGATGATAGCTGGCGAAGGAATGCGGTTCAGGTAGTACACATGACAGCCGTACAGGAATTCGAAGATAAACTCGAAAGCCATACCGTACATGTGAGCCATCGGGAGCATCGAGATGATAGGGTCGCCCGCCTTGAGCTGCTTACCCAGAACACTCACGGCAAAGTCGTAGTTTGACCGAAGCGCACGATAGGGCAGCATGACACCTTTTGAGAAACCAGTTGTACCGCTGGTGTAATTGATGACAGCCAGCTCGTCGGGATTCTCTTCAAGATAGTAGTTCACATGTTGTTTGCGGAAGTATTTCGGGAACTTCTTACCATAGAGTTCATTCAGATGTTCGCGGGCATAGGTCAGCTTGTCTGTGCGGGAGATCATCAGCGAATAGTCGGGGTTATTGATAATACCCTCCAGCGTAGGCATAGCCTGCGGGTCGATGATCGTTGCCACATGGTCGCCTACGAAGAGCAGACGAGCCTCTGAATGATTCACGATGTTGTGTATCTGTTCCGCATTGAACTCATGTAGAATAGGTACAGCAATAGCACCATAGGTAAGCGTAGCGAGGAAGGCTACAGCCCATTGAGAGGAATTGCGGCCGCAAAGGGCAATCTTGTCTCCCTTCTGTATACCGCTGTTTTCAAAAAGAATGTGTAATTTTTCGATTTTTCTGGCAACATCGTGGAACTGCAGCGTCTGTCCCTTGAAGTCGGTCAGCGCATCACGGTCCCAATTGTCGATAATACTCTTCTGAATGAGAGCGTTAAAACTTCCTATTTGTCCCATATGCATCGATTAGATATTCTTATATAAGTAGCGTTTAATACTCTTCTTTGGTGTCTTGGCAAACTCTTCGTCCTGAAGCTCGATTGCTGAGATGCGGCTATATACGGGCAGTTGCTCGTTCAAGTCCTTACGGTTCTGCTCCATAATGTCAACAAGCTCTTCCTGGCTGAAGCTTACCACCTCGTCTTTGTCGGGATGAACCAGAGCCACGAGTTTGTCGCCACGCTGTATGACGAGACTCTCCGATACCATCGGCATCGTGTTGAGTTTGTCTTCTATTTCTTCAGGATATACGTTCTGTCCGTTAGCGCCCAGAAGCATATTCTTCAGGCGTCCGCGAATGAAGATGTGGCCAGAGGGCGCCATCGTTGCCAGGTCGCCTGTGTGATACCAGCCTTCTTCGTCGATAGCCTCTTTGGTGGCCTCTTCGTTCAGATAGTAGCCCAGCATCAGGTTGGTGCCTCGGGTTACAATCTCGCCCGCAATGTTTTCCGGGTCGGCACTCAGGACCTTCACCTCCATGCGTGCTACAGGGGTGCCGCACGAACCGCCGATGAACTTCTTATGGTTGCAATATGATATCAGCGGTGCGCACTCTGTGGTGCCGTAGCCCACCGTGATGGGGAATCCGATAGAAATCAGGAACTCCTCAACCTCTTTCGAGAGTGCTGCGCCACCCACGATCACCTCATACAGGTTGCCGCCGAAAGCGTTGTATACCTCTTTACATATACGTTCCTTTACCTTCTTGCTCACAATGGGCATAGACAGCAACAAACGCATACGGTTGTTCTGTATTACGGGGAATACCTTCTTGCGGATGATCTTCTCGATAATCAGCGGTACCGTGATGACGACCGCCGGCTTCACCTCAGCGAAAGCCTCTGCGATGATGGCAGGACTCGGCAGACGGGTGAGGAAGAACAGATGGCATCCGTTACAGAATCCGAACAGGAATTCTATCGCCATACCATACATGTGGGCCATGGGTAGAATGCTCAGCATGTTGTCGCCGGGCTTTACGTGTTTTCCCAGCTCACCCATGATGAACTCAATGTTTCCCCATAATGCGCGATAGGGTAGCATCACGCCTTTCGAGAATCCTGTCGTACCGCTGGTATAGTTGATCAGCGCCAGCTCTTCTGCCTCGTCTTTGTGATAGTCTACGTGCTCAGCGCGGAAGGCTCTGGGATACTTGCTGCCAAATATCATATTGAGATGTTCGCGTGCGTAGGTTACCTTTTCTGAACGAGATATCAGCAACGAGAAATCGGGTATGTTGATAATCGCTTCAAGACCAGGCATAGCTTCCGGATCGATGGTCTTCACGGCATAGTCGCCAATGAAGAGCAGCTTCGAGCCTGAGTGGTTCACGATGTTCTGTATCTGTTCGCCGTTGAACTCGTGCAGGATAGGCACGGCAACGGCTCCATAGGAGAGGGTAGCCAGGAAGGCAACAGCCCAATGGGCTGAATTGCGTCCACAGATGGCAATCTTGTCTCCTTTCTCTACGCCACTATTTTCAAACAATATATGAACCTTCTCAATCTTTCTTGCTACGTCGTGAAACTGGAGTGTGATACCCTGATAATCGGTAAGCGCATCCTGGTTCCAGTTGTTCACTATGGCCTTTTGGATGTAAGCATTAAAACTGCTGAAATTTTTCATTAAAATTGCACAATCTTTAAAATTTTGTGCAAAGGTATATTATTTCCTGCACATTTCAAAAAAAAATGTGCAATATTTTATGTTTACTTATAAAAAATAACATATTCGGGGAGATATCGAACAATAATTATTCGTATCTCATCGATTTTGCGGGGTGGATATGTGAAATCAGGTAGCTGGGTGCTATCAGCACGAAAACGCATATCAGCAGTGTTGCCACATTGATGGCAGCAACCAGCGGCAGGTTCAGTTCCATAGGTGCCTCGCTCACATAATAGGTCTGCGGGTCGAGTGTCACGAAGCCTGTATATTGCTGGAGCAGCACGATGCCTAAGCCTATCACGTTGCCCCAGAACAATCCTTGTCCGATAATGAATACCGAGAACCATAGGAATGTGTGGCGTATGGTTTTGTTTCTGGCTCCGACAGCTTTCAGGATACCGATCATCTGCGTGCGTTCCAGTATGATGATGAGCAGCCCGCTGATCATGGTGAATCCTGCCACGCAAACCATCAAGGCGAGGATAATCCATACGTTGATGTCGAGCAGTTCGAGCCAGGAGAATACCTGCGGGTATAGCTCGTAGATGGTTTCTGTCGTCAAGACGTTGCCTTGCGGATCGATGCTGCGGTTTATCTTCTCAACGAACCTGTCTTCCGTCAGTTGTAGCTGTTCAAAGTCTTTCACCTTTACCTCGACGCCCGTCACTTCGCCATTCAGCCAGCCGTTCAGTCTGCTGGCGGCATAGAGGTCGATGAAACACAGGTTCTCGTCGAAGCGTGTCATATTGGTCTGATAGATGCCGCTGACGGTATAGCGACGGGTTCTCACATCCTGTCCGTCGATGAAGTAGGCAAACACCTTGTCGCCAGCCTTCAGTCTCAGCTTGTCGGCTATCATCTTCGACATCAGCAGTTTCTGCTTGCTGGTAGAGTCGCTGAACTCGGGCATCTCTCCTTCTACGAGATGGCTCTTCAGAAACGTCATGTCGTATTCTGGTCCCACGCCCTTGAAGGCCACGCCCAGAAAGTCCTCGTCGGTCTTCAGGATGCCTTGTGTCATAGCGAATCGCTCTACGTGGCTCACGCCGTCGACGCTGCCTATCATCTGCATCATGCTGTCGTCTATGCAGACAGGATATTGGTCGCTGCCGTTATACGTCAGTACGTTGTGAACCTGGATATGGCTTCCGAATCCTACCACCTTGTCGCGGATGGTGTGCTTGAATCCTAATACCACGCTCACCGTTACGATCATCACGGCCAGTCCGATAGCCACGCCAACGGTGGCTATACGAATGGCAGGGCGACTCACTTTCCGTTTGTCGCCCTTGTCACTATAGATTTTCTTCGCTATGAATAACGGTAGGTTCATTCGTCAACTCTTCCCGGATAAGCCTCAAGTGCTTTGCGCAATACGACGAGCGCACGCTCCAGATCTGCCTTTTTCAGAACGTAGGCGATACGGACCTGATTGATACCGGCACCAGGGGTTGTATAGAAACCAGCGGCAGGAGCCATCATCACGGTCTCGCCCTCATACTCAAACTCCGACAGGCACCAACGGCAGAACTCCTCGGCATCGTCGACAGGCAGTTTGGCTACCGTGTAGAAGGCACCCATGGGGATAGGCGAGTAGACGCCGGGGATGCGGTTCAGTCCGTCGATCAGACACTTACGGCGCTCCACATATTCGTCGTACACGTCACGATAATACTCCTCGGGGGCATCGAGCGAAGCCTCGGCCACGATCTGTCCGATGAGTGGTGGTGAGAGGCGGGCCTGACAGAACTTCATCACGGCCTTTCTTACCTCAGCGTTCTTGGTGATCAGCGCACCGATACGGATACCGCACTCGCTGTAGCGCTTCGACACCGAGTCGATCAGGATCACGTTCTGCTCAATACCCTCCAGGTGGCAGGCTGAGATATAGGGCGACCCTGTGTAGATATATTCGCGATACACTTCGTCGGAGAAGAGATACAGGTCGTACTTCTTCACCAGGTCGCGTATCTGGTTCATCTCGCGGCGGGTATAAAGATAGCCGGTAGGGTTGTTGGGGTTGCAGATCATGATGGCTCGTGTGCGCTCATTGATCAGCTCCTCGAACTTCTCGACCTTAGGGAGCGAGAAGCCCTCCTCGATGGTTGTCGCTATCGTGCGGATCTTAGCGCCAGCCGAGATGGCAAACGCCATATAGTTGGCATAAGCAGGCTCGGGCACGATAATCTCGTCGCCGGGGTTCAGACAGCTCAGGAATGCAAAGAGCACCGCCTCGCTACCTCCGCTGGTGATGATGATATCGTCGGCTGTTACGTTGATGTTGTATTTCGCGTAATAGTCAACGAGCTTCTCACGATAACTCAGATAGCCCTGCGACGGAGAATACTCCAGGATCTGGCGGTCTATCTGTTTCAAAGCGTCAAGGCCCACCTGTGGGGTAGGCAGGTCGGGCTGACCGATGTTCAGATGGTACACCTTCGTACCTCTCTTCTTAGCTGCGGCGGCCAGAGGTGCGAGTTTTCGGATTGGCGACTCGGGCATCTCGTGGCCACGAACTGATATTTCCGGCATCTTTTTTGTCTTTTACCTTTTTACTTTTTACAAAAATCGCTGCAAAGGTACTGTTTTTTTTTGTTAATCTGTGTAATCTGTGGCTTTTTTTTAGAAATAATGAGTACTTTTGCCCAACAAATTGAGATACGTGATGAATTTCGAGGAATTGTTGGAAACCCGCGACGCCCGTAAAACCACGAAGGTTCGTCTGCCTTACGGTTATTTCTACAAGCGTCTGATAGACGGGAAATATTCAAACTTTGTGGAGTTTCACGATGAGGTGGCCGATCATGTTGCCTTCAGCAGTTGTGTGCGCCGCGAGGCCGAGGAGATGTCGAAGCTCGATGACCGCCGCCAGCTCAAGTTCACGCCCAACGAAGGGGGCGACGGTGTCTACGCCATAGCCGTCGAGGTGGGGCATTACCTCACTTTCGAGCAGCTGCTCAATGAGAATCCAGCTATCGTGGCCCGTAAGAATTTCATCAGCTCAACGATCAGCGACCTGGTTGATCTCACCACGCAACTCAATGACAAGAACATTTTCCACGTATGCTTCGCGCCCTCTAATGTCTTAGTGCGCAAGAGTGGCGCCAACGTCCGTCTGCTGTGTCACGGTTCCTATTATATGAAGCTTGAGCAGGACGTGCTCTACGACGGCGTAGAGGATTTCGTGGCTCCCGAGGTGTTTGCCGAAGGTACCGTCGATGCCCGCACCGATGTCTATTCGCTGGGCAAGTTCGTGGCCTGGCTCTACCAGTCGGGCGGCATTCCCTTCGAGCTCAAGGGTGTTCTGGCCAAGGCTACGGCTCAGTCGCCCGACGACCGCTATGCTTCTGTCAAGGATTTCCATCAGGCCCTGCTGGCCCGCCAGAGCATGCGTCGCACGGGACTCGTGGGCGTTGCAGCCCTGCTGATTGCCCTGCTGGCTGTTGGCTGCTATTTCTATCTGCTGCCCACTCCCGAAGTGATAGAGTATGTGAAGCCCGTCGACGAACCTATTCCCGACGATATGGTCGACGATGAGTCGCTGTTGCTTGATATCGGTGCCGATGCCGACTCGGCTACGATTGCCGCTGCCGTTCAGCAGCAGGCCTATCTCAACGACTCGCTGAGTGTGGACGAGCGCAAGATGCGCGAATATCAGGCCAAGGCCGAGCAGATTTTCCGCAAGCAGTTCACCCGTGCCGCTGATCAGATACTCTCGAAGATCTATAACAACGAGAAGATGAACCTCACCGAGAAGGACTTCCTGGCGCGCAGCAGGGCTATGACCGAAGAGCTGGCCAAGAAGGAGGCCGAGCTCGCCAAGGAGGCCAACCTGGGCAACGACCGTTCTCAGCGCATCGCCTCTGAGATCATCGACCAGCTCACTTCCAAGAAGATGAAGGAGCTCGATCCCGACTATATGGGCATTCACAAGAAGCCCTCCGACGACGATAAAACAATTAATACAACAGTTAAAAATAAGAAATGAGAAGTAGAACAGCAATTTGGTTTGAATGCAAGATCCGTTATGAGAAAGTGATGGAAGACGGCTTGCAGAAGAAAGTTACAGAATCTTATGTAGTCGATGCCCTCAGCTTCAGCGAGGCCGAGGAGCGCATCATCGAGGAGATGTCGTCTTATATCAGCGGCGAGTTCGACGTGGCCGATATCAAGAAGGCTCCCTATAAGGAAATATTCTTCTCTGACGACGAGATGGCCGACCGCTGGTATAAGGCAAAGCTCCAGTTCATCACCATCGACGAGAAGACCGAGAAAGAGAAGCGCAGCTCTGTCACCTATCTTGTTCAGGCAGGCACCTTCAACGGCGCTGTGAAGAACATCGACGAGGTGATGGGCGGCACCATGATCGACTATGTCATCGCTGCTGTCAACGAGACCACGATCATGGACGTCTATGAGTATGCTAAGACGAAAAAAGACGACAAACCTGAATACGAACAGTAATGTACGACGTTAAGGGAAATCTTCATCAGGTTCTTGATACATTGCCACAGGGTACGCGCCTTGTGGCAATTTCAAAGTACCATCCTGCCGAATACATCATGGCTGCCTATGATGAGGGCCAGCGTGTGTTTGGCGAGAGCCACGAGCAGGAACTGCGTCTCAAGCACGAGCAGCTGCCCAAGGATATCGAGTGGCATTTCATTGGTCATCTTCAGACCAATAAGGTGAAATATATCGCGCCTTATGTATCTATGATTGAGGCTGTTGACTCGCTAAAGCTCCTGAAAGAGATTAATAAGCAGGCCGAGAAATGCGGGCGCGTTGTGAAGGTGCTCCTTGAGCTCCATATCGCTGAGGAGTCGACCAAGTACGGCTTGACGCTCGATGCCTGCCGCGAACTCCTTGAGGCTGGCGAGTGGCGCGAGATGAAGCATGTGCGTATCTGTGGCCTGATGATGATGGCCTCGTTTGTCGATGACAAGGAACAGGTACGCCGCGAGATGCAGACCGCAGCCGACTTCTTTGATGAGGTGAAGGCGAAATATTTTGAAACTGACGACGCTTTCTGCGAACGCTCCTGGGGTATGAGCGACGACTATCTCGTGGCCCTTCAGACCCGCTCTACGATGGTCCGCATCGGTACCACTATCTTTGGTCCCCGCGTCTATTAAAGAAATACTGTCCGCGCTTCCTGGTTGTCTTACCGTAGTTGATGGCATGCGTGGGACAGTAGTGATAACACGCCATACAGCAAGTACACCGCTCGTTGTGAATCCACTCGGGCGGTGTTCCTTTTATATTCTCCACAGGGCACACCTTGGCGCATTTGCCGCACCCGATACACTTCTCGCGGTCGACCGTGAACTTCCTGTCGTGAATCATCCGCTTGTTGAAGTAGCCGCCAATCACGTATGAGTAGAGTCGGGGGGTAGAGCCCTTCACCAGCTCCTCCACACCCGTGCGCTTCTCGCGGATGCAGTCTGTGATATGCGGCATCCGGGCTTTGGCGGTGGCGATTTTCTCCCGTTCCTTCTCCTCGGTGTCTGTGTACATGAACGGCAGACAGACATACGTCTCTGGCATCACCACCGAGAAGACGGCCGTGGCCTGTAGCGGTTTTCCGTTGGTTTTCAGATGGTCGTTGGCCGCCAGCTCCTTGTTCAATATCGTCATCGTCTCGCCCACGTTGTCGCCGCAGGTGGTCAGCGACCAGCAGAAGGTGTCTGGCTCCAGACCGTTTATCCTGAGCTTGCGGATAAAGCCTCTCACGATTCCCGGCACTTGCCATCCGTGCGTCGGAAAGCAGAATCCTATCCGCTCGCCTGACTGTAGGGAGAACTCATAGCTGTTCTTACTGATCAGTTCGGGGATGAACAGCAGTTCGTCGCCCACGGCCTCCGCAATCTGCGTTGCCGCCCATCTCGTGTTTCCTGTGCCTGAGAAATAGAAAATCATCGTTCGTTCCTGATCCAGTTAATGATGGTTTCGAGCACCTCGGGGGCGAAGGTCTCTTCAATCTGCTGATACTCTTTGGTCAGTCCCGTCTGACAGTGCTGGAACATGTGGTTCAAGCCCTCTACCGCTACGGTCTTGGCCGAAGGCAGTCCGCTGCGCAGTGCCTCGAGGTTGGCCTTGTACTCCACCTGCATGTCCTTGGTGCCGTTCAGTGCCAGCACGGGACACGTGATGTTACCGATGAACTTCCTCGCGTCGAGCGTCATGAAATATCTCAGATAGGGATACATCAGTTGCAGCATCGTATTCTTGTAGTCCTGTTTCAGCATTGCGGGCAGGTCGCGGTTGTCTATCGACGGCACGTTCTGTCCTGCGACGCGGGCGTCGAACGCTTCATTCAGTATCTCGCAATATGCCTCGACCTCAGCCTCTGAGAAGCCTTCGTAGGGCAGCATCGTGCGGTTCTGCCACACCAGTGTCTCCTTGCCCGAGATCACCATTCCTGCCAGACTCACCACGAAGTCGGTCTTTCCCTCCGAGGCCAGCATCAGTCCGATGGTGCCGCCCTCGCTGTGGCCTATCACGCCTACGCTCTCGAACCGTTCGCGCAGCAGGTCGATGCCCGCGGCAGCGTCGTTCTTCAGGTCCTCCGTCGTACAGGTCGCCGTGTTACCCTTCGACTCCCCGAATCCGCGGTCGTCATAGCGCAGGGTGGCTATGCCCTGTCGGGCCAGTGCGTCGGCTATCACCGCAAAGGGCTTGTGCTCGAGTATCTCCTCGTCGCGGTTCTGGAATCCGCTGCCCGTCACCATGAGCAGCACGGGGGTCTTCCTGTTGCAGCCCTCAGGCAGCGTGAGCGTACCTCTCAGTATGGCGTCGCCGTTCTTGAACTCTACCTCCTCCGTGGCGTACGGGTAGGGCGGCTTGGGCGTCTGCGGGCGGTTGGCTATCTTCTCGCCGGGCTTCAGCGTGAGGGGAAACGTTGTGCCGTGCTGGGTGAAGGTGCCCGTGATCTCGTCGCCTGCGAGTCGTCCCTGGTACTGACCGTTGATGGTCGGGATCTTCATCACGATACTGTCTCCTGTCGGGCGCTCCACGGTGAGCTTGATGCCTCGTGCCCCTTGTGCGGGCGAGTCGATGGTTCCTTCGCTTTCACCGATGCGGAACACCAGCTGCAGTTCCATACCCTGCACACTCAGGTCGCCCGACCATGTGCCTGTCTGTGCCATGCATGCCATAGTCGCTACGGCTGCCATGATTGTCATGATAATCTTCTTCACTTTCTTTGATTCTGATGGTTATTTGTCTACGTGTGCAAAGGTACGAAAAATATTTGAGATATGCAAGAAAAAATGAAGATAATTTTCAAAGAAAATTATTTTTTTTCTGAAAAACTTTTTTCGTGCCCTTTTCTTGGTCGTCTGCGGAATATTTCATACCTTTGCGCCTAGAATTTTATTTGCTGAATTAATCGGCCATAGTAAACTTAATTATCATTAATCAAAAAAAGTAGTGTAATACGATGAAGAAAAAGATTGTTTTCTTGCTGTCGTGGACGCTGATGTCCATGCAGTTGTGTGCACAGGTGAACCCGAAACCGGGTTTTGTTATCACGAACAATGGCGATACCATCAGGGGCGTCATCGATTTCCGTACAAACGAGCGACTGGCGAAGCAGTGCGACTTCTGGGCTGCCGGGGAGACGAAGGGCGAGACCTACAAGCCCGGCGACATCGAGGGATTCAGGTTCGACAACGGGGGGAAGTACTTCGTGACCCGTCGACTGAATGTGACGGGTACGCCCGAGCTCTACTTCGCCGAGTTCATGGTTCAGGGCATGATGAACCTGTATTGCGTCGCCTATAATCAGGACGAGTACTTCTTCTTTGAGAGAGAGGACGGCGAGATGGCGCAGCTCACCAAGCGTGCGTTCTTCACCTCAGCGTCGATCCATGAGCAGGGCAGCAGGGTGGAGGAGCAGCGTGAACAGTACGGAAAGGTCAAGCTACTGCTGAAGGACTCGTGGAAGGCTGCCGAGGAGATTAAGGGCGACGATGTGTCGAGGAAACAGCTCGTGAACGCCGTGCGCGACTACCACAAGGACGTGTGTACCGACGGCAGTTCGTGTATGGTGTATGAGTATAACGAGAAGTCGGATGGACCGAAGAACCATTTCAAGGCGATTGCGGGCTATTCGTACTATACGCACGAGCGTACCGCCTACCAGACGCTGGAGGACGAGAACTACTCGGGCAGCACTTTCGAGGCGGGTCTGGGCTTCGAGACCGAGCTGGAGCGCGTGACGAAGGGCGGTGCCCTGGAACTGTGTGTCGTCTACTCGCCCCAGGCCAGCTTCAAGCATCACACGATGGTGCGCGGCGGACATGAGCCGTCGTACACGATATATAAGAAGGCCCGCTGCATGGGCTCGATAGGTCTGCTTAAGCGCTACGGCAAGGGCAAGATCGTTCCTCTCATCCGTGTCGGAGGCTTTTATGTGCTGCATTTCGGCAATAAGGAGGAGCGCTATTATATGTCGAAAATGATCGTCGACAAGGACTGGGAACAGACAAACCACTTCGGCGCTTATATCGGCGGCGGCGTAGAGATGGCACTGGGCAAGCATGCGGCCCGACTGCATGCCGACCTGTTTAAGTCGCTGGAATCTTCAGGTAAAGGCAATATGATGAAGTTCGGTGTCACAGCCGAATACGTATTATAGAACAATTCGAAGCGTTTTTCGGGCGTCTGCGGACGCTTTCGGTCCCCCTCAGGCGGAGGGGGACTTTCTTTTATCGAAAACCTCACTCCGCTCCATATAAAGCCTAAGTCGCTGTCATACAGTCTTATGCTGACTGTCTCTAACCCTGAAACCTGTTGATTTGTTGCAGTTGTTGCAGTGTTGCAGTTAGGATTGAGTAGCGTAAAAGTGGAAAGAGAATTCTATATATTATATATATTATATATATATAAATATATAGACCTTTTTTTTAAAAGCGCGGAAGCCTTCAGAACAACTGCAACACTGCAACACTGCAACACGTAAAAAAAGAAATTTCTGAAAAGTGCGGAATTTTAAGATTTTAGCTGGCTAAAAATTTGGTAGTCTCGATTTTTTTTCGTACCTTTGCACAGTCTATGAGATACTTCATCACTTTCACTTATGACGGAACCAACTACCACGGTTGGCAGATACAGCCCAACGGGGTGTCGGTGCAGGAAAAGCTGCAATGGGCGCTCTCTACGCTTCTCCGCGAGGAGATCAGCGTGACGGGAGCAGGGCGCACCGATGCGGGAGTGCACGCCCGCATGATGGTGGCACACTTCGACACCGAGGCGAGGTTCGAGGCCGAGGAGGGCATCAACTGCGAACAGCTGGTGTATAAGCTGAACCGTCTGCTGCCACAGGACATCGCCGTAGAGAAGGCAGAGCCCGTGAGCGACGAGATGCACGCCAGGTTCTCGGCTAAGTGGCGGACGTATCACTATTACATCCACACACGGAAGAGCCCGTTTGAGCGAGCCTACAGCTGCGAGATGCACTATGAGCTCGACTTCGACAGGATGAACGAGGCGGGCAGGATTCTGACGGAATATGAGGACTTCGGAGCCTTCTGTAAGGCCGGGGCTGACGTGAAGACCACGCTCTGCAACGTGACGAAGGCCGAGTGGATACAGACATCGCCCACGACGTGGTATTTCGAGATCACGGCCAACCGCTTCCTGCGCAACATGGTGCGCGCCGTGGTGGGTACGCTGGTCGACGTGGGTCGCGGTAAGCTCTCGCTCAGCGATTTCAGGAAGGTGATCGAGGGCAAGAAGCGTTCGGATGCCGGTGAGAGCATGCCTGGCAACGCGCTGTTTTTGGAAAAGATTGTTTATTAGGATATGTGGCTGATATTAGCATTTATGTCGGCAGCTATGCTGGGCTGCTACGATTCGTTTAAGAAACATGCATTGAGAGACAACGCGGTGATTCCCGTACTGTTTCTGAACACCCTCTTCTCGAGTTTGATTTTCCTGCCGTTTATCGTGCTGAGCGGTACGACGACGGTGCTCGACGATACCCTTTTCCACACGGCCAGCGGGGGATGGGAGATGCACAAGTACATCGTGCTGAAGGCACTCATCGTGCTGTCGAGCTGGATACTGGGTTACTTCGGCATGAAGCACCTTCCGCTCACCATCGTGGGACCTATCAACGCCACGCGGCCGGTGATGGTGCTCGTGGGCGCACTGCTCTTCTTCGGTGAGCGACTGAACCTGTGGCAGTGGGTCGGTGTGATGCTGGCGGTGATATCGTTTCTGATGCTGAGCCGCAGCGGTAAGAAAGAGGGGATAGACTTCAAGCACGACCACTGGATATACATGATTGTGGGTGCAGCGATGCTGGGCGCCGTGAGCGGTCTCTACGACAAGTTCCTGATGGCGCCTGTGGAGAACGGTGGCGTGGGTCTCGACCGCATGATGGTGCAGTCGTGGTATAACATCTACCAGTGTGCCATGATGGGTGTTATGCTGATGCTGCTGTGGTGGCCTAAGCACAAGGATACGACGCCGTTCCACTGGTCGTGGTCTATCCTGGGCGTGAGCGTGTTCCTGTCGACGGCCGATTTCATGTATTTCTACTCGCTGTCGCTGCCTGAGGCCATGATTTCCATCGTGTCGATGATTCGTCGCGGCAGTGTAATCGTGAGCTTCTTGTTTGGCGCGTGGTTCTTCCATGAGCGCAACCTGAAGGCTAAGGCGGTCGATCTCGCGCTGGTACTCCTCGGAATGGTGTTCCTCTACATCGGCAGCCGATAATTTTTTTAGGCACGGATTTCACGGATTCTTGGACGAGCCAAGCGGCAAGCCGAGCGAACGCGGGTGAAATTTTTAGGCACGGATTACACGGATTAACACGGATTATTTTTTTTAGGCACGGATTAACACGGCTTAATATAATTAAGACACGGCTTTTAGCATTGCAACTAAGGCCGTTCCGCCTTAAAATCCGTGTAATCCGTGTAATCCGCGCCTAAATAAAAAGCCGCGTCTTTTTTTAAAAAGCCGTGTAATCCGTGCCTAAAAAAATAATCGCGCTAATGTTTGGTAAGTTCGATTTTTTTGTTTATCTTTGTGGCCAAATTCAACATAAACTTAAACAATGAAAACAAGAGAAGAGAAGCCTAAGTACGTGAAGCCTGTAATGCGGGAGTACGAAATGAGACAGACACCACAGTTGCTGGTGGCCAGTAAACCAGACTACGACCCCGAGGAGTGGTAAACCTAAAGTTATGAACCTAAAACAGGAGCACAATGAAAAGAAATCTTATCAATAGCCTGGTTGCTACATTCATAACTGCAGCCCTTGCACTGGGCACTCTGACAGCCTGCTCTGTCGACGATCTCCTGGGTCAGAAAACGATCGTGAAAGAGGCTCCCGTCTGCCGTATCACCCTTCCTGCATCCTTCGATAATGGTGCACAGACTCGCGCCGTGACCATCGGCGAAAAAAAAGCCAGGACCACGTTCGCAGAAACGGACGAAGTATATATGGTGATCGAGCATGACGGCGTCTATGCCATCGCCTATGATCCCGCCGAGAGAAAATGCGTCTCCATGACTGTTACGCCAGGTTCCAATCCCTCGGAAGCCACGCTCAGCGGTGCGCTGAAGTTCTACTATGACGATGGAGACAGAAACCCTATCGCTTTAACGCCGGCCGAGGGTGACGCCGTGTATCTGTTCTATAACATGCGCCTTCCTGATCTGAATCCGGCATATCTGAATTTCAACTATCTCTACCAGACCGGCAGCAAGGACCAGAAAGTCGCTTCTTACTGGGATTATTACTATGGTGCCACCTACCACGATTATGGAGAGGCCAAGATGAAGATTGCGGCGCTGGACAGTGATGACAGCGAGGGATACACGATGTCACTTGTCCAGTTTGACGACCCGGACAAGAGCGATGTCAACTTCCAGAACGTCGGCTCCCTGTTCCGTCAGGAACTGACCTTTAAGGACAAGAATGGCGATACCGTGACGCCCACGCTTACCCAATTCGTCGTCACAACGGCGGAGAACAAGACCATTTATATGTATTATCCGCTCGCCTCCACCGATGAGAATCGCTATATCAGAGGCCCCGTTGCCTTGGCCCCCCATGACCTGTCGGATGATGGAAACATCTACTTCGCCATGATGTTCGTCGACGACATCAAGAACGAGACGTTGTACATAACGGCTGAAGATGAGGATGGCAATGTATATACGGCCTCCAAGGCCGCACCCGCCGGAGGCTTCCAAAACGGCAAATATTACTATGGCAAGTTGGAGCTGACCTGGCAGAAATGTAAGGCGCCTACCGTCACCGGCACCACTGTCAAGCCCCTCTATGGATGTTACGAGCTCACAGAGAATCCTGTCAACATCACCATCAGCGGCTACAGCGAAGAGTATGAATTCAGATTGGAAAACGGTCAGGGCGGCACCTTTACCCTTGACAATTTGACGGCTTACGGCTACATATTCATCAATCAGAAGCACATCTATCCGGATCCGCAGGGAGACGTCTCTCTG
>JAEEGK010005588.1_pt1 | contig 30378 bp, 26 predicted proteins | sample 8958771 | NCBI WGS metagenome assembly JAEEGK01 (sample SAMN16246547, study PRJNA631951) | gut metagenome | biome: gut microbiome; feature: rumen; material: SC-attached | host: Bos | place: Iran: Karaj | collected 2018-10 | reverse complement strand
TCCTGACCTCACAGAGGATGTAACAGAGAATACCTATGGTAAGCCAACCAAGTGGATGGCACAGGCTCTGCTTGCTAAGCTTTATATCAACTGGCCAGTCTATACAGCCGAGTCTGTTGATAAATATGATGCAGCTACCGCAGCGAATCCTATGCTTGACAAGTGTATCGAAGTTTGTGATGAGATTATCAAAAGCGGTAAGTTCAACCTCGGTTCTGTTGACTATCTGCATAAGTTCTCTTATGACAATGGCTCTCACGTAGAAGACTTCATCTATGCTATGCCTTATGACGCTCTCACCCGTCCTGGCATGCAGTATGGACGTCCTCGCTCGTTCAAGCAACTGAAAGGTATGCTGCCAACTTATTATGGATTTGCTGATAAATTCACTAATTCGTTTGGTGGAAATTTAGTCGTGACACCTGAGTTTGCTAAATTGTTCTGTCTTGAAGGCGATATCCGTAACCTCAGCATTCTGCGTGGTGATGTCTTTATCCGCGATTCCAAGACATTGAAACCTACTGCAGAGCCATTTATGTATAAAAATAAGCAGGTTCACTTTACTGAAAGCATCACACTCAAAAAGGAGGATAATACGATTGATGTTGGTAATGACGATAATTCCCTCCAGCAGGGTTGCCACTCTATCAAGTGGTTCATCAATCCTAGCGACTACAATGTAAAATACGAGCCTGGTAATAAAGATGGACGTAGCCAGTCGAATGATCTTCCCATCTTCCGTTATGCTGATATCCTGCTGATGAAGGCTGAGGCACTCACACGCATTGGAAAGGGTGGGGCCAAGGATCTCTTCAATCAGATCCGTACCTATGCTGGTGCTCCAAAGATTGCTGCAGAACCTACACTCGACGAAATCTATCAGGAGCGTGGTCGTGAGTTCTTCGACGAGAACTGGCGCCGTAACGATATGATTCGCTTCGGTCACTTCGAGGACGAGTTCTTCCCTCACTACAAGAACTTCCCTGATGCTAATTTCGATAAGCGTCATCGTATCTTCCCTATAGAGCAGGAAGTGCTTGACCTGAACCCAGGTTGGGAGCAGAACCCCGGATACTAATCGCTTGAAGATTTGAACCCTATCATACGGGGCAGTCACGCTGGTGGCTGCCCCGTCTTTTTTATGTCGTAGGTGATAAAAAATACTAATTAGTCTGTATTGTTGATAAAAAAGTTGTATCTTTGCAGGCAAAAGAAAACTCAAATTCTAATTAGAATACTGATAATAACTTTATGAAAACAACTATCATGACTTTAGCGCTGGCAGCTATGTGCTGCGTTAGCGCTCAGGCACAGGAGAAACTATTCCAGAGTGCCAGTGTGCAATCACCCGTCGTTAACAAGGATGGTACGGTGACCTTTAACCTCTTTGCCCCCAAGGCAGTGAAGGTGGAGGTGACAGGCGACTTCCTGCCTACACAGAAGGTAGAGGTGCCTGGATTTGGTAGCTATGATGCCCCGGGCGTGGCCCAGCTGAAAGAGGGCAAGAACGGTGTGTGGAGCTATACCACCGGGAAGCTGGCACCAGAGATGTACAGCTACACCTTTAACATCGATGGGATGACAGGCGTGAAAGACCCTGCCAACATCTATGTGAATCGCGACATCGTGTCGTTCTCCAACATCTTCATCGTCAGCGAGCAGAAGGGCGACAAGGGCGACCTGTATCGTGTGAACGAGGTGCCTCATGGTAACCTCGGCAAGGTGTGGTATAACAGCCCAACGCTGAAGATGCAGCGCCGCATGACCATCTACACCCCTGCGGGCTATGATAAGGGTGGTAAATATCCTGTGCTTTACCTGCTTCATGGTGCCGGTGGTGATGAGAATGCCTGGAGTGAGCTGGGACGTGCTGCCCAGATTCTCGACAATCTGATTGCCACAGGTAAGGCTAAGCCCATGATTGTGGTGATGCCTAATGGTAACCCAAACTGTCAGGCTGCCCCTGGCGAGTGGTCGTTTGGCATGTATTCGCCTGGCTTCCGTGATAGTGGTACCGGTCCCACAGCACCTGCTGCCGCCTCTATCCCAGAGAGCTTCATGGATATCGTAAACTATGTGGATGCCCACTACCGCACCGTGAAGAGCCGTGCCGGACGTGCGGTCTGTGGTCTGTCGATGGGTGGCGGTCACACCTTCCACGTGAGTCTGCTCTATCCTAACAAGTTTGATTATTATGGCCTGTTCTCTGCCGGCCTGCACTGGGGCAAAGGACAGATAGGCGCACCCTTTGCTGAGCAGATTAGCAACAATCCGGAGTTTGCCAAGCTGTCAGCTCGTTTGTTTGGCAGCAAACCTAAGCTCTATTGGATGGGTATGGGAAAGACCGACTTCCTCTATCAGAGCACCGTTGACCTGCGTAACAACTGGGATGCGAAGGGCTACCACTACGACTATGTGGAGACCGATGGTGGTCATATCTGGCGCAACTGGCGCATCTATCTGACCATGTTCGCTCAGAAGATTTTTAAGTAAATAAACAAAGACCCCTTCGCGATTGACGAAGGGGTTCTTTTATGTTAATGCTGAATTATTGTTTCCTGTGCTTGTCGATTTTGCGGAGAATAAAGTTGAATGCTTCCAGTCCTACGAGAACGAGGACGGTAGAGGCAATGGAAAGGGCGTACATGCCACCGCCGCAGGCCAACCCAATGGCTGCTGTTACCCACAGACCGGCAGCGGTGGTGAGACCGCGTACCACATTCTCGCTTTTGTGGAAGATGATGGTGCCTGCGCCAATGAAACCGATGCCCGATACCACCTGGGCCGCTACACGCGACACATCCCAGCGGTGCTCGGGGGTGTGCATGGCACCTTCGAAGCCGTAGGCTGATACCACCATGAACAGGGCAGAGCCTAACGCTACCAGGAAATGGGTGCGCAGACCAGCCTCCTTGGCGCGGTATTCGCGCTCCAACCCGATGGCGCCTCCAAGGAGTGCTGCTACGAAGATGCGTAGTATAAAATCAAGGGTGATATCCATGCTTACAGTTTTTGACGATAACAGCGATGACGACGGTGAATGGTGGCATCGAGATACTGCCACTGCGAGAGAACGCCTTCGTTAGACTCCATCTGTGGGCCTGTCTCTGCCCATTTGAAGCCATAACGCTGGAACTGGCGGATGAGATCATCGAAAATCAGCGCGTTGGCCCCTTTGTTGCGATATTCTGGCAGGACGCCAATCAACAGCAGGTCGACGGTGTCGGTATTATGCCATTTCAGCGTCTTGAACAGCTCCCACCAGCCAAAGGGCAGGAAACGTCCGTCGCGGGTGCGCTGGAGCGTGCGTGAGAAAGAAGGGAAGGTGATGCCAAAACCCACCATCTTGTCGCCATCCATGACGCCAGTGACAAGATTCAGGTCGGCAATCTTGATATAATCGTTGACGAGCTTATCTATCTGGTGCTGAGAGAGCTCAGAGAAGCCATAGAGATCCTTGTAGGTGGCGTTGAGCAGGTGGAACACCTCGCGGCCCCAACCGCCCAGCAGCTCCTTCCGGGTGAACTTCTTTACCTGAAGGCCGTAGCGCTGACGTACCATCTCGGTGATCTTGGCAAATTTGGCAGGTACCACCTCGGGTACTTTCACTCTGCTCTCCACATAGTCGTTGTCTTTCTCGAAGCCACTCATCTGTGCCATGTGCTGAGGGTAGTAGGGGTAGTTGTAGTTGATGTACATGGTGCCCAACTGGTCGAACCCTTCAATGAGCATGCCCTCACGATCGGTGTCGATAAATCCTAGGGGACCTGCTATCTCTGTCATGCTCTTGGCCTTTCCCCAGTCGGCAACAGCCTTGAGAAGGGCCTGGCTCACTTCCAGATCGTCGATAAAGTCGAACCATCCGAAACGTACCTGTCGGTATCCCCAGCGCTCGTTGGCCCGGTGGTTGATGATGGCAGCCACACGTCCTACAACCTCACCATCCTTCAAGGCGAGGAAATATTCTGCTTCACAGCATTCGAACGAGGGATTCTTGTCGCGACGCAACGTTGCCATCTCGTCAGAATAGAGATACGGCACAGCCTGATTACATTCTCTGTAGAGGTCGTAATAGAACTGTATGAACTGTCGCAGCTCCTGTTTCGTCTCAACTCTTTTGATCTTGATCATGGTTGCAAAAGTACGATAAAAAACCGAAACTCGCAAACATTTTTTAAGTTTTTTTATAAGGCTTCAATATAATCGTAGAGTTTCTTATAGAAAGGATGGCGTGTGAGTGTGGAAGCATCGCCCAGAATGATCAGTTTCATCCTGGCACGGGTGATGGCCACATTCATGCGTCGCAGGTCGCGTAGGAACCCTATCTGACCTTGTTCGTTGGCACGTACCAGTGAGATCAGGATGATGTCGCGTTCCTGTCCTTGGAAGCCGTCGATGGTGTTGATGCTGATGAGGCTCCTGAAGGGTTTGAAGAACTCGCGTTTCTTGAGTTGCTGGCGCAGATACTGCACCTGTGCCCGGTAGGGTGAGATCACGCCCACGTCGATGCGCTCCTGGAGCAGGCGGTCCTTGCCAATCTTCTCGAAATACTGTTGTAGTGCCAGCAAGGTGAGCTCTGCCTCTGCCTTGTTGATACGGCCAAACCCTTCGCCCACGAACGCCTCTTGAAAGGTGATGCCGCTCTCCTCGGGGAAGTCGAACTGCGAGGTGTCGATCCATGACATCGGGACGTCGAGGTCGAGGATGCTACGGTATTTCACGTCGGGTGAGCTCACCACCTGGTTGTTGTAGAACCAGTCGCTTGAGAAACGCATGATTTCCTCGTTCATGCGGTATTGCATCTTCAGGAGGGTGACCACCTCGGGTTTGTTCTCAACGATGCGCTCCATGAGTGTCTTGCCCAGTCCGGCCTTCAGGGCTTCATAGCTCTTGACGGTGGGTGGCAGCTGACAGTGGTCGCCAGCCAGGATCACGCGTGACACCCTGCGGATGGGGATCCAGCAGGCCGCTTCAAGGGCCTGGGCAGCCTCGTCGATGAAGAGGGTGCCGAACTTCTGACCATCCAACAGCTTGTTGGCTGAGCCTACCAGGGTGCAGGCGATGACACGTGCCTCGCCAAAGAGGTCGTTCTTGATGCGCAGCTCCAGCTCTGTGGCACGCTCCTTGAGGCGTTCCACCTTCTGGTGATATTTCTGGTCGCCTTTCTTGCGGTTGGTCCGCACCTCACGGATGGCCTTTCTCAGTGCCCAGAGCATCTCATAGTCGGGGTGGGCCTCGAAACGGCGCTCATAGGTGAAAGAGAGCATCTTGTCGTTCACACGGGTGGGGTTGCCTATTCTCAATACATTGACACCGCGGTCCACCAGCTTCTCTGAGATCCAGTCGACAGCCATATTGCTCTGTGCGCACACCAGCACCTGGCTCTCGCGCATCAGGGTCTCGTAGATAGCCTCCACGAGGGTGGTGGTCTTACCTGTGCCTGGGGGGCCGTGGACGATGGCCACATCCTTGGCGCGGAGCACCTTGTTGACGGCTTCCTCCTGTGCGGCGTTGAGATAGGGGAAATGGAGCGGACTGAAACTGAAGGTGGCGGCTTTCACGCGGTTGTAGAAGAGGTCGCGCAGATAGCCCAGTCGTCCTTTCGACCTGATGACCCTGTCGAGGGCCTCAAACATGGTCTTATAGCTGGTCTCATCGAAGAAGAGCTGTATGCCCACCTGCTGGGCACTCTGCACATCGATGAGCTGCCCATCGTCGGGAACGGCAACAACCATTCTGTTGCCATCCACATAGCTCACGCTGGCACTCAGTTTGAAGTAGCTGATTCTGCCCTCGCCATCGACCCTGAAGAAGACCACAGGCTTGCCGTACTCGAAGTTGTGCTCCACCTCCTCCTCCTTGTCGTCGCGGAAGATCTCTATCACGCGTTGATTCAGGGAGTTATAGTAGCTCTTGCCCATGGTGAGGGGAAACCACACATCACCACGTTTGATCTTCCGTTGCAGACCCATCTGTTCGGTCTGCTCCCGGAAGGCTTCTTTCTCGGTTTCATACTCCAGTTGGAGTAGCTGCCGCTGTTTTTGTAGTGCCAGGATAGGCGATTCTTGCAGATTTTCCATAAATCGGTTGCAAAATTAACAAAAAAATGGAATAAATCCGTGTTATCCGTGCCAAAAATTGTACCTTTGCAACCGAAATGAAACAGATCTTGTTAATAAATGATGTGGTAGGCTATGGAAAGGTTGGCATGGGTGCCATGCTGCCTATCCTGTCGTATCTGGGTATACCTACCTATAGCCTCCCTACCGCCCTTGTGTCGAACACGCTCGACTATGGTAACTTCAATATTCAGGACACCACGGATTATATCCGCGGCACGCTGCCGGTGTGGAAGGAGCTGGGCTTTGGGTTTGATGCCGTCTGCACGGGTTTGATGTTCAGCGATGAGCAGGCTAAGCTGGTGGCAGGCTATTGCAAAGAGCAAGGCGCCCAGGGCACAACGGTATTCGTGGATCCTATCCTGGGTGATGGCGGTAGGTTGTATAACGGCATGACAGAGCATCAGGTGGAGCTGATGCGCGAGATGGTGTCGGTAGCACATCTCTCCTTCCCCAACTATACAGAGGCCTGCTATCTCACGCAGACGCCCATCAAGATGTCGGGTATCAGCTGGGAGGAGGCTGGCGACCTGTTGGACAAGCTGCGTAAGATTGGCACCAAGTCGGCATTGATCACCAGCTGTAAGGTTGATGGCCGTAATGCGGTGGTGGGCTATAACCATCATGACGACAGCTATTTCCATCTGGAGTACCACGAGATTCCTGGTCTTTTTCATGGTACGGGCGATATCTTCTCAGCGGTGCTGATCGGACATCTGCTGAATGGAGAGTCTCTGAAAGTCAGCACACGTACCGCCATGGATACGGTGTTCCGAATGATTGAGCGCTATCAGGATACCGACGATAAGAACCGCGGCATCCCCATTGAGAAATGCCTGGACCTGCTATGAGGTTGCACCCGTTGCATACCGACATAGCGAAACCGGCACGGTTCACCTGGCCTTTCTGCTACGAACCGCATCCGCTGTGTCTGCTGGCCTGTGAGCAGGTGCAGCAGGAGCTGACAAGACTGGCACCCGCTGAAGGGAAGATGTTTGGTGTGCTGGTGGTGGAACATCCCGAGGGCCTGGGCTTTCTCGCTGCCTATTCCGGCTTGTTGGAAGGCAGGAACGACTGGTCGTATTTCGTGCCTCCCGTTTTCGACGCCCAACAGCCTGATGGCTATTTCAAATGCCGGGAGCGTGAGATCATGGCGTCGCCCGATCATAAGGCGATGTCGAAGGATCTGCAGCTGTGGCTGTTCCAGCATTATCGGATGCTGAATGCCCATGGTGAAGAGAAAGACCTGGTAGAGATCTGGCATGACTACCATCAGAATCCCAAGATTCAGAAGAAATATCCGTTACCGCCTGGTGGCACAGGCGACTGCTGTGCCCCCAAACTCCTGCAATATGCTTATCAGCACCATCTGAAACCGGTTTGTATGGCTGAGTTCTGGTGGGGCCCGTCGCCACAGAGCGATATCCGTCATCATGGTGAGTTCTACCCGGCTTGCAGAGGAAAGTGTAAGCCTGTGCTCACCTGGATGCTGCAAGGGCTGGAGGTGGATCCCGATCCGGAGGCAGCCGGGTTCCTGCACCATGGTGTGGAACTCGTTTATGAGGACGATGCCATAGCAGCCGTCTATAAGCCTGCCGGCATGCTGAGTGTGCCTGGTAAGGTGGACGACTACTCGGTAGCCACCTGGGCCCAGGAACGGTGGCCGGGGGCGATGCTGCCACACCGGTTGGACCTGCTGACATCGGGTGTCCTGCTGGTGGCAAAGACGGCAGAGGCCTATCATCATCTGCAAGACCAGTTTGCTGCCCGAACCATCAAGAAGAAATACCTGGCGGTGGTAGAGGGGACCGTGACCACAGATCATGGCATCATCGATCTGCCCCTGAGCAGTGACCCGCTGAACCGCCCGCGTCAGATTGTGGATCATGAACACGGGAAACGGGCTATCACCGAATATCGGGTGCTGGCACATGACACGCGTGACGGGCGTCCTGTCACGGTGCTTGCCCTTTACCCGCATACAGGGCGCACGCACCAGCTGCGGATGCATTGTGCACACCCCGAGGGGCTGGGCTGTCCGATTGTGGGCGATGAGCTCTACGGACATAAAGCCACCCGTCTTTATCTGCAGGCTGAGGCCATCGCCTTTGTGCATCCTGTCTCCCAGAAACGGCTGCGCCTTTTTTGTCCGGCAGACAAAAAAATATGGGGATAATCACAGGAATGTGCTGATATTTTGCTAAATTTGCAAGCTGAAATGGAAAAATGTATGGCATGAAGAAAATAAAAAGTTTATTGATATTCGTACTGAGCTTTGTTGCACTTGGCTTAAACGCTCAGACAGACCGTCGTCAGGGTGCTGTCAGTGGTGTCCTCTACCAGTTGTCCTTCCATATCCCGGAGAACAGTTCGGAACGGGTGAGCGGTAAGGCCTGTATCACCTTCGACCTTGCTAAGAAACAGGATGTGGCACTCGACTTTCAGGGCACATTCAGTGCGGTGACGGTTTATAAAGGTAACAAGAAGAAGGGCAAGAAAGCTCAGGTGATCACCCGGAATAACCAGCTGGTGATTCCCGCCAAGCTGTTCAAGGGCGGTGCTACCAATAGGGTGGAAGTGGACTTTGTGTGTCGCGACCAAGCCCTGGCCCGTCGTGGCCATGTGGTCTATACGCAGATGCAGACAGAGCAGGGCAAGGGCCTGTTCCCTTGTTTCGATGTGGCGGGCCTCTGTGCCCAGTACCAGACCACGCTCGATGTGCCTGCCGGATGGAAGACCGTGGCGGTGGACATGAAGGAGAAACTGGCCGTGTCTGACTATATGTTTATGGCTGGTGCGTTTAACGAGCAGACAGCAACTGTTGATGGCCGTCCGTTCCGTGCCCTCTTTGTTGGCAGCACTCCCGACAAGGCAGCGCAGATCACCCAGGTGTTTGATGAGGTGGCGCAGTCGATGAGGTGGATGGAAGGTTATACGGGTATCGGTAATCCTTATAAGCAGGCTTGTGTGGTCTTTATCCTGCCCAGTGAAACGGACAGACTGGCTTGTCGTGGTTCCATCGCCTTGAATGAGAAGGCGGTATTCCTGGGGCAGAACCCCTCGCAGGAAGAGCTGTTGAAGCGGCGCGAGCTGATAGCCCGTGAGACGGCCCAGATCTGGTTTGGCGGCATCACCGCCATCGATGAGCCTTGGGCCAGAGCGATGCTGGCTGGCTTCATGGCATCGAAGATCACCCGGAGTCAGCTCCGTAAGGCTGACTATGAGATGGATTTCGTGAGCAGCCATATGCGCCATGCGATGGCGCTGGACCGTACGGAGGCAGCCCATCCGATAGCCTGTGAGATGGAACAGGCACAGCCCTCAACATGGCTTTACGACCATATCAACTCCGACAAGGCACCGGTGATGATGCGTATGCTGGAGGATGAGATGGGGGCTACCGTGCTACAGCAGGGCTTGCAGCAGTGCCTGCGCGATCACTATATGGGACGTCTCAGCTGGGAGGCGATGGTGGATGTGCTGGCGCAGCAGGCACCCAGCGCTGGTGTGCGTCAGTTCTGTGAGGTGTGGACGAAACAGAAGGGTATGCCTGTCATCAACGTGTCGTATCAGAATGGTCAGGTGGTGGTTAAACAGACGGATCCTTACGGACGTGGCCTCTGCTGGCGACAGAAGTTCGAGATCAAGGTGGTAAGTAATCTGGGCTCTTCGCAGGTCATCAAGGTTGATATGGTGCAGCCCACCATGACCTACAAGGTGAAGGGTGGCGTGCCTGCCTACATCATTCCTAATCAGGATGGTCGTGGCTACGGCCGTTTTGTGCTCGACAGCCACTATGCGCAGATTCTGCCCATGCGCCTGATAATCACCCGTAACGACTTGAACCGCTACACCCTGTTGAACCTGGTGCATGATCATTACCTGCAAGGGCGGTTGGCACCCTCGCATTTCGGGGAGCTGTTCCGTTTCCTGGGGCGTGAGAAGAACCCGTTGATCATGGAGACAGCCATCGACCAGATGCATAAGATTGCTTCCGATCTGACCATGAAGCAGCGTTACACCCTCGAGCTGGTGATCATGGACCTGCTTGGTGAGAACCGGACGAAGGACTGTCGTCGACTGGTGCTGCGCAAGCTGGGTACCAGTGCCATCTCGCCCGAGGTGTTGGATCGACTGCAGACCATCCTGGACCGACATCAGGAGGCCGTGCTCGATGAGCATGACTATATGGATATCGCCTACCGTCTGGCTGTTACCCGTCCTAACCGTCGTCAGCAGATCCTTGAGCAGACCCGTCAGTGGTTGATGAGCGCTGGACAGCAGGCGCTATGCCAGGAGTTCGACTTTGTGAGTAAGGCCACGCATCCTGATGCGAAGGTGCGCCAGGAGGTGTTCCAGAGTTTGCTGAAACCCGAGAACCGCGTGCATGAGGCCTGGGCGTTGAAGGCCTTGCGCCTGTTGAACTCGGATGTGTTCGAGGCACAGAGCTACAGCTATATCGCCCAGGGACTACAGGTGTTGCCTGAGCTCCAGCAGACCAATAGTCTGAGTTTCCCCATGCGTTGGACGCACACACTGATTGCGCCGCACCGGAGTGCAGAGGCTAAGCGTGAGATCCAGACCTTCCTGAAGACACATGGCAACTTCCCGTCATCGCTGAAGAACTATATCTTCGAGTCGTCCTGGGTGCTGCTGAACCAGCGGGTAAACCCATGATGAAAAAAAGCACTTGCGAGAAACTCGTAAGTGCTTTTTTTTGTGGACCAGCCAGGGCTTGAACCTGGGACCTCCAGATTATGAGTCTGTTGCTCTAACCAACTGAGCTACAAGTCCGATGCTTTTGCTTTTGAAAAGCGTGTGCAAAGGTACGGTAAATTCTTTAATTATCCAAATTATTAAGAGAAAATAACTAAAAATGATTTACCAAAAGGGTTTAATTGCAGATTTTTGACTACCTTTGCAGCCTAATATGGAGTTATTATACGATATATACGGTACAAAGATAGGGCCCGAATGTGCAGCTACGATAGGTGTTTTCGATGGTGTGCATGCCGGGCACCGACAGGTTATCGGGCAGATGATGCACGAGGCTCGTCAGCATGGCTACAAGTCGATGGTGATAACGTTTGATAAGCTGCCGCAACAATTGTTTGTGCCTGATTTCCAAGCTCAGCTGATTACAACGCTCGACGAGAAGATACAACTGCTTGAGGGACTTGGAATTGATTACGTGGTGGTGCTGCCCTTTAATATGCAGATAGCACAGCTCACGGCGCGAGCGTTTATGGCGCAGATACTGCACGCGCACCTGCATGTAAAAGCGCTGTGTATAGGTTACGATAATCAGTTTGGGCGTGGACGCCAGGAAACGTTCGACGACTATGTGGAATATGGCAAAGCGCTTGATATACGCGTATTTAAGGCTATGGAGGTATGCCCTGAGGGGTTTGATGTGCCTGTAAGCTCCTCGCTGATAAGGCACCTGATAACCGAAGAGGGCAAGGTGTTTGAAGCCTCGCAGATGCTTAATTACGGTTACCGGCTTACTGGGCGGGTGGTGACAGGCGAGCATATCGGTACGGGGTTAGGCTATCCTACGGCTAATGTGTTGCCAGACCATGCTGAAAAGCTGATACCTGCTGACGGTGTATATGCCGTGTGGGCCAGTATTGACGGGGGCGCGCCTATGCAGGCGATGATGAACATAGGCAAACGTCCTACTTTTAATGGGAAGCAACGCACGCTTGAGGTGCATATTCTTGACTTTAAGGGCGACTTGTATGGTAAGCAGATTGCCATCAGCTTTGTCAAACTTGTGCGCTTGGAGCAGCACTTTTCGTCGGTTGATGCGTTAACATGCCAGATAGAGAAAGACGAAGTATTTATTAGAGATATATTTGAAAAGATAACCAAGTAAAACAAGGATATGAAGAATGCGATTATTTATACCGTGCTGTTAGCTGCCCTGCAGGTAGTGGTGTCGGCAGTTGCCCAGCTGGTGTGGAACCAGCTCTTGGGGAATAGCGGTGTCATGGGTACTGAGTTCATGATTGGTACGCTGATAGTATTTAACGTGCTGGGGCTGATATTGTTCTTGGCCACCAAGTGGGCAGTGGTTAGCAGAGCGTGGATACGTACGCGCCCTTGGCTGGTGCTGTTCTGGGCGGCAATGGCGTCGGTGGGATGTATCGTTCCATCGATGTGGCTGCAGGAGGTGATGCCCGAACTGCCTAACCTGATGCAGGATGGCTTGGAAGAGCTGATGGGTAACCGCTTGGGTTATGTGGTGGTGGGTCTGCTGGCACCGCTGGTTGAGGAGGTGGTGTTTCGTGGGGCTATCCTGCGTGCGCTGCTTAAGTGGAACCAGAACCATTGGTTGGGCATCGCTATATCAGCAGCGCTGTTCGGTCTGTCGCATTTTAACCCTGCTCAGATGCCGCATGCTTTCCTGGCAGGCTTGCTGCTGGGTTGGATGTATTACCGTACGGGTAGTATTTTGCCGGGCGTGGTGGTGCATTGGGTGAATAACTCGATGGCTTATGCTTTGTACAACATATCGAAGGCGGCCTATGGTACGGGCGATCCCACGATGGCTCAGCTCTTTGGCGAGCAACGTGTGCTGCTGGCCATACTCTTCTCGCTGTGCATACTGATACCAGCCATCTACCAGCTCAACCTGAGGATGAAGCGCGCATAAACAGATGCTATTGAAGAAGGCTGCTCCCGTTGTGTCGGAGGCAGCCTTTTCTTCATCGTTAGTATTTCCTGAAAATTTGAGAGAAACGAAACTTCACAGTTTCTTTTGTTTTACTTGATTGTTTATAAAGAAAGCATAGAAAAATATTCTTATTCAACGAGGGTGGGACTCTCCGTCTTGCCGATCTTGACTGTGTCGGTGATGTTCTCAGCCTGGATAGTGCCAAGGGTGTTGACGGAGTCGGTGCTCTGCTGCTGATGGAATTTGGCGTAAGCCTCCTTGGGGTCGTCCCATCCACGGTCCCAGGGTGCCTGAGCGGCATTACCCAAGGTGAGGATGATGGCCACGATGGCAGCGGCACGGAACAGTGGCATGAGGCGTGAGGTCAGGCTGATCACCTTGGCCTTGGGCTCCTCGATACCCACCATCTCTAGCATACGGGCATCAAAGTCATCGCCCAACGTCTCTTTCTCCTGCTGGAGGGTGAACAACGCCTTGTACTGCTGCAGACTGGCAGGAACATCCTCCTGACTGAAGAATGTGCGCAGGATCGTTTCTTCCTGCAGTGTGGTCTCACACTGCCAATAGCGCTCCAGCAACTGTTCGATGTACTTATAGTCCATATTTCTCTGATTCTATATATTTCTGTCGGATGGCCTGTCGGGCTCGGAAGATGTTTACTTTCACCTGCTCTTCGCTGATAGCCATGATCGACGCTATTTCTTTATAACTCTTGCCTTCGAAATCGCGTAACTGCATGACGCTGCGTTGTTTCTCGGGCAACTCATTGATGAGACGGCGGATCAACTCGACACGATCGCGCTGCATAGCCTGTTCCTCCGGGTTGGAGGCGTAGCTGCTGTCGGGCGAGTCGTGCACGCCCTCCTCCAGGCTTTGGTTCTGGTTTCCCAGCTTGCGCATCCTGTCGAGTGCCAGGTTGCGGCAGATGGTGAGACAGAAAGAGGCTATCGATTCGATATTTTCCCATTGCTCTCTCCGGTTCCAGACCTTGATCATTGTGTCTTGTACAATATCCTCTGCCTCTGCAGGGTTGAGGGTGATGCGCAAAGCAAGCCTGTAGAGCTCGTTCTTGAGCGGTAAGATATCGTTTTGAAAACTGATCTTTTTCATCCTCTTCTTTTTATATGACGATTAACCTGGGGCAAAAGTTACAAGTAAAACAAAAATAAATGCGAATTTTTTTTTTTCTGGTGTGTTAGAATATCTGTGTGCCGCTCTGTCCGTCGATAGCTGTTGCCAGAGTGATGACGACGCGGCTCACGCCTGCATCGATGGCACTCAGGGCATTCTCGATCTTGGGCAGCATGCCGCCGCTGATGGTGCCGTCGGCTTTATAGCGCTCAAAGTCGGCATGGGTGATGGTTGGAATAACCGAGTTGTCGTCGTCGGGATTGCTGAGCACCCCTTTCTTCTCGAAGCTATAGATGAGGGTTACCTCATAATAGGGGGCTAACGCCTTGGCTGTCTCACTGGCGATGGTGTCGGCATTGGTGTTCAGGATATGGCCTTGTCCATCGTGTGTGAGTGGTGCCATCACGGGGGTGATGCCAGCCTCGATGAGTTGGCTCAGCATCTGGCCGTTGGCCTGGTCCACATCGCCCACGAAACCAAAGTCGACACCGTCTTTGACCGGTCTCTTGTGACTGCGTATCACGTTGATGTCGGCACCTGTCAGCCCCAAGGCATTCACGCCATGCGCCTGCAGTCGGGCCACCAGGTTCTTGTTTACCAAGCCGCCATAGACCATTGTCACCACGCTGAGCATGCTGGCATCGGTGATACGGCGGCCACCTACCATCTTGGATTCGATGCCCAGGCTGGCAGCCACCTGTGTGGCGCGGCGCCCGCCCCCATGGATGAGCACTTTCTTGCCTGCGATGGCACTGAAGTCCTTGAGCAGTTGTGCCAGCTGGTTCTCATCCTCTACAACGGCTCCTCCTACTTTTACGATTGTTAGTTTTTCTTTCATTTCTGTCTATTGCTTATTGCTGACCGGTAGCGGCATACTGTTGTATGATGGCATTGGCCAGTATGGTGTTACTCTCGTTGGCACCGTAGAGGGTGTCGTAAATCAGTTTCACGTCGTCGCTGCCACCGCCATGCTTGAGGGCATAGACGATGCAGAGGTTCTGCATACCGACGGATTCTGATAGGATGTCGAGGTCGGTCACTGCCAACTGTGCCAAGGCCAGCTGGTAGGCGGCATCGCTCAGTGTGTCGACCATGTTCTGCACCTCGCCCAGCGATTCCATGCCAAAATGCTCGAGTACGGGCAGGAACGGCATGAGTGAGGCCGGGAACAGCTCTGCCTGGTTAACGGCAGCGATACGCTGGTTCAGCCTGTCTAATGGCCGCAGGTCGAGATAGCTGCGGAACGAGTCGGTAGAGAGTGCCACATCGCTGAGGTTACCCGATTTGACCAGTGTCTGTATCTGACGCCGGTATTCGGTCATGGTGGTGCGCAGACGGCTGAACTCGTCGTCGGCCAACTCCAGCATGCCTGCCAGGCGACTGAACTGGCGGCGGTACTGTGGGGGCAGCTTGACCACACCCTTGTAGCCTATGTCGTGCTCGATGGCCGACCAGGTGTGCTGCAGCGCCGTACGGATCTGTATCTCGAACGGGAGGCTCCCTTCCTTGAGTGTGCAGATGTAGTGCAGCGAGTTATAGCCAAAGCTGTTGAAGTCGTGCATCTTTCGCTTGTCGACGGAGTTTTTCCAGTCGATATTGAACAGCTGACTGACGATGGCGGCTGCCTTATCGACATCGTCGGTATAGAAGGTGACGATGCGCAGGCCCACCAGGTCGGTGATGTCGCTCAGCTGGTGGTATTTCTCTCCCTTGCGTTCCAGCTTGCCCATCAGGGAGTCCTCAGCCTTCACGCGGTGCTCTATGCTGTTGAGCTCGATGCCCTGTGTCTTGAACTTCTCGGTGAGCAGTTCATACACATGTGCGTCGAGCTGTAGCAGTTCGGGTCGTTTCTGTCGGAACTCCTCGAACAGCATTTCAGAGTTGGGTGATAAGCGCATTATTTAAACTCGAACAAGTTGATGAATCCTGTCATGGCAAAAACCTGACGCAGATCCTCGTTGATGCTGCGGATATACACATGGCTGCCTTTGGGCTTGGCTGTCTTCAGCAGGCCAAGGAACAGGCGGAGGCCGCTTGATGAGATATACTCCAGTTTTTCACAGTCGAGAATGATGTCGTGACCGGCGCACTCATAGAGTGGCTTCATGTCTTCTTCGGTTTGTGCAGCGGCTGCCGTGTCAAGGCGCCCTTCGAAATACATCACTAGATTGTTTTCTTCTTCCTTGAATGTTGTCTTCATAACGCTATGTTTTTAGTGAGTTTCTTACTAAGAGTGAGCACATTCCTGTCGTCTGTGTGCTCGTAATGGATGGTATCCATGATCTGTCGTATCAGGTGGATGCCTAGGCCGCCAATCGTTCGCTCCTCAGCAGAGAGGCTGGTGTCCACCTCTGCCTGCTGAGTAGGATCGAAGGGTGTTCCCTTGTCGCTGATAACAAACTTCAGTTCATCGTCCGTAACCAGAGCATCGATGTCGACGGCCCCTTTTATGCCATTGGGGTAGGCGTAGCTCATGACGTTGACTACAGCCTCTTCGATGGCGAGGTTCATCTTTATCGTGGTACTCATATCTAACTCAGCTGCCTCGCACGCCTCATCGACGAAGATGTTAAGCTGGGGCACTGTCTGCACGTCATTGGGCAGGGTGATGTGAATCTGTTTCATAGGCTGTTGTTATCAGTAATCTTGTTATGTAGCTATTTTTATTTTTTCTAACTCAGGCTGTGCCTTATTCAAGATAGGTGTATCCGTATAGTCCAGAGCGGTAGTTGGATAGGAACTCCTTACCCTCATCGAGTGAGATCTTGCCCTGTTTTACACTCTTGGCCACCCATACTTCGAGTTGGCGCACCAGTTTCTTGGGATTGTACTGTACATATTCGAGCACCTCCTCTACCGTCTCACCATCGATGATCTGGTCGATGTGGTAGTGGCCGTCCTTCACCGAGATATGAACGGCGTTGGTGTCGCCAAACAGATTATGCATGTCGCCCAGGATCTCCTGGTAGGCACCTACGAGGAACACGCCTAAGTAGTAGGGCTCGTTCTTCTTGAGCGCATGCACAGGCAGTGAGTGGGTGTTATGCCGGTTGGTGGTAAAATTGGTGATCTTACCATCGCTGTCGCAGGTGATATCCTGTATGGTGGCATTGCGTGTGGGGCGCTCGTCCAAACGCTGGATAGGCATGATGGGGAACACCTGGTCGATGGCCCATGAGTCGCTGAGACTCTGGAACAGCGAGAAGTTACAGAAATATTTGTCGGCCAGCAGCTTGTCGATCTTCATGAGCTCCTCGGGGATGTGCTTGAGACTCTTGGCAAGCGCATGTATCTCGTGACACACGCTCCAATACATGGCTTCCACCTCAGCGCGTGTCTTCAGGTCAACGATACCGTGTGAGAACAGGTCGAGCACCTCCTCGCGGATCTGCTCCGCATCGTGCCAGTCCTCCAGCACGTTGCGCGGACTCAGGTTGTCCCATATCTCATAGAGGTCTTTCACCAGCTGGTGACTGTTCTCGTCGGGTTCGAACTCCTCGGCCATCTCGGGCAGTGAGGCTGTCTCCAGCACGTCGATCACGAGCACAGAGTGGTGGGCAGCCAGTGAGCGGCCGCTCTCGGTGATGATGTTGGGGTGGGGCAGGTCGTTCTTGTTGGCTGCCTCTACAAAGGTGTAGATACAGTCGTTCACATACTCCTGGATGGAGTAGTTGACCGAGCTCTCGCTCGATGGTGAGCGGGTGCCGTCGTAGTCCACGCCCAGTCCGCCACCACAGTCCACAAAGTCCACATTATAGCCCATCTTGTGCAGCTGGATGTAGAACTGCGAAGCTTCGCGCAGGGCGGTCTGGATACGGCGTATCTTGGTGATCTGGCTACCGATATGGAAATGTATCAGGCGCAGACAGTCGCGCAGGCCTTTCTTCTCCAGGAAGTCGAGCGCCTCGAGGAGCTCTGCGCTGGTCAGTCCGAACTTGCTGGCGTCGCCGCCGCTCTCCTCCCATTTGCCTGAGCCGCTGGAGGCCAGCTTGATGCGGATGCCGATATTGGGTCGGATGCCCATCTTCTTGGCTTCGCGTGCGATGATCTCCAGCTCGTTCATCTTCTCTACCACGATGAAGATCTGCTTGCCCATCTTCTGAGCCAGCAGGGCCAGCTCGATATAGCTCTGGTCCTTATAGCCGTTGCAAACGATGATAGAGTCGCTTTGGCACTGCATGGCAATGACAGCATGCAACTCGGGTTTAGAGCCTGCTTCCAGTCCGAGGTTGAACTTCCGGCCATGTGAGATGATCTCCTCTACCACCGGTTGCATCTGGTTCACCTTGATGGGGTAAACCACATAGTTCTCGCCTTTGTAGTCATACTCCTCGGAAGCTTTCTTGAAGCAGCTCCATGTTTTCTCGATGCGGTTGTCGAGAATATCAGGGAAACGTAGCAATACAGGAGGCGTCACGTCGCGCAGTGCCAGTTCGTCCATCACCTCGCGTAGATCAACCTGTGCGTTGTCCTTACACGGTGTGACATAGACATCGCCTTTGTCGTTGATGCCAAAATAGGAAGTGCCCCAACCGTTGATGTTGTAGAGCTCTTTCGAATCCTCAATTGTCCATTTCTTCATAATCCCAGTATTTCTTTTATTTTTGCTACGCTGATTTTAATTTTCTCATAATTGTCCATAAGGCTCACATCCAGGGTGTATCTGGCCTTGGAGTAGTAAGGCTCGCGCTTGTCGAGCTGTTGGCGGATATAGGCTATCAGCTCCTCCGGACTCTTGCCCTTGATGAGCGGGCGTTCCACCTTTCCCATCAGCAGATGGTTATAGAGCACCTCTGGCTCTGCTTTCAGGTAGACCGTCAGTCCCTGTTGGTTCAGATAGTCCATATTGTCGAAGAAGCACGGTGTGCCTCCGCCGCAGCTGATGATGACATCCTCAAACTCTGCCACCTCGTGCAGCATGTTGTGCTCCATCGTGCGGAAGCCCTCTTCGCCTTTCTCTGCAAAGATCTGGGCCACGGTTTTGTGCATTCTGGTCTCGATATACCAGTCGAGGTCGTAGAAGGTGATGCCCAGCTCCTTTGAAAGTGCCTTGCCGATGGTGGTCTTGCCGGCGCCCATGTAGCCTATCAGGATAATACGCTTCATGCCTTCTTGGTGGTCTTTCTAGTGGTTCGTCTAGTGGTCTTCTTTACCCCCTTCTTCTCCTTGTCCTTCTCGTTCTCACGGGCCTCCTCGATGAGCTTCATGCACTCGTCGTAGGTCAGCTCCTTGGCTTTCTCATGCAGGCTCTTGGGCAGGCGGTAGTTCTGTCCGTCGTAGGTGAGGTAAGGACCATAGAGGCCGTTCATCACCTCCAGCTTGGGGTCTTCGAGGAAGAACTTCAGGTGCTTGGCAGCTTCCTGTCTGCGTTTCTCCTGAATCACGGTGATAGCCTCGTCAAGGGTGATGACCATGGGGTCGCTGCCTTTGGGCAGTGAGGCAAACATATTCTCGTGTTTCACGTAAGGACCGAAGCGTCCGGCACCGATGGTGACTGTGGCGCCCTCGAACTCTCCCAGGTCGCGTGGCAGCTTGAACAGCTCCATTGCCTCGTCGAGGGTGATGGTCTCCATGCTGAGCTCTTTGGGCAGCTGGGCGAACAGGGGCTTCTCCTTGTCTTCCGACGAGCCGATCTGTACCACAGGTCCAAAACGGCCAATCTTCACAAAGACAGGTCGTCCGCTCTTGGGGTCGTTGCCCAGCTCGCGCTCTCCTGCCTTGAACTTCTGACGGCTGTTCATGGTCTCCTCGACCGTGGGCTCGAAGTCCTTGTAGAACGTTTTCATCATGTCGGTCCACTTCTCGTTGCCTTCCGCAATCTTATCGAAGTCCTGCTCCACCTTGGCGGTGAAGTTATAGTCCATGATCTCGCTGAAGTTCTCCATCAGGAAGTCGTTGACCACCGTTCCGATGTCGGTAGGAATCAGTTTTCCTCTGTCGGAGCCAGCCCACTCCTTACGGGTTTTCTGTGTGATCTGCTTTCCTTTCAGCTGAAAGATGGAATAGGTGCGCTCTTCACCTTTCTTATCACCGCGCATCACGTACTCGCGTTGCTGGATAGTAGAAATGGTAGGCGCGTATGTAGAAGGACGGCCTATGCCCAGTTCCTCCATCTTGTGCACGAGGCTGGCCTCGGTATAACGCTGCGGACCGGCACTGAAACGCTCGGTAGTGAGGATCTCGCGACGTACCAGCTCCTGTCCTTTCTTCATGGCAGGCAGCGTGTGGCTATAGTCCTCATTCTGCTCGTCGTCGTCGAGCGACTCGCGATACACCTTGATGAAACCGTCGAACTTGACAACCTCGCCCTGTGCCGTGAACACCTCGTCGATGTTGTCGCTCTTGATGGTGATGGTGGTCTTCTCGATCTCGGCATCCGCCATCTGACTGGCGATGGTGCGCTTCCAGATCAGCTCGTACAGGCGCTTCTCCTGTGCGGTGCCTTCAATGGCGTTCTTGTCCATATATGAAGGGCGGATGGCCTCGTGGGCCTCCTGGGCACCCTTGGAGCTGGTGTGATATTTGCGGGTTTTGCTGTAGTCCTCACCATACAGGTCGATGATCTCCTTTCTGCTGGCATTGAGACACAGCTCCGACAGGTTGACAGAGTCGGTACGCATATAGGTGATACGTCCGCTCTCGTAGAGGTGCTGTGCCACCATCATGGTCTGACTCACAGAGAAGCCCAGCTTGCGGGCAGCCTCCTGTTGCAGGGTCGAGGTGGTGAATGGCGGTGCGGGCATGCGCTTCATCGGTTTCTTGGTGATGGCGTCAACCGTAAAGGTGGCTGTCTTGCATTTCTCAAGGAACGCCATGACCTCGTCCTCGGTCTTGAACTTCTTGTTCAGCATGGCCTTCACCTCCGAGGCAGAGCCGTCGGGGTTGGCTACGGCGAAGACACCGCTCACGCTATAGTAAGGCTCCGACTTGAAGTTCTGTATCTCGCGCTCGCGCTCAACGATCAGTCGCACGGCCACACTCTGTACACGTCCGGCAGAGAGGGCTGGCTTCACCTTGCGCCACAGCACGGGCGAGAGTTTGAAACCTACCAGGCGGTCCAGCACGCGGCGCGCCTGCTGGGCGTTGACCAGGTCCATATTGATATGGCGTGGATGCTCGATGGCATCCAGGATGGCCGATTCAGTGATCTCGTGGAAGACGATACGATTGGTGTTCTGCTCGTCCAGTCCCAGCACCTCGCACAGATGCCAGGAGATAGCTTCTCCCTCGCGGTCCTCATCGGATGCCAGCCAAACTGTTTTTGCTTTGCTTGATTTGTCTTTCAGTTCTTCTACCAGCTTCTTCTTCTCGTCAGGAATCTCATATTCTGGCTCCAGCGTTTTCTCGTCGATGCTGATTTCTTTCTTCTTCAGGTCACGGATGTGGCCATAGCTTGACATCACCTTGAAGTCCTTTCCCAGGAATTTCTCGATGGTCTTTGCCTTTGCAGGCGACTCCACTATCACTAAGTTCTTTTGCATATTCTAACGCGTTATAATTCTTTTGGGCTGCAAAAGTAAGCAAAAAACTCTCGTTCACCTTATTAATATAGCATTTTTTGTTTTTATTAACATTTTTGCACCAAGAAACGGTGTACCGCCTGCCGTATGGAGCGCAGTCCGAACCGCTCCACGAACACCTCTCCCAGGGGCACCCACTGCAGTTCGGCAGCATCATCGCTGGCCTTTATCTGTGCATCATCATCTACATGGCACACAAAGAACAGGTCGAGCGTGTGTATGTCCATGCCCGAATAGCGGTATATGTTAGGAACCGAGAACTGATAGACCAGGTCGCTGGGACTCACGTCGAGCCCCGTCTCTTCCTTGATCTCTCTCGCCATGCCCTCCTCGGCATTCTCTTCGTTGTCCACAAAGCCTCCGGGCAGGTCGAGCGTGCCTTGGGCGGGTTCTTTGGCACGTTTAGCCACCAGCAGCTCGCCTTTGTTGTTCAGGATGAAGGCGGCTGTCGAGGCCCGTGGGTTCTGGTAGTAGGTGAAACCACAGTTGGCGCAATGCCTGCTGAGGGCATTGTGTATCTCAAAGTCCTGACTGCCACATTTGGGACAGAAATGGAATAATTCAAGCGGATGTTCACTCATAGGCGTTACCAGTTGTCGGTTCTGAAGGGGAATAAAGGCAGGTTGGCGCCGTTCTTTACGTTGCCAATCTGGAAATTCTTAAAGCAGTAGCGTACGGCCACCGGTTTCTTCACCTGTGGTGCGGAAATCTTGATGGCCTCGTCCCAATAGCCGCCACCAGGCTGCCAGAAGTGCTGGGCCTGAGCGGGATAGAACACCTTGTCCTCGCCGGCTATCTCAAAGCCTTGGATATCCTCGAACGGGGCATCGGTGTGGTAGTTGTTGTCCAGATGGATATAGATGGCATCCTCCTTGATGTGCATATCCTTGAAGGTGGAGCTCTGGTAGAGGATACCTTCGAAACCATAGTCGCGGTGCAGGGCCGTATAGGCTAAGCGCTGGCCCACCTGCTGTTTCTGTGCAGGGTGTATCTGACTGAACTCATAGGGATATACCAGATCGTTGATACACACCAGCGAGCTGTTGGGGATCATCTGCTGGGCCTTGAACTGCTGTTCGCGTAGCAGGGCGCCGCTGATGGCGTTGTTGTCGTCGTCATAGCGATAGGGGGCTATCTGTACGAAGTAGAAAGGAATCTCGCCCAGTTTGAACTGGCTGCGCCACTGTTCCACCAGCAGTTTCAGGCGCTGCGCATACTGGTCGCCCGGGTCGCCCACATTCGAGCAGCCCTGGTAATACAGGATACCCTTTACGGTGAAGTTCAGGATGGGGTTGAAGGTGCCGTTGCCCCAGAGCAGTGAGCGATGGTAGTCCCATTGTGCCCATTTCTTGCAGATCTCGACCGAGTCGGTGGGGTCGTTGGTATATTTCTCCAGGTTCTCCTTGGTGAGCCAGCTTTCTACACGCGAACCTCCCTTGTTGGCCTCAATCAGTCCGATGGGAATGTCGAGTGCCTCTTGCATGGTCTGTGCAAAGAAATAGCCTGTGGCAGAGAAGTCGCCAACGGTATTGGGTGCGCATACGCGCCACTCGCACTGCGCATCGTTCAAGGGCTTGGCCGACATCACGCTTGGTATCTTGGCGCTGCGAATGCCAGGGTGCTTCTTCGCATCGATCACCACCTGGTTGTAGTTGTTGACAGGACACATCCAGAAGCCTTTGACAGGCATCTCCATGTTCGACTGTCCGGCGCACACCCACACCTCGCCGCTCAGCACATTGCTGATGGTAACCTTCTCGCCGTCGTCGAAGGTGATGGACAGCGGCGTGTAGCTGGCCTTGGGTGTCTTAACGCTTACCAGCCATTCACCCTGCTTGTTGGCTTTGGCTGTAGCCGTCTCATTGCTCCACGAGGTTGTTACCTTGATGGTCTTGCCGGGCTTGGCCCATCCCCACAGGCGGGCTTCGGTTTGTTGTTGTAATACCATGTTGTCGCCAATCAGATGGGGCAGCCTCACTTTGGCCTGGGTGCCCAGCGCCAACAGCATCAGTGTTGTAATAGCTAAGATTTTCTTCATCATTTATTGTACAGTTTCAAGTTACTGTCGGCAAAGATACTAAAAATCCGTAAAAAGCGCATCATAAGTAGCTTTTTTTTATTACCTTTGCGCCAAAATTGGAAAAATAGTATATGAAAAGTTTAAGAAAAGTACTAGTGATGTCGCTGTTGGGGCTCTCTTTCGCGGCGTTTGCGCAGAAGGGTACCACCCTGCCGCTCTGGCCCAACGGTCCCGCAGTGGCGAGTGTTGATGATAATGATAAGGCGGAGCTCACGGTCTATCTGCCTGATGCCAAGAAGGCAACCGGTCGCGCAGTGGTGTGCTGTCCTGGCGGTGGCTATAGTCATCTGGCTATGGATCACGAGGGTCATCAGTGGGCTGCTTTCTTCAATAACCAGGGCATCGCGTTGGTTGTGCTTAAATACCGTATGCCTCATGGTAACCTTCAGGTGCCAGTCTCCGATGCCGAGGAGGCCATCAGAACCGTCCGTGCCCATGCGGCAGAGTGGCATGTCAATCGTCAGGATGTGGGCATCATGGGCTTTTCTGCCGGTGGCCATCTGGCTTCTACCATCGCCACCCATGCCAAGGATGAGGCTGCGCCTAATTTCCAGATCCTGTTCTATCCGGTCATCACCATGGATTTAGGTTTCACCCATAAGGGTTCGCATGATAACTTCCTGGGGGCTATGCCTAAGGATAAGAAGGGACAGAAGGAGTACAAGCAGTTGGAGTTTGACTACAGTAATGACCTGCAGGTGAACCGTACCACGCCTCGAGCCTTCCTGGCATTGAGCGATGACGACAAGGCGGTGCCAGCGGCTAATGGTTTTAACTACTATCAGCAGTTGTATAAGCATGATGTGCCCGCATCGATCCATATCTATCCCACTGGTGGACATGGATGGGGCTATCGCGAGACCTTCGCCTATCACTATCAGATGGTGTTCGAACTGAAAGGCTGGCTCCAGAGTTTTTAATCCATTAAATGTTCACTTATGTATTTCACAGGTATCATTATTGCTGTTTGTACTTTCCTGACGATAGGCATCTGGCATCCTATTGTGATTAAGACCGAATATTACTGGGGCACCCGTCCCTGGGTGTTGTATCTCGTTATAGGCCTGGCCTGCATGGCGGGTGCGTTGTTCATCGAGAATGCCATCCTGTCGTCTGTCGTAGGCGTCTTCGGGGCGTCTGCTCTCTGGGGCATCGGTGAGCTCTTCTCTCAGAAGAAACGCGTGGAGAAGGGCTGGTTCCCCAAGAATCCAAAGCGCAGGTATGAGTGAGAATCTGCGCCATGCCTTTTGGGGGCAAAGGCAATGCTATTTTATCTGCTCTACCTTATAGCCTCTGCTGCGTAGTTGCTGTATGATGCCGTCTTTGCCAATCAGATGGCCTCCGCCAAAGACGAACATGGTTGGCGCCTCATTCATAGCGTTAAGCATCTTGGGTAGCCATCTGTCGTTTCGCATTTTGATGAGGGTTGGAATTTTCTCCATTTCCTTTATCAAATCGTTGTTGGCAAAACGCTCGTAATCACCTTTCCGCCATAGCTCCTCAGTATCTTTGAGATCCTGTGTGTGCTTAATAATGTTTTGTTTGTATTTTTCATAATTTTCGAGAAAATCCATCAAGGAATCAACCTGTGCACTGATGTCGGCAGTTTTATGCTCGGCTTCCTCCAGCAGTTTATTCATACCTTCGATGTCGTCAAGCTCGCCTATCTTCATGTTCCTCTTCTTGGCCCTTTCGTTGCAAGCAAAGTCAATAGGTTTGAGTATGTCTGTTGCGCGCTCGGGATTGTTTACAAAATAATCAAAATGAATCTTGATTAGTTCTATCTGGGCGAGATATAGCTCCATGAATTGTTTATAGAATAGTGGCTCTACTTTATAAAAAGTATGGGTTGTGTCTTTGGATAAAAAGTCGTAAAAGCCTATACCTATAGTTTCTTTCAGTCGTTTGTCGAGCAGATCTGACTGCTCCTTGTTCAACACGTCGGAGATGGTTTTGCCATCGGGAAGCTGCAATTTCTGGTGGTCTGCTTTATTCCTTGTCATTACGATACTCTTTAAATTGAGTGTGTCGACCTCGGAATAAAACTGCTGACAAGCCTCCTCTGCTTGATGGTAGGTTGGTATGCTGTCAAGTAAGAAGCCTGGCAGTGAGTGTACCGTCCCCATCATGTAGGAGGGTGCTTTGAGACTGTTGCCGCTGATGCGGAATAATAACTGTGCATTGGCGCTCATCGTACCCAATAGTGCGAAAAGCATAATCATTGTTTTCTTTTTCATATTTATAATTTTGTCAGTTTAATTGATCTTCCAGATAAAGTGCAACATGGCATATCGATTAAGCACATTCGTATATTCCTCCTTCAGAGCCTGTGCATTCACGATACGCACCACATTCGTCTGTTGATTCAGGATGTCAACACCTTCCAACTTCAGTTCCATTTTCTCACCAAACCTCTTTGTGACAGCCATATCCCACAAGAATCTGGTGTCGTTCATTGCGGTGTAGTTGTAGCCTGTTCTGCATACGCTGGTGGTCTGCGACTCAACATACAGCCCCCATGGCAGTTCTGCGCGTACGTTCAGGCGGCCTCCATAATCGCACGAATTAATGGTTTCAAATCCCTCACGATTGCCCGTCGAATGCCTATAATGAACATAAGCCGTGAGATCAGCGCTCAGTTTCGTGCTGTTCGATACTATGCGGTATGTCAGGTCCTCATTGAGGTTAAAGTTATGAACCACGCTCTTTGCCTGAGCTTCAGCAGCCGTCGCTCCGCTAAAGTCCACGCTCCGATGCCATACTGTCTGTAATTCATTATGAAAGGAGGTTGAACGATTACGTTTCAGATACACATCATTTACCAACTTGGTATTGAAGTATCTGTTGCCATCAATGTTCTGTGGAGTAATAGTGGTAACACCCGTTGTCTTGTTGAAAAGCGTAGCTTGGGCAACAAAATTCTTCCAGACAATATACGATACTGTGAGGCTATGGTTAGATATCAGATTGGGCATCCAATAGCAGTTGCCACTGATGCGATGTTCCAACGTATTCTTCAATTTGCTGTTTCCTTTAGTAACATAAAGAGGATTGCTATCATCAGAGATATTAACCAGGTTGTAGAGATTGACAAGTGCCGACCCCACATGATAGCTCACACCAAAATTATAATTGGAATTTTGCTCCTGTTTGTGACGGTCAAGAGAGAGTGTAAGTTCTGGTACGAAATCAGTTCTTTTAACAAGCGTATCTCTCACTATCTGCGAGAAGCCTAGACTTCTACGATTCATATTTAATGGAACCTGAATTGTTAAATTGGTTCCCTGGTTTCGCTCTCCCCATGATTTTTTATACGACAGTTCTGTAGCCAACAGATGACTGGTATGATGATAGTTACGACTGTTATTTGCGTCAATAACTTGCTCTAATTCGCGGGTAGACGGGAGTACACCCATCTCGTTCTGTGTACCTGGGCCCCATCCAATCAGTTCGTTAAGCGCATAATAAAGACGGTTATCTTTTGAAGAACGATAGATATACTTTAAATGAAAATCCAATCGATTGTCATTCGCTAATCCTACATAGTATTTACCCGTAGCATTCCATTCGCGTGCGTTTGATTTTACATGATGATAACGGTTGCGCCAATCATTTTGCGAAATGTTCCCGTTTGACAAATAATCGATATTGGATTGTTGATAGATATTTTGATCTAAATACATATACTTTCCCTCCGCACTAAATGTGATTGCATGATTTAACCAGTGAATATCTTTCTCAACAACCATAGACAAGTTAAGATTATCCCGATCGTACTTCTCTTTAGTATAGCTATGATTGATACCATAAAGCCTGAACACTTCGTCCATTGCAGGATTCACCTTACGCTCCATACTATAGCGGTCGTAAAAGTCGTCAACGTCTTTCCTGAAAGTGCCGGAAAGATTGTTGCTTTGAACTTTTGTACGTGAATACATTACAGTAGGCTTTAGAGTAAAGTCGTAGTTAGTATTCCCAAAAAAATTCAAATCATGATTAGTTAAAATGGCGAAACCATAATTTCGCGAATCACCGATTTCCTTTCTGAAGATGTCGCCACTGGTATAGAACGACTGCTGATTACTCCTGGTCTTATACAGATCGTCTCTGTAATAGATCTTAGCAGAACCTTTTAAGGCATAATTACCTCTGGCATGATCCAGATTATAATCTATTTGAACCTTGTCGCTTACCTTATCGCCACTGGGCGACGACGTATCCTGAAAGTCGTCAGGTCCCCAGATGTTTTCCTCCTTATTCACATTATTCAAAATAGCATAAGCAGAGAATCTAGACAAGGCATTCGCCCGCATCCCAAACAGTTTTGTATAATAGCGATGGTCCGTTCCGTAGGCCAGATCAAATCGTCCTACGTTTACCGTTTGATACTGGCGTTTCAATCGAATATCCATCATCAGTCCCGCACGTTCACGATCGCGTTTCAGCACTGATGTTGAATCTTTCATCTTATCATACACCCTTACTTCGCGCACCTTGAATGCTGGCAGATTCTGCAGGATAGTCTGGCGGTCTTCGTTAAAGAAATCCTTGCCATTAAGCAGCAGTGTGCTGACAGTTCGTCCATTTGCAATTATCTTACCATCATCTTGCAGTTCCACACCAGGCATCTTGCGCAAGATATTACCCACAGTCATGCCCTCTTGCGTTAAGAAATCGCGGGCATTATACACGAGTGTATCCTTATCAAAATAGAATTTTAGGCGAGTTCCTTTAATCTCGACCTCATTCAGAATCACGTCAAATTTTGGTCTTTTTACCTTCATCAGAATTTTGCCCAAATACTTCTTTTGTTTTGGCGACTTGACCTCGATGTTTTGATAATACGTGTTATAACCGTTGGCTATCACCCTCAGGATATAATTACCTTTCTTCGGTGCGATGACAAAGAAAGCAGGCGTATAGCGATCAACCACTACCTTAGCATATAATGTGCCTTCAGCAGCTACCGTACTGTCATTATAAAGTAGGGCCACTTTATTGTCATCACTATTAGGCAAGGGGGCTAATGTCACAAAATCCACTAGTTCACCCTCAATCTGAGCATGAAGTAGTTGAGGGATGAATAGTAAGAAGAGCAAGATACACTTTAGGCTTAGTTGTGGAGTTGTAACATTCGTTTTCTTTTTCATATTTATAATTTTGCTTTTTAAGTTTTGCAGGGGCAAAGGTATGGTGTTTTTGGCAAAGTTCAAAGAAGTATTTGAATTGTATAATGGTGCTTTTCTGAAATCTTGAATTTTTACTTTTGCATGTCGTTTATTTTCAAATAGTTATGAAAAGTTCTCTTTAGTTCGCAGCTAGTAAATGTATAAGGATTATATATACAAAAAATCCCCTCACGAGAGGGGATTTTGATGTTTTTATGTCGCTTTTGTATTACAAGAGGCTCTTGATTTCTGCCTCGAGGTCCTTGATCTGGGCGGCACGCTTCACGAGGTTGTTGCCGCGGTCGATGATGAAGAAGTCGGGCACAGACTGTACGTTGTACAGCATGAGGCGCTGTGAGTTCACGCCGTCCTCATCGCGCACGCTGATCCAAGGCAGGGCGGCAGTCTGCTGCTTCCAGAAGTGCTCATCGGGGTCGAGGCTCACCTGGAAGATCTCAAGTCCCTGTGCGTGGTACTTATTATAGAGCTCACGCAGGGTGATGATACGGGCGGGTGACTCGTCCATTGCGAACACGTGGAAGTCGAGCAGCACAACCTGACCTTTCAGGTCGGTGAGCTTGCGCAGCTTTCCCTTGTTGTCGATGAGCTGGATGTCGAGTACGCCTGCCTGCTGAACCTTGCTGGCGTCGATCTGAATGTCAGCATTTTTGGCATCAACAATGCGCTGGTTCTTCATGCCTTCGATGGCGATGTTGTGCAGGTTCTGTCCACGCTCGGCATGGGGGTAGTAGGTGTCCCAGCTGGTGGCTACAGCGGCAAAGGCCTTGATGTCGTCCTTGTTGGTGCGTGGGTTGAAGATGAGGTAGTTGCCAATGGCCTGGAACAGGGCGAAATAGGCATAGGCCTTGTAGGGCTCTTTGTAGATATAGTCGCGCTTCACCTCCTCTTTGTAGGCGTCGATCAGTGTCTGGATGCTGTCGTTGGCCTTGACGATGCCCAGCTCGCTGTTGCTCTGCAGGGCAATGGCCTTGGCTTGTAAATCCATTTGCTTGAAAGCCAGCTCGCGGATCTTTGCGCAGTTCTCTGAGCCACTGATGGTATAGTTGGCTGCCATGCCGGGATATTGTCCTTTTACTTGAACGGTCTCCGTGGAGTCGATGCTCACGTTGATAATCTGGTCGGCAATGCGCAGGCGATAGAAGTCGGGCGCTGTCTTGGCGTCCTGACTGAATGAGAATTCGCCCTTGTCGTCGAGCTTCACAGAGTCGAGCACGTTGATGCCCTCCAGACCTACATTCTCGAAGTAGAGCACAGAATCCTTTGCACCAGCAATCTGTCCCTCTACAGTGAACTGATTCTTATTGCACGAGGCAATTGATAATGCAGCCAATGCTACGGCTGCTGCTTTACAAATATGTTTCATCTTTTTAATTAGAATTTCGCTTTGTGGGTGCAAAGATATAACTTTTTTGGTGAATAGTGAATAGTGAATAGTGAAAAATTAAAAAAAATATGGCGTTTTCTCGTTTATTAATATAATTATGTGTAACTTTGCGGCTGTTTTTTATATATTAGATGTTTTTAAACAAGATGAACGTAATTACAAAAACCCTTCAATTGGCTGATGGACGTACCATCACCATTGAAACCGGGAAAGTGGCAAAACAGGCCGACGGCTCTGTTGTTCTGCGTATGAACAATACCGTATTGCTCGCCACTG
>JAEEGK010005586.1_pt1 | contig 30386 bp, 26 predicted proteins | sample 8958771 | NCBI WGS metagenome assembly JAEEGK01 (sample SAMN16246547, study PRJNA631951) | gut metagenome | biome: gut microbiome; feature: rumen; material: SC-attached | host: Bos | place: Iran: Karaj | collected 2018-10 | reverse complement strand
GTGCCGAGGCGAGTGCATAAAAGGAGGGGCAAAATGGCATACGAAAACAGTAATTTTGATCCTAAGGCTGCAGCGGAAGCCCGCAAGGCCGAGATGGAAGAGATCACTACCAAACTGGAGAAAGGTGTCAAGGATATCTTTACAACTGACGGATACAAGAACTACCTGAACTTCTGCGCGAAGCTTCCCAGGTATTCCGTAAACAATCAGATCCTGATCATGCTGCAGAGACCGGATGCAACCATGTGTCAGTCCTTCGGCGGCTGGAAGGACATCAACCGCTTTGTCAGAAAAGGGGAGAAGGGTATCCGCATTCTGGCTCCCGCACCTTATAAGATGCAGAAGGAACAGGATAAGACCGATGCCAGTGGTCGAACGATCCTGGATAAGGACGGCGAGCCTGTAAAAGAAACCGTGGAGATCACGGTGAATGCCTTTAAGCCGGTCAGCACCTTTGATATCAGTCAGACGGAAGGTGAACCGGTTCCCACTGTGGGAATCGCAGAACTTACCGGAAGTGTGGAGGGGTATGAGACCCTTTTGGAGGCAATCAAGGAAGTGGTTCCCGTGCCTATTTCATTTGAGAACATCGAGTCCGGTGCCAAGGGATTTTACCATCTGGAGGAAGACCGAATCGTGGTGCAGGAGGGCATGAGCCAGGCACAGACGGTAAAGACTCTGCTCCATGAGGCATCGCATCAGGCACTTCATTCCAGAGAAGCTCAGAATGCATCCGGCGAAGTAAAGTCCAAGAACCAGAAGGAGACTGAAGCAGAATCGGTAGCTTACGTAGTCTGTCAGCATTACGGCATCGACACTTCCGATTATTCCTTTGCTTACGTGGCTACCTGGTCTGCGGACAAAGAGGTTCCGGAACTGAAGGCATCTCTTGATACTATCCGCAGGACCGCATCGGAGCTTATCACAAAGATCGATGAAAAGGTGCAGGCTCGTGCTGCAGTAAAGGAAGTGGATCAGTTTATCGATGCACATGGGGAAGGGCTCCCTTTCGATAATCCGGGGGCCGATACCATCGGCTTTATCAAGATCGAGCCTCCGGTTGATTTTTCCATGTATCAGACGGACAGACCGATCCAGGTTACCATGGAACAGCCTCAGGCAGAGGCAGCTCCTGCGAAGAAGCCCGAGAAGGCTGCTGAGAAGAAAGCAGAGAAAAAGCCTTCCGTGAAGGCCAAGCTTGAAGCGGAAAAGAAGAAAGCTGCAAAAGCAAAACCGGCACCTAAGAAGACTCCAAAGAAGGATCTTCAGGAAGCGATTTAAGGAGGATATGGATGAAGCGTTTGGTTATTGCTGAAAAGCCTTCAGTCGCTCAGTCCATCGCAAAGGTTCTTGATTGCACCGGCAGACAGGATGGTTACCTAGAAGGTAATGGCTATCTTGTCAGCTGGTGCGTTGGGCACCTTATCGAACTGGCAGAGCCTGAGAGCTATGACGGAAAATATGAGATCTGGAAGCGGGAAGATCTTCCCATCATTCCGGAGAATTATCAGTACCAGGTGGCATCCTCCACCAAGAAGCAGTTCAGGATCTTAAAGGAACTCATGCACCGCAGTGATGTGGAGGCAGTCGTAAATGCCTGTGATGCAGGACGGGAAGGAGAGCTGATCTTCCGCCTGGTATATGAGGAAGCAGGCTGCAACAAGAAGATGCTGCGTCTTTGGATCTCCTCTATGGAGGACGAAGCCATCCGAGGCGGATTTGAGCATTTAGAGAGCGGCGAGAAATACGATTCCCTTTACGAAGCAGCCCTCTGCAGAGAGCGTGCGGACTGGCTGGTGGGCATCAACGCCACAAGACTTTATACCACCGTGTACGGTCAGACCCTGAACGTGGGTCGCGTCATGACGCCCACTCTGGCGCTCGTGGTACAGAGGGATAAGGACATCAAGAGTTTTACTCCGGAGGACATCTTCACTGTGATCCTGCGGACGGAAGCAGGGGACCTTGTCAGTAAGAAGTTCAGGGACCGGGAGGAGGCAAAAGCCCTTCTTGAAAAATGCATGCTCTCCGGGAAAGTCACCATCATCAAGGCGGAGAAAAAGGAAAAGCAGGAGAAGGCTCCGGCGCTTTTTGATCTGACCACCCTGCAGAGAGAAGCCAACAAGAAGCATGGGTTTACTGCGCAGCAGACCCTGGACTATACGCAGTCTTTGTATGAAAAGAAGCTGGTTACCTACCCCAGAACCGACAGCAGGTACCTTACGGATGATATGGAAGCGAGCCTTCCGATCTTTCTGGAAAATGCTGCAAAGGTCTCGGGCTGCAAGCCTACGGAGGAGACGAACTTTCGCGCGGTTATCAACAGCAGGAAAGTAACGGACCACCATGCCATCATCCCCACGGTAACGGCAGGTAAGGCAGATATCGCTTCGCTCCCTTCAGGAGAACAGGCCATCCTTCGGCTGATTGCTGTAAGGCTTTTAGAGGCCGTTTCAGCCCCTTGCGTTTACGCGGAGGCTGTACTGGAAGGTGAATGCGCAGGAGAGGTATTTACAGCCAAAGGAAAGGCTGTGATCGATCCCGGCTGGAAGGATGTTGCGAAGGTACCCGAGAAGAAAAAGGCAGGCTCCGAGGATTCGGGGCTTGTTCTTTCTGCAGAATTCGACAACGGCGAAGAGATCAGTTTTGGTCAGGCAGGAGTAAAGGCAGGAAAGACCACACCGCCCAAATCCTATACGGAAGACACCCTGCTTTCAGCCATGGAGAATGCAGGCAGCGATGAGATTCCGGATGAAGCGGAACGCAAAGGCCTCGGCACTCCGGCTACCAGAGCAAGCATCATCGAGAAGCTGGTTCGCATCGGTTTCATCGAAAGAAAGGGCGACAAGAAAACCAAGTATCTGGTGCCTACCCGTAAGGGTGAAGCGCTGATCGGCATTGTTCCGGAGTCCATCCAGTCCGCGTCCATGACAGCGGAATGGGAGCGAAAGCTCCTGGAGATCGAACGGGAGCAGTATCAGGCAGATCAGTTCTTAGGAGAGATCACGGAATACATCAGGAACCTCATCGAAGAGAATAGGGACATCTCCGATTCTGCGAACAGGATGCAATCCATGTATGAGCCTGTGGGCATTTGTCCCTGCTGCGGGAAAAGCGTGATCGAAAAGAGTAAGGGCTTCTTTTGTGAGAGTAACGAGTGCAAGTTTGCTCTTTGGAAAGAGAACCGCTTTTTTGAAAGCATGTCAAAGAAGATCACCAGGTCGGTGGCAGAGCAGCTTCTTTCGAAGAAGAAAGCAAAGCTCAAGGGATGCAGATCCGCAAAGACCGGGAAGACCTACGACTGCTTTGTAACAATGGATATAAATGACTCCGGCAATCCGCAGTTTGGATTGGAGTTCGACAAGAAGCGCCATGTAGAGCGCTAGGAGGTTAGAGTATGGCAGAAGAAAGAAAAGGACAACCGATCGAAAAGTGGGACGCTGTGAGAGGCCATCCTCACAGCGTGTCTCCCATGAGAGATCAGACAATGGATGCAGAGGGAAGAAGCATCGGGGAGCGCTTTATCGAGCTTCGTGAATCCACGGGAATGAACCGCATGGAGTTTTCGGAATATCTGGGAATCCCCTATCGCACCATGCAGGACTGGGAGCGGGAAACCAGAGTGATGCCGAGTTACGTATTCGCGCTCATCGAGTATAAGGTGCGAAACGAATTCGGTCCGGATCCCAGGGCGCTGGGAAGTCAGATGCGTGGGATTGAGGATATGGTGGAGCAGAATGATAACAGCTTTGATGGCATCATCAATAACCTGCCGAATTACCGGATCCCTGCGGAAACCGAAGCAACCTCACAGCACGCAAGAGAGTCTGTCCTCAAAAAGCTCAGGGACTGTGTGAAGATCCTGGAGGAAGAAAAGGGCAGGCATCCCCGTCCGGTCTGCGAAATGGAGAGATGATAGATGGCAAAAAGAAAGCACAATGTCCACTTCCGGGTAAACCCCGAAGAGGAAGAACTGATCAGACGCAAAATGGAAGATGCCGGGATCAGCAGCGTGGCTGCCTATATGAGGAAGATGGCGATCGACGGATATGTGGTACGGCTGGATCTTTCAGATGTGAAGGAGGCGATCCGCCTCCTTCGGATCTCCGGTAACAACCTGAACCAATATGCAAAGAAAGCAAACGAGACCGGCAGCATCTATGCGGAAGATATCAAGGATGTGAAAGCCAGACAGGAAGAACTTTGGAAAGTACTAAAACAGATCCTGGACAAATTGTCCGAGGTCTAGAAAGGAGGCGAGAGCATGGCTGCTACAAGGATTATTCCCATGCATGTTAACAAAGGCCTGAGTGTAAAGCAGTGCCTGACTAACAGAATCGAATATGCGGAGAACGGAGAGAAGACGGAGGACGGCGAATATGTCAGTTCTTATGCCTGCACTCCCGAGATTGCCGAAGAGGAGTTCATGCTCTCAAAACGGGAATACTTCAGGATCACTGGGAGAGCTCCCAAGGGCGATATCATCGCATATCAGCTGCGACAATCTTTCAAACCCGGCGAGATCACCCCAGAGGAGGCAAACGAGATCGGCTATGAACTGGCTATGAAGCTGACTAAGGGAAATCATGCTTTTATCGTTGCGACCCACACGGATAAAGCCCATATCCATAATCACATCATCTGGAATTCCACGGACCTGGATTGCACGAGGAAGTTCCGAAACTTCTGGGGTTCCTACTTTGTGGTGCAAAGGATCAACGATCAGCTCTGCTTAGAGCACGGCATGTCGGTTATCAAGCCCAGGCCATACCACGAAAGAGAAAAATATACCGGATATGATAAGCGGAAAAGTTACAGAACCGAGCTTCGAGAGGTTATCGACGAAGTGCTGGAGCGGAAGCCTGCCAACTACGAAGAGTTCCTGATGTTCCTGGAGGAAGAGGAATACCAGATCAAGCGTGGACGCCACACGGCAGTCCGTGGGAATGATCATGAGCGCTTTATCCGCTTTGACTCTTTGGGAGAGGGTTACACAGAACGAGAGCTGAGACAGTACTTCGAGGCGGAAGATCCGACCAGAACCTTCGGAAAGACCGAAAGAGATTTTGATATGCTGATCGATATTCAGAAGAAGATCTCCGAAGGAAAAGGCGCCGGTTATGAGAACTGGGCCAAGGTCTTTAACGTAAAGCAGATGGCACAGACTCTGCTGTATCTCCATGAGCACGGGATCCGTGATTATGATACTCTAGCTGAACGGACCAAGTCGGTGGTTACGAGATTTAACGAACTCAGCGACCGGATGAAGGCGGACGAAAAGCGTCTGACCGAGATCGCTGCCCTAAGGACTCACATCATCAACTATGCAAAGACGGCTGACGTTTATGAGGCATATAAGAAAAGCCGGTACAGCAAAAAGTTCTTTGAAGAACACCGGGAAGAGCTGACCCTTCGCAAAGCTGCAAGAGATGCCTTCAAAGCGTATCAGGAAGAAGAGCCGAAGGGCAGGAAGCTTCCGAAGGTCAAAGAACTGAGCGAAGAATATGCCAGGGTACTGGCAGATAAGAAGCAGGCCTATGCGGAGTATCGCCAGATCCGGGATGAGATGAAAAAACTCACCATGGCAAAACACAACGTGGATGAATTCCTGAACAGGGACGAAGCCGAGATACATCGCAAGCGCGACAGGGAAAGACACCTGTCGAGGTAAGATACGGGGAACTCAGTAAAATGGGTTCCCCGCTTTTTTCATTTAGCACCGTTTTTTGGTGCGCCGCCTGACACGTCAAGTGTCAGTTCTGGGGATTGGGGCGATAGCCTCCAACAAGCAAAATGGCATAAGTGGATCCACTATGCATTGCTTGCCAATTAGCGAACAGCTAAAGGGCAAGCTGTCCAATAAAAATCCATTCTTTTTAAAAAATGTTTGGACTTATGCCCATAGGAATGGGATAATCTTATTGTATGAAAACAGAACGGAGGTGGATGCCATGTCCCGAGGAACGAATCAAAAGTTCAAATTTACGTACCTTATGCAGGTCATGCTGGAGAAAACAGATGACGAGCATTCCCTTACCCTGAGCCAGATTTTAGAGGAACTCGATAAGTACGGTGTCACTGCGGAACGAAAAAGCATCTATACCGATCTGCAGGACATGGAGAAGTTTGGCATCGAGGTGATCAAGGAACAGATCGGAAGAGAGACTTACTATCATGTGGGCGTCAGAGACTTCGAACTGGCAGAGGTGAAGCTCCTGATCGATGCGATCCAGTGTGCGAAGTTTATTACAGAACGGAAGTCCCGTGAGCTCATCAAGAAGATCAAAAGTTTCGTCAGCGAGTACCAGGCCAATCAGATCCAGCGCCAGGTATTTGTTCATGGCAGGATCAAAACCATGAACGAAAGTATCTACTACAGTGTGGACGAGATCCACAATGCCATAGAGCATAATCAGAAGATCAAGTTCCGGTATTTCAGCTGGCAGCCGGATAAGTCCCAGTACATTTTAAATAGTGGCGACTGGTTCGTGGTAAGCCCCTGGGCCCTTACCTGGGATGATGAGTATTACTACATGGTGGGCTATGACGATTACAGCAAAACCATCAAACATTACCGCGTCGATAAGATGCTGAAGCCTCATGCGGCCAATGAGAAAAGAGAGGGCGCCGAGGAGGCCAAGGATCTGGATATGGCAGCATATTCCAAAGCAACCTTCGGAATGTACGGCGGCGAAAAGAAAAGAGTGAAGATCCACCTTCACAACAAAATGGCCGGTGTCTTCATCGATCGCTTCGGCAAGGATATCACTTTCCGGCCAATCGATGAAAAGCACAGCGAGCTGAACGTGGACGTTTTCATCAGCCCGCAGTTCTTCGGCTGGATCTTCGGCCTGGGGAAGGATGTTCAGATTGTCGGCCCGGAAGAAGTGGCTGAGGAAATGAAAGAACGGGCGAGAACTGTTCTGGAGACAATGAAGTAAATAAACGAGACATCACGGTTACGACTATTACAGAAAAATTAAGGATAGTGACTTGCCATTTGCTTGAGAGACTTTGTGATTCCGTAGGCATGAGAATTAAGATGGAGAAAAATTAGTATGATTGATATAAACCAGAAATACGGTTGCCTAACGGTTTTAGATATGGGGCAGGAGTATGAGCTGACAGATTTATACTCAACTGCGTTAATGGAATTGGAAGAACTTGAGGCTTCAAGTGAGCCTAAAAACGGTTATTTGGCTAAAGCTCATAAAGATCGCGTTAAGGCTTTGCTTGAAAAACATTATAAGTGCAAGTGCAAATGCGGGAAAATACACTTTTTCAATGAAAAGACAATAGAAAGTAATCCTCGATATTGTTTTTACCCAGTTTCATTGGCAAATCTACAATTCAGTTACAGCAACAAGGCAAAAAATGCCAATTATGAGAAACGGCAGAAATATGCTGGAATAGAGAATGTAAGATTATGGGAAAAACCACCTGCCGGAAGACCCGATTATTTTGATTATGATTTTAGTAGCGGTAAGAAAAAGGAATACGTTGATTATAGCTTACCATCAGACGAGTATTGTGAGTTATACAATAAGCATAAGACGCGGGAACTGTTAAAAAGTGAGCAAAGACTTTCTGAAGAAATATCGAAAATACCTAGAGTAAATGCTGAAAACTTTGATATTGAGTTTTCGGGAAGACAGTATGAATCCTTATTCATCGAAGAATGTGTTAATGACCATTTAGAAAGTGAGCCCAAATATCATTTCACGCAACAACATAAAAAGGTGTGGAATAGAATTATTGTTTACAAGCAGTATAGGTGCAAGTGTCTTTTATGCGGGAAGGAAATGCTTGTGAACTGCGATAGGTTCGGCATTTATCCGCCGACGGAATATGGGTATCATGCATATTTTGGATACTGGAGCAATGTAGTATGTGAATGCCGTGAAAACATATCGTCATTCCAATGGATTGTGAATAAGCTGTTGTTTGAAAACCATATTTTGTATCGTGTCGAAGTTTCATTTCCAGACTTGTATGGCATTCATGGTGAAAACCTATTACGTTTCGACTTTGCGGTTATAGATAATGATGGAAACATTCAGACACTTATAGAGTGTCAAGGGGAGCAGCATTACAAACCAGTTGAGGAGTTTGGTGGGATTAGACAGTATGAGGACCAGGTTAGAAATGATGCGTTAAAGCGTGCGTACGCAAGCAATCACAACATACCGCTCATAGAAATTTCATATAAGCAAAAACGATACGAAGATGTCAGATCTATTTTAGAATCAAATGGGGTAATTTGATAAGACAAGAGAGTGGCTGGTATTTCGGCGTATATGCCGAGTGCTGGCCACTTTTTTCAGTTGTCTAGATCAGATGAATACCAAGGTGTTTTTAATGGACACCTTAAGCAGTAGAGTAGAGTCAGCAAATAAGAATTCACACAAAGAGAGGAGATTGAGGGTATGGTAATTCTTTGTATTTTGATTTTCCCGTTTGCAGTATTAGCTGAACTGATGAAGATGAACAACGGCGGAGGGAGAAGAAGATGAGAAGGATCATTTACTGGCTTCAGCGAAAGAAACGGATCAAGGAGAAGCGCTGCGGACAGTGCTGTTTGACTTGTCAGTTTTATAGAGAGTGCAGCGGAGGTAATTAACTGTAAAAAGAAATCGAATTTAACATCCACATTTAAATAAATTTAGTTCGCAAACTCGAACTTTTAGATTGTGACTGCGCAGTTTATATGATAAAATCAAGAGGACTGAATAACAATTATAGTCTTATTGGATTCAAACGAGGTATTAATATGGTCACAAGCTATAAAAAATTGTGGAAACTGTTAATTGATAAAGACATGAAAAAGGTAGATCTCCGTAAGGCGGCTCATCTTAGCTCATCCACAATAGCCAAACTCACAAAGGGAGAAAATGTAAGTACAGCTGTTTTGGTTCGTATATGTGAGACATTGGAATGCAATGTTAATGACATTATGGATATTGTATCTGAGGAAGACTAAGCAGAGGGAGATACGTGAATATGGAGATAAAGTACGAAATTGAAAAAAAGATAGGTGTGCTATCCCAGAAGGATTCAGGCTGGGAAAAAGAATTAAATATAGTTAATTGGAATGGCCAGGGTGGCAAGTTTGATATTCGTGAATGGAATCCGGAACATGACAAGATGAGTAAGGGAATAACTCTTTCGGAAGATGAGTTGTTTAAGCTGTATGGACTGTTGAAGGAGTATTTTAATGATGAATCTTGTAATCAAGGTTCAGATTCAAATCAAAAAATAGAGGACATTTTTTTAAAGTAATTAGGGAGAAGACGGTATGGAGGAAACTCTTATCATAAATGAGTTGATCGCAAAAACAGCGGATATTGATTTGGCGGATTTGCCTATGTCTATTCGACTCTACAATTGTTTGAGACGTGGCGGCTATGCTACGCTCACAGATGTAATGATTGAGGCTCCAGATAAATTTTCGCAAATCCGTAATTTTGGCAAAACGAGTGAACAAGAACTAATGACAATAATACAATTTGCAAGAACGGCAAGTCGTGAGCAAATACTAGATTATTGTCAGAAAAAAGGTATGGGTGGAATCCCAGAAGTTAGCTCTACGAAGGGGTCCGTGGGGACAGATGAAAGTGTTAACGATTTTAGCGGTTTAACAATCAGTGAATATGTGCTGGGAAAAAGAATAGATTTTTCGTCTGTTATGTTTCAGAGAGATAGCGAAGACTATTGTGAAGATATCTCATTTACGGATTTAGAACTTTCCACTAGAACGTACAACGGATTGATCTCACATGGGGTTTCTTCGTTAAGAGAATTGGCATCTATGAAGTATCGTGAGCTAATTCGAATATCTGGATTTGGACAGAAGAGTATTGATGAAGTTCTTGAGACTGTTAAACGAAGAATCGTAATCAATGAAAGTAAATTGTTCTACGATGAAGAAGAAGTGAAAGATGCGGTTGCCCGCATAACAGATTTTTTCTCAGTAATAATAGAGAATTCGTTTATCAAGGCTAAAGAAAAGGAAATTACGATTGCTGTTATTAATGTTCTTAACCGCAATGATAAATGTAAAGTAGATAACCAATCTTTTATGTTGGAAATGGCGAAGGTTAATCCAATTAACTCTTTGCTTCGAGATGTGATAAAGGACTCTGTTTCGGAAAGAATTTATCAAGGAATAGACAAGGGGATTCTACTGTCCTTAGTATCGAGACAAAATAGGCAGTATGAATATATTATCGAGGCAGTTCTCGAGGATATGATCCTGACAAATCAGGTGAGGGAAGTGTCAGGAAAGTTATATAAATATAAGGTTTTTTTGAATGAATGGGTTGATTCGTTAGAAGGTAACTCTCGAATAGTTATAGAGGGCCGATGTAAAGGAATGACCCTAGAGGAGATAGGAAATCAAATTGGATTAACAAGAGAACGTGTCAGACAGCTCATTACAAAAGCTCTGAGAAAATGTCCTACACTCTATGAAGAAGATTATGCCATTTTTATAGAGAAGTATGATTTTGAAAGAGAAGAGTTTAGCACTCTGTTTTCACTCGATTCTTTTCAGGTGAATTATCTTTTATTTGCTCATAAGAGAGGAATAGAGGATGTACAGACTTTTTTAAATGATAATATGGTACCTTCGGCGATTAAGGAGCGTGTACCGGTAGCATTTAAAGGGAAGGTTATTATACTGGATGGAGAGTGCATTCCGCTTAAAAGAGATGTTTTATTAAAAACTTTGCTGAAGACTTTCTATTCTGAAGCAGAATGTACAGTTGAGGAATTCGCTGATTTTTATCAAGCTTTTTTAAAAGAGAATGAGTTAGATGATTGTGAAAATCTATTGTTTCCCAATAGTCGAGCTTTTGAGGCGCGAATCACGGATTATCCATACTCTTTAATGAAAGCTGGGCATAAGATTAGATATTATGATACCGAGGATGTAGACTTAGATAGTTTATTTGAAGCTATAGATATACATAGGTATCAGAATATGGAGATATCTACGCTCAAACTTATGAGAGACTGGCCGGATGTTATGGAACAGTATGACATTCGTGACGAATATGAACTTCATAACTTAATAAGAAAAAGAATTGCCGATGCTGCTAAGTATGAGATTTCCGTTACGCGAATGCCTTTTATTACGATTGGGGATGGGGACAGAGTTAAGCAGGTAGAAGAACTGCTTCTTCAAATGGCGCCTATTTCTAACATTGATCTGGCGAAAGCATATGAAGAAATGTACGGAGTTCACTCCGAGACCGTTCTTGCTAATTTCTTTAAGCCGATAGATGTTTACTATCACAATGGATTGTTTGATCTTGAGCAACAGGAACTTAGCGAAGAAGAGTATTTAATGCTCAGGTCTGTTTTGACTGAAGATGTATATCTTTGGGATGAGATAGTAAAAAAATATCGGGAGTTGTCAAAGTGCCCTAAGTTAGATGCAATTAATGCGATGACTCTTAAAAAACTTGGGTTTAAGGTCTATTCCCAGTATGTTATTAGTTCTAGTTATCCGTCTGCGGATGCTTTCTTTACAAGCATATTAGAAAAAGACAGGTGTGTGGATTTGAATGAGTTTAAACAGGGGATCAGGTCCATACAGGCTTTTTATGCTGCGTTAAGTGATTTGAGGGATTCTTTAGAATTAATTGAAGTAGATCGTGATGTATTTTACAGATTTGATTATTTCGCTGAAAAATATGCCGTTAATTCAAAGGAGGAACTGTTAGCCATTGGGCAAGAGGTATTATCAAGATTGGATGATACAGAGTATTTTTCAGTGGAGGCTACGGCAAAAAGCACTATACTTGAAGATTTACCGATTATAAATAACAATGCTTATATTTTGAACTCAATAATTCGTGCGCAGGAAGGATATAAAACAAGCCGAATCGCAAATGCTTACATAGCTACAAGGAAGGATTATGATCTCTCTCAATTGGGATTAATAACCCATATAACAAACAAAAACGGCGGAATAAGCATACGCGACCTGATAAGTACATTGAGAAGTGATTATGAACTTTTTCTCGATAAGTCGCGGGTGGTTTATGTTCTTCAAGAGTCAAAAGAGCTAATATATGATGATATTTTTGATTATATTGTTCTAGCCTCTGATTGGCATAGTGAGACAGGGGCGGTTTATCTGGGTAACTCTCGTTTTGCCAAAATAATTATAGAAAAGCAGGAAGAGATAAACAGATCTAGCATAATGATAGCGAATTATTATTGGAATGATAAATACACAGAATTTGTTGAATACTGTGGGTTGAATGATTGCTTTTTGATGAGGGACCTTTTGAAACTTGACTTTAGAAAGCTTAGTGATAATTCCAGCAGGCTTAATATTTCAAAGGGAACTATTGCTGATATTGTCGGGCTATTCATTGAGTGGGTTCAAAAACTCTCTGAGACTGAAGAAGATAATTCTTCTAACGAAAGCATTATGGATTTATTTTTTAAATAGGATGTGAGGTTTTCTTTATGGGTTTTACTGAATTAACCATTAAAGATTTATATGTCACGGATAGTGACGATATTCCTGAAGAGTTTTATGGAATAGCTTTGCCTAAGACCGTCCTTTATAAGAGAGCCGCAGGTTTTTTTTCTAGTTCTGCTTTGGCAACTTTGGGGAGAGGATTGAAGCAATTCTATTACAATGGCGGAAACATGAGGTTAATAGTTTCGCCGCTGTTTAGTAAAGAAGATTATGAAGCGATAGAGTTAGGATACAAGGCGCAAGAAGACATAGCGGCTCAACGCATCGTTGAAATGTTCAACATTGATGAAATTAAGGATGATGATGGAGCTAATATTCTATCGTGGCTTATTTTCGAAAAAAGATTAGATATCAGGGTAGTTGTAAAAAAGGAAAAAAATAAGAAGGCTATATTTCACGATAAGTTCTCTGTTTTGATAGATGAAGAAGGTAACAGAATTACTTTTAGAGGATCTATGAATGAGAGCGAGACGGCGATGGTTGATAATTATGAGTCTATCGAAGTCGATTGCTCCTGGGAAACAGAGGGACTTAGAAGGGCTATTCAAAGAGAAAAGCAGTTTGATGCAATATGGGATGATGACAGCAATAAATGGTCTACAATTCCAATACCGGATGCTGTCAAGGAATCATTAGTTCAAATTAGACGCCCAATTAAAGCGGATACGTATGAATATGTAGAAAATAGTCCGCAACTTGTTTGTGAACCAGAGACGGTATATATGCCTTCTAGGCCGGCTATTCCTAAATGGTTGGAACTTAGAAAATATCAGAAGAACGCAATTGCTGCTTGGGTAAAGAATAACAATCGGGGAATATTCCAAATGGCAACCGGTACTGGTAAGACTAAGACTAGTTTGGCGGCGGTAACTAAAATATTAGATGTTTATTACTCTAATCAAGTCAAATGTGGCTTGGTCGTTGTGGTTCCATATGTTGTCCTTTTAGAACAGTGGTTGGAAGACCTCAAAGAGTTTCAAATATCAGCGATAGCATGTTATGAATCAAAAAATAAATGGTTACCAAGAGTCGAGGAAAACATCAGATTATTCAATGAAAATGTTAGGGATAAATTGTTTTTGATCACTACGACTAAAACGCTTATTTCGAGCGATTTTCAGAGATGCATAGCTAGTATCAAAGGAGATTACATTTTTCTCGCAGATGAAATGCATCATTTGACTTCAGATATGATGCGCCAGTCTTTACCTCAAAATGCAAAATACAGATTGGGATTGTCTGCAACATTAATGACCAAATATAATTCAGCCAAAATGGAGGAATTAAAGGCCTATTTTGGAGGAATTATATATGAGTATTCTATGAAAGAAGCGATAGAAACAGATTGCTTGACACGTTATTTTTATTATCCAATCTATGTCGAACTTACGGATGAGGAAAAAAGTGATTATTATGAGGTATCTAAAAAAATCAGTAAAGCCATGATGCTGGCTGGAAATGATTTGGATGATGACGATAACATTCCACTAAAGGCTCTTTTAAGTCAGCGTGGTCGAATATTGGCTTCAGCTTCGAATAAGTTGATAAAGTTAAAAGAGATGGCGCCACAATTTAAGGACAAAGCAAATCTCATAATATATTGCGGAGATAAGATTGAGTCAAATGTCAAATACATTGATAAGGTATATGAAATAGTAAATAATGAAGAAGGGATTATTTCTGCCAAATTCACAGCAGAAGAGAATCCGCAACAAAGAAGAGATATACTGGATCTCTTTGGGAAGAAAGTCATCCAAGCACTAATTGCAATTAGATGTCTTGATGAGGGCGTAGATATTCCTCAACTTGAAACTGCGATAATAATGTCTAGCGGAACCAACCCAAAAGAGTTCATTCAACGAAGAGGACGTATTTTACGTAAAGCTGCTGGAAAACAATATTCGTACATATACGATTTTATTGTAATTCCATCGCTTTCAATTCAAGATGTTTCAGCTTTAACACCTGATGAAAAAGAAATGGAACTAAAAGTGATATCAAGAGAATTTGAACGAGTGCAGGAGTTTGCAAATCTTGCAGAGAATGGGCTTGAGGTCACCGCAAGTTTCTTGGAAAAATGGAGACAATATTCAGGAGGTATGGACAATGCGTAACAAAAAGCAGGAACTGAACGACATACTGAGTAAGTATGACCCGGCGGTTCAAAAGGTTTATCAAAAAGTTTTATCACAAGAAAAGAACATCAAAAATATAAGAAAGGCGCAGATGAAGTCTTTGATCGACAAAGAAATCATGGAGCAGGTGCAAAAAGATGATAATTAATTCGATTGAAATGTCATATTTTTTCAGGATTTATCAAAGCCCTAAAGTAGAGTTCTCTGTTGACGATAAGAAAAATGTTACTGTTATTAAAGGCGATAACGGTACTGGTAAAACCACTTTATTGAGTGCTTTCTCTTGGGCTTTTTACGGCGTTGTCGAAGATCCTCTTGTTGTGGACAAAATGTTAAACAAGCGTCGCTTAAGTGAGATGACTGTTGGTGAATTAGAGAGTGCTGGAGTTAAAGTGTCCATCAGTGATAGCGGGCATACATATCTTATTTCACGGTATCAAAAGTTTAAGAAAACCGGTGAGAACGAAAGTGTCAAAGTAGGTGATCCAGATTTTTCAGTTATAGATCTGGCTAATCCTAGCATGCCTATTACAGATAAATCTTTCTTTGAGGGAATAATTCCAAGTGACTTGAAAGGCTTCTTTTTCTTTGATGGTGAGCGTATAGATCGCCTAGCGAAGATAGACGGTAGAGCTGAAATCCGTAAAGCAATACTTGACATACTCGGGTTAACTACGCTTGAAAAAATAGAGGAAGCTACGAGTGAAGTTCAGAGTGATTATAACAAGAAAATAAAGAATGCTGCAAAAAATGAAACCCTCAAAACATTGCGTCAGGATTTTGAAGACACGGAAGCGGCAATTAAAGCTGACAAGGAAAAATTGGAGGGGGATGGTACAAAAGAAAACCCTGGATTGATTGCAAAACGTAAGGCTGCAGAGGCCGAAATAGATAAATGTTCTAGATTTTTAAAAGAACATAATGCTGAGGCAGTTAAAAATTTGCAACTTCAGAGAGATAAGTTAGAGGCTGAAAAGAAAGCTATAACGGATGAGGAAGATAGAGAACGCAAGGATATTATGCGGCATATCTCTAAGAATTTTAAATATTTCTTACTATCTGATCGGTTTCAAGAGATATCTGATTTCCTTGAGGAAAAAAGGAAAAAGAAGGAATTGCCTTCGGATATAAAGGTTCAATTTGTACATGACTTGTTAGAGTCCGGAGAATGCATATGTGGACAGAAGCTTATAAAGGGCGAGGTGTTCCACAGCAATATTACGAAACTTTTGGAGACAGCTGGACGAGAAGAACTGGATAATGCATACATTACTATGCGAGCGTTTGTTGATTCTAATGAAATTAATGAAACGACAAAAGGCTTTTATGATCGCATAAATGCGTATGCTAGTAAGCTTCTAGGTTTTTCTGGAAGAATCGAAGAAATTGACAAGAGCATAAAAGAAATAGGTAAGAAGCTTGCTAATGATTTTGGTGATTTAATAGCCAGCCATGAGACGATGCTCGAACAGGCGCAGAGTATTAAGGAAGATTGTTTGCAGCAGGAATACTTTTATACTCAAAACATCAAGAGCAACGAGAGCAAGAAAAAAGCCCTCGAGGCGAAAATAAAAATCGAAGAGGCTAAGCAAGGCAATAAGGATATGTTTAGCGAGGCGTTCAATATGGCTGTTGAGGTTGGACGACTTAACGAAGAAATCCGGCAACTTTTCATCGAGATTACAAGAGAAGATATGGACGAAAAGATTAAGCATGTTTTTGCCAATATTTCTCGAAAAGAAGATCGTGAAGCGTGTTTAAATGAAAACTTTGAGTTGGCTATACGAAATAAGGTTAGCCATCAGCCGCAGATATTATCTACTGGAGAGAGACAGATTACCAGTCTTGCTTTTATTGGGGCATTGGTTTCCTATGCTAAAGAGAAAACCCAGAGTGATCTAATTACCGATTTTAGTGGTGGAGATTTCCCGATCGTAATGGATTCTGCATTTGGCAACTTAGATCCTACTCATAAAGCAAATGTTGCCAAGGGACTTCCACAGTTGGCTTCGCAAGTCATTGTGATTATATCAGATGAGCAGTGGAGAGGAACCGTAGAAGAGAACATAGCAGAACGGGTTCATACTGTTTACAACATGCATGATGGTAACTATGAAGGAAATGATGATGAATATACAGAGTTTGGGAGGTAATGAGAGGTGAAATCTGCATTAGGTAAATCTGCAGCGATGGAGCCATACTACCAGTATCTGGTAAAAGAAGGCTATTTTGAAACAATGAAAGATGTAATGCTTCTGGCTATTATGATTGGTTTTAAGAATGAAGCAAGGATACCAGTCACTAAATATGGCGGAGATGCAATAAAAGAGCACATTTTTAAGGACGATATGGATTATCTTAATGTAATTGCCGTCCTTAGCACTAAAGACATAAAAATACTCTTAGATGAAAACAAAGATGAAAAATATAAAATGTTTGAAGAGTATGCAGAAGCTGGAATGAATGCTTTTGTCAAAGAAGTCTTTACAGGTCAGTATACTAGTGCTGAAAGGATCATAGAGTATGTCAGAAAGTACTCCCCTGAAATAAAAACCGTTCAAACAGACTTGTCTGGTCTTTTTGGCTCGATAATTGATGAGATGAATGAATAGCGGTTTTTGTTTGAAATTCGGGTGTATTTGCATATAATGATTGACTTTTGAGACCTACTTAAGTATACTACTTAAGTAGGTCCTTTTAAGTGGAGGTTATATGAATTATTGTTATCGTTTTCCAGTGGTAAAAGGGATTCAAGCAGGGAGAGAATATTACATCGGAATGGTTCCGTTAAAAATGCTTGGAAAGCTGTTTCCGGAAGATACGGACTGCGTATTACCCGAATATAGGGCGCAAAGAAGATTGAATGAGTCTAGGATTCCGGAGATAACTAAGTATATTTTAAACAATGAGGATTCCTATGTGTTTTCTGCATTAGCTGCTTCGATTGATGGTAAATACAATTTCATAGAATCAAATCAAGAAAATGTGGGTGTATTAGAGGTATCCTTAGATGCTAGATTTTTAATGAATGACGGCCAACATAGAAAAGCGGCGATTGTTGCGGCCCTTGAGGAAGATGAATCAATTGGGGACGAAACCATTTCTGTTGTCTTTTATGGGGATAAGGGACTTAAACGAAGCCAGCAAATGTTTACTGATTTAAATAAACATGCTGTTAAGACATCTAATTCTATAGCCGAATTGTATGATTCCAGAGATGAGGTAGCGGTTGCAACACGAAATGTTATTTCAAGAATTCCGTTCTTAGATGAATATGTCGATAAAGAACGCGATATTATTGGCAAGTTTTCATCGGCTCTATTTACACTTAACACCTTTTATACCGCTAATAAGAAAATACTACGACGGAATAACTGTGATCAGAAATTCGAAACCTTTATTTTTGAATTTTGGAATAGCGTTGTGACGAACATGGAACCTTGGAATGAAATGGCCAGGAAGGAATTGGCGAAGAAGGAATTACGTGAATTATATGTGGCTACTCAGGCAATTATAATCCAAGCTTTTGGAAGAGTAGGTGCTTGTCTATGGGAGATGAATGTAAAGGATATGGACGAGTATCTTTCAAAACTCAGAAGCATTAATTGGAAACGTAGTGATTCCGAGTGGAAGAGAAGAGTGATGCGAGCTGACGGGCGCATTATCAATAATGAAAGTGCTATTATGTACGCTACAAATTATATAAAGAAATCCATTGGCATTGAACTGACTGATGATGAACTTGCAATGGAAGAAAAACTATTATTCTAAAGGAAGATGAAGTATGGCATCAGGAATAACAATAAACAAAGAAAAGATAGAGGGGTTAAAAGAAACAATAAGAAACCTTTATTTGGCAGATGATATTCCATGGGTTATAGGTTACTCGGGAGGAAAGGATAGCACTGCAACATTGCAGTTAACGTGGCTCGCATTGCGGGAACTACCTCCTGAAAAGCTAACAAAAGTAGTACATGTCATCAATACAGATACGATGGTTGAATCCCCGGTGATAGAAAAGTGGGTAAGTAAATCCTTAAAAATGATGGATGAAGCCAGCAAAATGGTGGAATCCAAAGTGGAGACTCTATTCGTTACTCATAGGCTTACACCGGAAGCGGATAACACATTCTGGGTTAATTTTATAGGTCGTGGCTATCCGTTCCCGAGAAAAAAACTAAGATGGTGTACTGACAGGCTTAAAATACAACCGGTTAACAAGTTCGTGAAGGATAAAATCGCTGAGCATGGCGAAATTATCCTTGTTTTGGGTACAAGAAAGGCGGAAAGTGCCAATCGAGCTAAAACCATGGCGTATTATGAGAAAAAGCGTGTAAGGGAACTGCTTAGCCCGAACCCGACTTTAGCCAATGAACTTGTTTTTTCGCCACTTGAAGATTGGACAAACAATGACGTTTGGGTCTTTCTAATGCAGTATGAGAATCCCTGGGGCTTGTCTAACAATGAATTACAGACGCTGTATATGAGCGCGTCCGAAGATAAAGAATGCCCTATGATGACCGAAAAGAACCTTCCGACATGTGGACAGAGCAGATTTGGTTGTTGGGTCTGCACAATGGTGGAAAAAGACAAGTCAATGGAGGCAATGATCTCAAATGATGACGAGAAGGCCTGGATGACTCCATTGCTTGAATTTAGGAATAGGTTTGGTGATGAAGCTATGGACCGAACCCGAAGAAGTTTTAAGAAGATGCAAGGTTATTTGCAAGGAAGCTATGAGCGACTTCATCATGGTCCATATCTAAAAGAATGGCGGGAACGCTGGCTTCGAGAACTGCTTGAAAACCAAAAAGAAATAAATATGTATGGACCAGAAGAGTTTTCGGATTACGAATTGATAACATTGCCTGAGTTAAGGTGTATAAGGCGAATTTGGGTGTTTGAAAAACATGAATTTGATGACTCATTACCTAGAATATATAAAGAAGTAACTGGAAAAGAGTTTTATGATCCGGAATGGATTGGATCGGAAACATTTGGACATAAAGAGTGGGAATTGCTCGGAAAAGTTTGTGATGATGTTGTGGGCAATTCTCAATATAAAAACACGATTGAAGCAGTTGATAATGCGAATAAAAACCAAGATCTGGCTGAAATAGAAAATGTCAGAGATAATCTTATTCTCGAAATGATTGCTGGATTGATCGATGTAGAGAATAGAGCTACTAGCATGCATGATAGAAAAGGCATACTTGATTCGCTAGAAAAGTGCATCAAAAGAGACTTTTATGCAGATGAAGAAGATGCTACGGATTACTACCGTAAGCAGCTTCAAAGAAAGAAAGACATGGGAGGCAAGTACAACGAGAAATTCTTTGTCAACATTAAAGAAGAAGGCGGAGAGTTTGAGGATGTACCGGAAGGAACAGAGTAATGATAATAAGCAAATTATCTTTATATAATTTTGGCGTGTACTCAGGAATTAATGAGTTTGAATTTACCGCTCAAAAACCAATAGTGTTAATTGGCGGACTAAATGGCAGAGGCAAAACCACTTTTTTGGAAGCTGTTCTTCTTGCTCTTTATGGTAAGAATTCATTTGCCTATTCTGAAAGTGATGGACTTTCATATGGGCAATACCTTCGAGATCATGTAAATATGTCAGATGGTAAAAAGGAAACATATGTAGATCTGACATTTTTTATGGATAAGGAGGGGAAAGAGAAATATCGCGTAAGACGCGAGTGGGATGCTAAGACGAGTAGAACAACAGAAAAGACCTCTGTGTATAAGGACGACGAGTATAATCAGTTTTTGACTGATAATTGGGCAATGTTCATGGAGAATGTCTTGCCTAGTGGTCTCTCAAGTTTCTTTTTCTTTGATGGAGAAAAAATCGCTACCCTGGCAGGCGAAAACACTAGTGCACAGATGAAGCAATCAATAAAAGCGTTACTTGGGATTACAGTGCTTGATCATCTGGAAAATGACTTGTCCAGAATTATCAGTAGAACCGCCAAAAATAGTGTGAATAAGGAAGAGGAAATAGAACTCGAAAACTTACGTGCGGCGAAAGATGATGCTAATAAGAAACTGCAGGAAATTGATTCGATGATCGAAGAACTGCAAGCAAAAAGCGTATTAATTCAAAAAAATCTCGACAAAGCAAATGAAGAATATGTCGTTAAAGGCGGGGATCTCATAACTCAACGTCAGGACATGATTAATAAGAGATCTGTATTAAATGCAAAAGTACAGGCACTTAATGACGATCTCATGATAGCTGCTGGGTCTGAGTTGCCTTTGTTGCTGGTCAAGGATCTACTACATAATATCAGGGAAAAAGCTGAGATTATTCAAGATCGCAAGACTTTAGAAGTGGCTTTAAATAAAATGAAAAAGGAACTGTCAAGTTATACTCAAAAGACTGGGCATGATTCCGAAGCGATAGAGCTCTTTTTGGATTTTTTTGAGAAGAAGTATAAGGGTAAAGAGTCCAATTACGATTATAATATTTCCGATTCTGGTTTGGCACAACTCCAGTTATTGCTGGATAAGAGATTATTGAATAAAAAACTTGATACGATAACAACACAGACAGATGTGGGGACGATTGAAAAAGAGGCAAATCAGATAGAAAGCTATTTATCAGTAGATATTGATGAAAAAGCAGTTGCTACTCTTTATAAAAAGATTAAGCGTTTGGAACAAGAAAAGGCTGAGATCGAAGCAAAACTCGATGTTATGCAAGAAAAACGTAGGACCGCAAATGGATTAGCGGTAAGTACAGCCTCAGATTTTAATCGAAAAGTTGAGTCATATCTGAAAAAAGTAGAATTGAATGATGATGGAGACAGAATTATAAAGTATGCGAACATAGCAAACAGTGTGATTACAAAATATAGAGTTGCTCTTCAAGCAAGTAAAGTGGACGAAGTGGCATTGACCATGACAAAGTGTTACAAGATGTTGGCTAGTAAAAAGTCGCTAATAGATAGAATTAAAATGGACGCCTCTTCTCTTGACATGATTTATCTTAATGAAAAAGGCGAAGAGGTTCCGAGAAAATCGCTATCTGCCGGAGAAAAGCAGATGATGGTTATTGCCTTATTGTGGTCTTTGGCAATATGTTCTAAGAAGCGTTTGCCGGTAATTATTGATACTCCTTTGTCAAGATTGGATTCTTTGCATAGACAGGCAATGGTAAGTGTATATTTCCCGAAGGCGAGTGATCAGACTATTATTCTTTCTACCGATTCAGAAATAGACATGAAAACATATGAAATGATGAAGGACGATGTAGGGGATGAGTTTACGCTTAACTATGATGAAGAGACAAAGTCTACATCTATCGAAACTGGTTATTTTGTAGGGAGAGAAAAATGATTGTAAAGCAAATTAAGTTATCTAGCCAGTCAAAAGATAAATTGTCAAGATTAAAAGGAAAAACAGGAATAAAGAACTGGAATGTCCTTTGCCGTTGGGCACTATGTTATTCATTACATGAGGGCACGGTGCCTACTGATATCCCTATCAATGCGGATAGTAACCTTGAAATGTCTTGGTATACATTTTCTGGCGAATTTAATGAGATTTATGAGGCCTTAATTATTGAATGGTGTGCTGAAAAATCTATAGAACCAACAGAAGAGAATTTATCCAAATACTTTAAGTTACACTTGGAAAGAGGTATTTCATATCTCTCGGGAACTAATTTTGTTAAAGATCTAAATGATTTATTAAACCTAGCATTGGAGGCTTAGAAATGAGTATATATCTCGACTATAACGCATCAGCACCAATAGATGATAGAGTGCTTGAAAAGATGATTTATGTCTACAAGAACGTGATTGGAAATGCGGATAGTAGAACGCATGATTTCGGTGATAATGCGCGGAAAATCGTCGAGGATGCACGCGGAAAAGTCGCGTCCATTTTAGGAATAAACAAGGACGAAGTGTTTTTTACGAGCGGTGCTACAGAAAGCAATAATATTGTAATTCAGGGGCTTGAAGAATATGGAAGATCCGAAAAGAAGATGCACATAATCACGACTGCTATAGAACATAAAGCTGTTTTAGAGACCGCTAAAGCAATGCAAAAGCGCGGGTTTGAAGTGGATTTTATAATGCCCGGCTCGGATGGAAGAGTATCAGCAGAGGAAGTTCTTTCAAAAGTTCGTGAAGATACTCTTCTTGTTTCGGTTATGCATGTCAATAACGAAACCGGAGTTATACAACCAGTGAAAGAAATTGGAGAGGCGCTGGCTGGAACCGGTACATTTTTCCATATTGATGCAACGCAAAGCTTCGGAAAACTTGTGGATGAGTTAAAAGCATTAAAATATGACATGATGTCCATGAGCGCGCACAAACTTGGCGGTCCACAAGGCGTTGGCGGTCTGATCCTGAGAAAAAAACATTATAAGCTCCCTCCGGTAAAAAATGTGATGTATGGGGGACAGCAGGAGAAAGGTTTGCGCCCCGGAACCATTCCAGTCGCATTGATCGCTGGGTTAGGTGAAGCCTGTGAGATTGCAGAGAAAGATTATAAGGTAAACGAAAAACATAACAGGGAAATAAAAGATGCTGTTTTCAACTTGTTTAGTTTATCTGGCTTAAAGTATGAATACAACGGTGATCAAGAATATGGAATTTCCTCGGCTGTAAATGTATTCATAGAAGGTGTTGCCTCGGAAGCTTTAATGCTTGCAACGAAGCAATATTGTAGTATCTCTAATGGGTCAGCTTGTAACTCTAACTCATATAGTGTTAGTTACGTGTTAAAAGCTATGGGGCTGGAAGATGAAGTAATAAGGAATTCAATCAGAATTAGTTGGGGGCATGAAACTGATAGGGAAGTATTAGTAGAAGAACTCTCAAAGATGATTGATGTTGCAAAAACGTTGGTATAGAACTCTTGGAATAATGGGAGAAGCAAATTACATGAAGTTGGAGGTTATGGGAAATGCCCAATGTAAGCGGAATAAAACAAGTTAAAGATATCATGATTTCAGATGAACTGATACTCTATGATAAAACAAAGGGAGGACGTGAAAAGACTATTCCTTTAGATGAAGGAAGAGATTATATTGTTCCGGAATATCAAAGAGAAATTAATTGGTCAACAGAAAATGTACAAGTCTTAATTGATGATTTAAAAAAAGGGAAAAAATTTTTGGGTACGATTACGCTTAGTACGTCCGCACCAAAGCAGTTTGAGATAATAGATGGACAGCAGCGCCTTACAGTTATTACGCTTATTATTACTTGTTTAAATGAAAGCGTTGATGCTTCAAAGAAAGTTAATAAGCTGTGCAACTTAGTAAATAAGTCATTTCCAGATTTTAAAGATGCGTTAGAATATAGGTTTGACTATGAGAAGATAAAGGAAGAGAACCTGCCTCTGTACAATAGAATAATAGCGAATGATAATCAGAATCAGAAAATGGATTTTGCTCGAATATGGAAGAGTATAGTGGAAAGAGTGGAAATTCTTTCAGTACCTGAACGAGAAGACTTGCTACTAGCCTTATGTGAGAGTGAAATAAATGTTATTGTTAATGAAATCGAAGGGACGGACACGCAAAGAAAGTTTTGTGTGGATTATTTCATTGATATAAACAATAAGAGCGTTGAATTAGATAGCCTAGATATTATTCGGGCATATGCGTTTAAAGAAGATTTCTTAGGAATGACAGAAAGGTGGGTTCAGATACAAAAGAAGTGCAGTGCTTTGGCGGGTAAAGTTAAATACACAAGAGAAGATCTTTACTACCAGTATTTTATTTGTAAAGTCAATAAAGAGATAGAATACAAAATAAGTAAACTGTCAAACGATTACAAAATCAAAGAAGATGTAGAAGTGGCTGGAAGAAAGTATGCATCTGGAACATATATCTGGAATATGTTCAAGAGAGACAAATTTTACGCGCAGCTGCTCGAAGAACTTGAGGAGTATCTTGATTTTATTGAAGTTGTAATCAGTTCGGAGACTGGTGGAGAGGATAACTTTAAAAAATATTTTTATGATGAAGAAGGGCGATTGGTGGATGAAACGCGCATTCTGAATGCACACACAATTATTAATTCTATCCTTCGCAATGATGACTTGGTTCCGAAGATGATGGTCATGAAGTATTATTTAGAAGTTTTAAAGCCAGAAAAGAGCAATAAAAGTAAATACAGGATTATTAGTAATATAAATATTATTGCGACTGTTTTTACACTGAGTTCAAAGCGGAAAGGATCTGAATTAATTGCAAGCAAGATTATGCTTGAAGAATGGCAAAGGGGCATACGGGAATATGCAACAAAGATAATTCAAGATGTTCCTGCTGAGATTGGATATGACAAGGGAATCAGGGAATATGGTGAGTTAACAAAAGATAGTGGCCTTCACGCTGCCCGGAGATTTTTATCTACAATTGATTCGTGCGCTAGTACGACAGGGAGCCTGAGCATTAATGAGGAAGTGTTTAAAATCGAAAACAACACATCAGGCGATAAGAATATGGAGCACTTTCTAATAAATAGAGAACGGAACTATACTATCTATTTAGACGATGGCGAAACCGTTGATATCGAGATGAAATTGCCGAAGCGTTTTAAAAAGCATATGGCAACTTTGGCGAATTATATTTTGATGGATAGTGAAAAGAATAGACAATTGAAGAATAGACCGGTTTATGAAAAAATTGATATGGTGGAATCTTTCATTGACACGTTTGGGATTGATAGTATTATTCCAAGTTCCGAAAGCCAGAATCATTATTTTCTGATCAAAAAATTTCTTCATGATGAGAGCAAATATCCAAAAAGAAAATTATCTGAGACGAGAAGAAAGGGCGAAAGAAGGGGATATTTAAGAGAATATTATCAAAAATATTTTGAAGATGAGTATAATCAGCTTGTAAGAGGGCTTAAAAATGCAGATACTCGCTTTTTGGCCAAATCAGAATACTATCTTAAAAAGGTTGGATTCTATTATGATCCGGACGATGATGGGGATGATATGACTATAGAGCTTGATACTATTTTCTCGAATATCAAAGCAGAAATAGATGAAAAAGCGAAAAGAATTGTCATTTCATTAGATTTCTATAATCCTGACACAGCTGCTGACAATAGTGTGGAAATATATGAAAATCTAATACATCAAGTTATAGGCTTGTTTGTTGATAAATTCGGAGAGGAGCCCGAATTGCATTCGAGCGAAGAATATTGCCCTGACGGGCCTGAAGAAAATGTATTTTTCATATTTACGCTAGAACCGAAGAAAGTTATTGGTTTTATAGATGTGCTTAATGAAATATCCAGTGAGATAGCATAATATGACAGCGCCGCAAAATACCTCCTGCACATGGGAGGTATTTGTTATAACACAAATACTAGGTTGACACTATACATGATATCCATTATTCTATCCTCAGAATCAAGTATTAGGAGGAACCATCATGAGCACAGACAACCTATACCAGCGCGTCATTGAAGTCTATAGAAGAACAGGCTCAGTAAAGAAAACTGCAGAAACAGTCGGCACTACTCTGGTTCGTGCTCAGCGGATCCTCATAACTGAAGGTCTCTGGAGCAGCCCTACATCAGAGCGGATCCTGGATCTATACCGAAAGGGCAAAACGGTTCAGGAGATTGCCGGAGAATTGTTTATTTCAGAGAAGACTGTGCAGGCATACCTCCCGTATACCCGGACGGACAAAGGGTACGGCGGAGATGAGCGCTCTTCGGATGCGATCAAGAGTGAAGAATACAGAGGCCGGATGCACAGAGCTGCTGAGTCGCAGGTCTCAGAGGAGGCCATGAAAATGGAACGCGAAGAGAAAGTGGTTAAGTTCAAAGGGATAAGGATTATCAAGGACAGCGAGATAGACGCTGCCCGTAGAGCAAGTGATAAGCGGATCGCCGGGGAATCGAAACAGGCAAATCCTTCGGAATTCAGTACGGAAGAACTCTACAGTAAACATATGGTAAAGCGGCCGGAAGTGTTAAAACTGAAGCTGGCTCTGGATATGAAATATGTCCATGATGACGATATGGAAGTCCTCCGTAAGTACGGAAAGGTAGAGCAAGGGATCACCAGAGAGATTCTTGTTCCGGCAAACATAACGCTTCATGCCTTGAACTATGCGATTCTTCGCGCCTTTGGATGGCAGAACGGACATCTTCATAAATTCTCTTTACCGAAAGAGGTATTCCAGAAGATGACCGGTGGGAAAAACAAGGTTGATAAGCATGGCTTTGTGGAATACGACGGAAAGTTCAAAAACTGGGTAAAACTCTGTGGTCTGTATTTCAGATATCCCTGCGAAGACTTTGAAGACATCTATTGGGATGATGATTACGAAGACGGACAGAGCATAAAGACCTGGATGCGGAAGAAGTATACCGGTCCATACAGGTATAAAGGGGAATGGGAGCATTATTGCAAAGCGAATGCTGCAGCAAATGAAGACATGATAGAGCATTCACTTGGAAACATTGCTATCCAGGAGATGATGTTTGATTATCAGGGGGGAATGGACGAACTGCTGGAGAGAATCCCACTGATCGAGCTCATGATCCCTGTTGGCATAAAGGACGATCCGGCAGTGTACGATAGGATTAGGTTTCTAATTAAGCAACAGGAAGAGGACGACAAGGATCATTCCGTGCTGCCGGTGGCACATGAACTGATCTATGAATATGATTACGGAGATGGTTGGGAAGTAAAGATCACACTTGAGGATTGCTATTATACCAAGGATATCTATGACGCTCAGAGGGAAAGCGGATTATCCGGTGCAGTAGTCATGCCTGTTACAGACAAACAGGTCCTGGCAGATAAGACAGCTTTTGATAAGAATAACCAAAAGCTCAGTAAGGCCATGACTTTGAAAGTAGCTACTGTAGCAATGAAAAAGCGGCCTGTATGTGTCGCGCTTGATGGAATGAGCCTGATGGATGATGTGGGGGGAATTCACGGATATATCGACTTCCTCAGAACGATCCATGGAAAAGATCCGGACGAGCGGGAGGATATGAAGTCCTGGGGCCGCTGGATGGGCTGGACAGGACGGATGAACAAGCCGGAAACACTTTTATGATTAAGGCATTTTTAACGGACACATCATTATATAATGTATAATCACTGGAAACGAAAGTGATATATTATGGAAGTGAGCTGGTTCCGTATGAAGAATGTAATTGTAAAGGCTTTCGAGGAAAAAGGTGTACTCAGGTGGGGCTTGGTCTATAGTGATGATCGAGATAGAGAGCGTCTTTATGAAGAGGACTGGAAACAGGCTATTTTTGATTCAGAAGAAGCGGCCAAAGCGAAGTTAGAATCTATCGAGACTGAGCGCCAGCATGAAAAGCAGGCAATACCAATGAGTTATGATGATGCAAAGGCGTTTGCTGATAGTCATAAATGGAAGTTCGCAACCACTTATGCGAAGACTGCTCCACATGAATACCTCGTCAAGCGTTGGCTCTCGGAAGATGACAAAAGACAGTTTGAGCGACTCGTTCAAACTATCAATAAGGATTCTGTTGTTGGATACTTTTACGGACATAAGAATCAGTATTTGATTCTGGGAGACTATTACTACTGGTATATGCCGTGCTATCCGGATAATATGGCAGTGGATCTTATTAATAGGACAACAACAGATAACTTGGAATTTCGGGATGGGGCATATTATTACAAGCCGAAGAATGCTGTAGAGGAGAAAACAAATGAATCTGACAGGGCAAAAGGTTAAGCATAAAACTTTAGGGATAGGCACTGTTGTAAAACATGACGACGTAGATCACATCACAGTTGAGTTCTCAAGCAAAACATCAATTTTTCAATATCCTATGGCCTTTGAAAAATTTCTTGAAGTGGAGGATGGAAAAGTACAGGAGGAGATTCTTTCTGACCTTCAGGACAAGAAACAAACTATAGAAGATGAAAAGGCGGCTATAATTGCAAAACGGATGGAAGAGACACGAATAACGTATGGAGTTGGTGGAGAAGCATCTGATGACAAGAAATATGTCCCAGTTAAACGCACTGATGGAACTCCGTTAACATTTTTAGTGTTCCAAGGTGGAATCTTTGATGAACAATCAAGGGAACAGTATATCTGGGCGCCCGTCTATAATGCTGCAGGGGATCATCTTTTTTATTGGGATAATCTGATGAATATCCGTGAGGGGGATATTATTATTCACGCAGACAGCGGATACATAAAGGCCGTAAGTAGAGCAAAGGGGACCTGGTATTCCTTTGATAATCCTTATGATTTGTTTGATAATCCGATTTACAATGATGGAAGGCGCGTGGATCTTGAGGTTACGTTGATTAATAATCCGGTGCTCACATCAGACTTTAGAGAAGAGATTATCCAGTATTGTAATGTAAAGTATGCTCCATTTGATAAGAACGGAAATGGCAACAGAGGCTATCTGTACGATATAGATAGTAGACTGGTATCTGCTATCCTGAAGGAGGCAGCAAAGAAAAATAAGGAGATTGCAAGCCTGGAATATATCCAGTGGCTACTGTGAGTTTTATTCAAACGGTGAAAAAATAGGTTGAGGGAGAATTCTATTCAGGCATTTTTAACGGACACCTTATCGTGTAATGTATAATCACAAGATTATCAAAAGATAAATCGATTATACGCACGAGGAGGTGTCTTTTATGTCAGAGATCTATTTTACGATCGCAGGAACGAACCATTGGCACGGGCAGGAATTCATTGAGCCCCAGATGAAGGTAAAACTCGTTAAGGAGCCGGACAACGAAGTGGATTCTGAGGCAATCAAGGTTGAGATGCCTGGGATCGGACAGATAGGGTATGTCGCAAACAGTCCCTATACTGTCATTGGTGAGAGTATGAGTGCAGGCCGTATCTATGACAAGATCGGCGATGAAGCGGAAGGAACTGTTCTCTATGTTCTTCCGAAGGGTGTTCTCTGCATCCTTGGCGAGCATAGAGAAGAATAGGACAGGTAAAGGAAGGAACTTATTGTAATAGCACACGCTACACAAGGGGGTGTTTATGCGTTGGAGAGGTACAAGTCCAAACTGAAAGATTTCAGGGTTGCGGCCGGTCTTACTCAGCAGGAGCTGTCTGATGAGACCGGCGTCGCAGTAAGGACGATCGCCCTGATCGAGACAAAGGAAGGATCTAATCCTTCGGTTGGAACATTAAAACGACTTTTGGCATATTTTAAGATTACATTCGAAGAGCTCTTTCCCTGAAAAATACAGGGCTGCAGTATCAGTTATGGTATGGAATGCAATATGATGCACTTGAAGATCAGTTGACCCGACGATATAATAAAAACGAACATAAGTTCGAAATAATAACCGGGGGTTAATGGCTTGCAAAGGTGACAAATTTCCCTTTTCCTTTTCAAGTACAAAACCGGAACCAATAGTTTTGTCTTGTATAGTAAAAGGAGGAGAGGTAATTTGAGTTGTGTAGATTTGTATTGCAAAAAATGCCGAAGCAGCATGCATGTATCATGCAATCTGTCAGGCAAGTCGGACCAGGAGCTCTTAACGGGAGCGGTAATGAAATGCTACAGATGTAAGCGAGTGATCACCATCATGAAGCTTACGGAGGGCAAGGTTGCAACTGAAGCAGACAGCGCAGGCAGGCTGTTCAGGTAACCAACCGGGCATATGAAACTATAGACAATTGAACGAAGGCATCATGATAAAGGAGACGCCCTGAACGCGGGGAGTAAACGTCAATCCTAGAGACGCATGAAAAGATGATCGGCATGGACCGCGCTTTTCATGCG
>JAEEGK010005583.1_pt1 | contig 30400 bp, 14 predicted proteins | sample 8958771 | NCBI WGS metagenome assembly JAEEGK01 (sample SAMN16246547, study PRJNA631951) | gut metagenome | biome: gut microbiome; feature: rumen; material: SC-attached | host: Bos | place: Iran: Karaj | collected 2018-10 | reverse complement strand
TTAATAAAAAAAATAAGAAGATAAATAAAAAAAAAGAATAATAAGAAGATAAACTTATTATCCCTTTAAGAATAAAAAATAAATCAAAAACAAAAGAACTAATAGATATAAAAAAGTATATAAAAACATTAAAGAAAATTTTTGATAAAAAAATGATTATATATCTAAAAGAATAAAAATATATAATAATATCATTTGTTTAAAAGACTAAGATACAAATAATTTAATAAATATTTTTAATGTTTTAAATTCTTTATATGATATAAATAATTTCATTCATAATATATAAAAAAAAGGGATTATTTAATTTTAGAAAAGAATTTCTGATTTAAATTTTAATTGTTTTATTTAATCGAAAAAAAAGAAATAATTAAATTTTAAATTAAAAACCAATTTTTTTATATTTTTTTAATTAATTTAAAAATTAATTATTTATAAATACTTACAAACTATCTTTGATTTTTCTTTTAACTTTTTATAAAAAATGCCAAAATTTTTTAGATATCTTTTAAATTCTTTGAAATTAAACTTTAAAAATATAAAATAATTTATCTTTATTGAGATTGCTTTTTTTATTTCATTTTTATAATAATTTTTTAAAATATTAGGCATTTCTTGAAGACAATAATAAAAAAAATGAATCAATGGAATTTTAATATAGAAAAACAAGAAAAAAAAAAAAAAGATATATCCAATAACACAGAAAATAAAAAGAAAAGTAAAAGAAACAGGGATAATAATAAAACACAAAGTTTAAATAATTATTTTTGCAAAGAATGTCAGAAGAATTATTTATCATATCCTGCATTTTACACACATTTAAAAAGAAAACATAAAGAAATAAAACATTTAGATAGAAAAAGAGGAAGACCCAAAAAAGAATTAAATATTAAGGAAAAAGAAAATAAGAATTATAATCCTTCAAATTTAACTTATTTTGAAGATAGTGAAAGAAAAGGAAGAATAAATAAGGAAGATATAGGGAAATGTATTATTCAAGCTTTTAAATTATTATATAATGATGAATGTTTGGGTATAGAAAAACATCCATTTTTAGGAAAATATTTATTGAATGAACATAAGGTAGAAAATAATTTAAAAGATGAAAATGAAAATTGTGATAATATTTTTATGGAATATTTAAATAATATGGCTTTACATACTAATCCTTCTTATTTCATAAAATTAATTCAATTTATTACTTTATTTAGAGCATATGTAAATACTAAAGAAAATACTTCTAAAGCAAATGCAGAAAATTTACCCTATTATAGTAATAATTTTATTAAAAAATTTATTGTTAAATATGATTATTGGTTTAGTAAACAAGAGTCAATTGAATTAATTCAAAATTTTTGTTCCTGGTTAAACGAATCTAATTATTCTGGTTTAAAAATAATAAAAATATCAAAATAATTATAATTATTATTAAAATAAGGTTTTTTTATTACTATTTTATATTCATTGTTTATAAATATTAATAAAAACGATGAAAGATAATTTAATTTATATAATTAATATTAATGAATAACACTAAATCTTAGAATAATTTAAAGATTTCTATTACAAAAAATAAAATTGTGTTAATATAGACAAACAAAATAATTAATATATAATTAATTATTATTAGTTTTATAGACACTTTGACTAATTGGATTTAAATTTTTCCTTCTTGTTAAACCAAAATTCACTTGATTTCTTATATTATTTTTATATATAAAATTTTCTCTATTATTATAAGAAGTTACATTAGGATTTTGCATTGAATTAATTAAATTATTACTCTTAATAATACTATTATTTATAGAATTAGGATTAAATCCTCTGACAGAATCTAATTTCTTATTTATTTTAGGCAAAGCCATTAAACTCATTTTTTTTAAATTATTTCTATTTTCCCTTCCTAAAATATATTTATCATTAATTTCTTTTAAACTCATCCAAAATTTTCTTTGATTAATTTCCTTAGCAACTCTTTTTAATCCATAATCTAAATTAAATCTTTCTTCATTTAATTGTAAATTTCCAGCAATAAATTCTCTACATCCATAAATATTATTATAAGGACTATTATTAATTTTATCATTGGTAACTAATTCTTCATATAACAATATAGAAATCAAACAATCTCTCCCAGTATTCTCAAAATCAAAAATTTGATAAATTTCATCATTTTCTTTTTCATCATTTCCTTCAAAATCTCCTTTATAATAACTAGATTCTAAAGTATAAGTATGAATCAATCCAGTTTTTTTAAAGAAATGAACTCTTGAAGTTGCTTCTTTTGAATTATTATCACCTTTAAATTTAGTTTTCATACAATTTTCACTATAAATACATCTTTTCCAATTAATATGTGATGATTGAAGATGAAAAATAAAACCAAATAAAACGTTTTCAACATGATTTTCAAAATATTCTAATGCATTTCCAAAAGTATAAGCTCCTTTTACATTTATATCTGCATGTAAATCAAAATAATATCTAACTTTAAAATGATTGGAATAAAATAAAAATAACTTTTTAATTGCATAAATTTCAGGATCTTTTTTAATTTCAGGATTAATATAACATCTATTTAAGTTTAATCCACTATTATCTAATCTAAAATTTCCACTTGAAACTCCATCAACATTAATTATAGGAATTATTTTAAAAACAAAATTTTTTCTTAATAATTCAGCATATTCATTATTTTCATCAGTTAAAAATTTTATTATTCCATTCATCATATGTGTACCTGGAGTTTCACCAGGATGCACTCTTGCTGAAATTACTATTATTGGCTTATCATGAAGACTTTTACAACATCTATTTTTTGTTGGAAATAAACCAATTAAATTTGGTTCTAATTGATATGATATTACATTTTCTTTTGATGTTATTGTTAATAAATTTACATTTCTTTTTTCTTTACTATATATTAATATTTCATTGTGAAAATATATATTTGAAATTTTGGATTCATCGTTTATTGTATTGTTTATATAATTTAAAAAAGCATTATTTTTATCATATGACCAAGGGAAACAAAAAGCAAAAAGAACATATTTTCTTCTTGGAAATCTATATTTTATTTTTAATTTAAGTCTATGATCTTCGCCTAATTCATAAGTAAAATCTTCAAATCTTTTCCATTTATATTCTTCATTTAATACATATGAATTTTCAAAATCTTTAGGTTCTTGATTTGCTTCTAATTCTCGATAAACAAATTGATAGCCTGCATTATATAATCTTAAATGATTATTTAAATTTGAAATTATTATATTTAATTCTTGATTATTAAAGCATTTAACACCAAAATAAAACCAAACTCGATAAATTGCTATTTTTCTATCTAAATCTATTCCTTCACAATCATAAGCTATTTGGATTCTAAATGTATCTTCACATAATTTTTCACAATTTATCATATTTCCACTATTAAATTCACTCGTAAAAATTGCATTGTGAAAATTGAAAGTTTTTTGATTCTTATTTTTATAAATTATATCATGTTCTGGATTTTCTATTGTTTGTTGTTGGGGAACTTTATTTATTGTAGGAAGGAATATTGATTTATTCATTGTGGTTGAATTGAAATACCGATAATTCATTTTAATTTTTTTAATTGGTTTTATAATATTTAAAGTAAATATTTTATTTTTTCTTTTTAAAATTTATGTTTTTTATGAATAAAATATTATATTAATAGAAGATATTTCCCTCAAGATTAAGGGTATCTCTATAAAATTTCTCATCTTCAGATAAATATTGAACTGGTATAATCCCAATAAAATTTAAAAATGAATTAAAATTTTCTTTTGCATAATATATTGCAATATTTAAAGGAATTAACAGAAAAAAAATCATAAATGAATAAAAAATACAAAGTCCATTAAAATTCCAAATCAAAGTATCTGTATGATTATTTCTTATATTATCAAATATTTCATTAGTACTTTCAAAACTCCACAAAAAATAAGAAGTAATATAAATTTCAATATAATAGAGAATATTATAATCAGGTTCATATACTTCATTTTCATTAATTTGTTCTAAATTAATTAATAAATTATCTAAATTTACTCTAAATTGTATTGTGCTTTGTTCAATTCCTTGTTTTAAAATTGAAGACCAAAAATTATTACAATAATCTAAAATTGTTTGATTATCCTGAAAAAGATATTCACATGAATCTTCATTATATAAAGTTTGTAATTCTTGATGCAAAGATTTTTTCCCAATTTTATTAGATATTAAATCCATTATCACATTTCCAAAAGATTTTATTTTCAATTTTGACAAAGTTTCAATGTCAAATAGATATTTTGTTAGTTTTAGTTCATTTATATTATTTTTTGAAAAATTTTTTCCATTTATAATAATTCTATCTTTAATACCATATTCTAATTGCTTTATATAATTCATTTTCATAATTTCAAAATTACAAAATAAAAAAATTTCCCTTTTATATGCTAAATAAACTAAATAATCATCTTTATAAACACCAATAATATCATTCATTAAATTATCTAATTGAAAAAATTCATCTCTTCTTTTTGAAAATAAAATATATATGATTAAATAATTTGTAATTGCTAGAAAAACAATTCCACAAACTTTTACACAAAAAAAGAAATTATATAATGCAAAATATTTAGTCATTTTTAGTATTTTTTGTTTTTTTTGTTGATGAATTCTTGGAATTTTTCCTTTTCTCTTTTTTAAATTTAATTCATTATTATTCATTTTTAATTCATCTTCAAATTTAAGTTTATTATTTGTTTTCTTTCTTATATACTTGGAAACAGGACTTAAACTATTTGAATCATTTTTTTCATTATTGTTATTTTCATTTGAATGATGAATATCTTCTTCACTTTTTTCATCTTCAACTAATTTTTTTAATTTTTTTTTTAAATTATCTAAATATTGTAAATAAATTTCGAAATTATTTGTTCTAAACATTATTAATTTTTTCAAAAATTTTTTTTCAATAAGATATATTTTCGTAACTAACCAAATAAAAAGAGAAAAAATTAAAGCAAAAATTGCAAAATTTACTATTAAAAAAGATTTATTAGGCTTAAATTTTTTAGATTTGGCAATTTTTACTTTAGAATAAGTATCAAGTCCTTCAATATTTTCATTACTAATATAATCATAAGTACAATTAATAATATTTGAGCAATAAATATCAAACATTCCATTAAATTCATTATTAAAATATGAATCAAGATTAGCTCTTAATCTTATTCCATGTGATAAAATTAAACTTAATAAATTTGCTCCATCTAAAGCAACTTTAGATATTGTATTCATATCATAAACATATAAATTCATATATTTTATTTCACTTAGTATTTTACCATAATCATTATGAAAATATGCTATTTTTCTTATTTCTTCACTTAATTTATCTATTACTGCTGAAAATAATGTTTTTGTCAAATCTTTTTGCTCTAAATCTTTTACAAAACCAAATTTTATTAAATATAAATTCATTGAAATTATATGTACATTTGATATTAGTATTTTTGAATGATTGAAAAAATAATTTTCATTTATAAAAATTGAAATTTTGGTAAATTTAGAATTAATTGAATTTGTATTTAAATAAATTAATAATATTGATATTAATAGAAAAAAAAATGAAAGAATTCTTAAATATTTTATATGATAAGATTCATTTTTTTCTAAAATTCTACTTTTGAGTTTATTAAAACTTATAGTATCAATTGAAGTTTTTGTCATAAATGAATTTTGAGAAATTGGTTCATTTATATTATCATTATCATTTATATTATTATGTCCAAGGTCTTTATTATGTAAATGATGATTATTTCTATTAATTATATTATTAATATTATTCATCATTATTAATTCTTTTTCTTGATTTTGTTGCTCTTCTTTTTTTTCTTTTTCATCTTTTTCAAGAATTATTTCTTTTTCTTCATCATAATGATTTAATCTTATTCCTTTTTCTTTTTTTAAAATGCTTTGAGGAACTTTTGTTACACTAGTTTCATCAATTATTCCAGTATAATAATTAGTATTGACTATTATTTCCTCTTCTTTTTCTTCTTTATGAATTGATTTTTCTTCTGGATTATTTTGTCCTAATATATCATTTGATATATAAATTATATAATATGAATATTGTCCGTTTAAAAAAGTTTTAGAAACAATTCTATAAAAAATTGAATAAATAGAATCAGATAATTTATTCTTCAGATTCAAAATCAAATTTTTATAATCTTTAATATTATTTTCATTATAATTTGTTAAATTTTTTATCATATTACTTTGAAGATTATTAATTTCTTCTAAATTTAATTGTCCAAAATTTTTAATTTGACTTAAAATAGAATTAATATATTTTTCATCTTCTTCAAAATTACTATTATTTGAATAAAGAGTACTTTTTAAGTCAATATCACTTTTAATAAAAGTAAATTTATTATCATTATATTTTAAATATTTTAAAATTTCAGGAATAATTAAACTAATATGTCGTCCAATTAAATTATAATTTAAACCATATGAAAGTGAATCAATTGCAATTGAAGAACTATTTGTAACTATTGATAAAGGATCACTCATAGAATTTATTTTAAATTCTTCATCTAATAAAATGATAAATTGATTGGATTTTATTTTTTCGACTAAACCAATATAAATTAAACCATATGATAAATTTGGAATACATTTTATAAATAAATTTATCTGATATATACCATTTGTTTTTGATTTTAGGAAAAAACCTTTAGCTTTTTTATTGAATAAATGAGATAAATTTGAATATTTTAATCCATCTTCAATTAAATCTTTATGAAATAAAGCTATACAAGGTGGAATTAAATCATTTATTGTAAAATTTAATATTTCTTTTTGTGTGTAATTAAATAAAATTGGAAAATTTGGTGTATTGAAAATAATTCTGTTATTGTTATTTGCATCTATTAAAATTATAGAAGTTATTTCTTTTATAAACAAAGAATAATATTTATTATTTTTTTCACTCAATTTGTTTGTTTTTATCATATTATATCTTTTTTTTTCTTTGTGAGCTAAAGCTTCATCTTGAATTATTGTTTCTAAATATAACATATAATCTTTCTCTATTTCATCTGAAAAAGGATTTAACATAATTATTTTATCCCATAAATTTTTTATTTTAGTTCTTAATAATAATGATGTATTTCCTAATTTTAAAAAAGTTTCTGTTGCTTTTTTACTTGTATTATTATTTCTTAAAATATCAAAATAATCAATTTGATTACAAGCTGCATCATAGATTTTAATTTTTAATTTATCAATATATGTATTATATAAAATTACAGTTCCAATTTCAACATTTTTTAAAGTATCTTTAATATAAGCTTTTTTTGTTAGTTTTGAAGTGAAATTTTCAATTAAATCTTCAATCAATAAAAACTTTAAATATATTAATTTATGAGTTTGTAATTTTACTTTTGAACAAAGGTAAAATGCATAAGTCATATTTTTTAATTTAGTACATAAAAAATAAGAAAAAACTAAAAAAATTTCATTTTTTAATTCAGATTTATCAAGATAATATGTATATATAAGATAAATTATATTATAAATATCAAAAAGAAGTTCTCCTGGTCCCCCATATTTATTGATTAAAAATTGGTTAGTTTTAAACTTTTTAAATTTATCAAATAATTCAGAATTATTTTCAAAATAATCATTTAAAGTATTAATTAAACCTATTAATAAAGTTTTAGATTTAACGGATGAATCCATTGTTATTTTTAATAAATTATTTGTAAACATTTCAATATCTTTTATGTTTTTTGCATCAAGTACATTATATTCTGTTAAATAAAATTCATTTTTTGATGCATTTAATATAAAAAGAATTATTGATATAATAATCCAACCTATTATAACTAACAATATACAATTTGTAAATGAAAATAATTTTTTAAGAATCAAACAAAAAAAATACCATGATATTAAGGCCCAACTATAAATATTTAAATTATTAATTTTATTATCATAATATAAGACTTTTTTATATGAATAAATAGTAAAAAAGAATGTATTAACAAAAATAATCCCTCTACCAATAATTATATATTTAATATGAGATTCATTGAAATAATATTGAAGAAGATAAGAATAATAAAAGCATAAAATACTAAAAAAATTTGAATAAATTTCAAGATTTGAATTTATTCTATATAAACATTTTAATCCTTTTACATTTCCAATTTCATAATAATAAATTGATAATAAAATTGAATAGATAATTATAAATAATAAAAAAATAATTGAAACTATTACAATAATCATATGACCTAAATTTGAGTAACATTTTATATTTAGAAATATATGGTAATTTTTTTTACATTTTGTGGTTAATATTAAAATGTTCATTATTGGACATAAAAAAGTATTAATCAATAATAAATTCAAAAAATTTAAAATTTTTAATAGGTTTTGTTTTATTTTTAAATTATTGTAATTTAACATTAAATAAATAATGTTTGATAAAAGTAAAATACAATAAAAGTAAATAAATGATAATATAATAATAAAAGATTTTTTTGAATTCACAATTTCTGGAATAAAAATTAATTTTTTAATTGTCTTTAAAAATTTAAATAATGAATCATCATCAGAATCTATTTTAGAAACTGGAATTAAAATAAATTGAAAATAATAATATAATCTTAAAACAAATATTAAGAAAATATTATCTTGTTGAAATTTAAGCATTGTTCGAAAAAAAGAAAAAAATTTTATCATAAATGTTTTAGAATAAAGGTATGTTTTTTGAACAGAATCTCCAATTTCAATCAAATCAATTATTTTAGGTTCTATCATTTTAAATTATAAAAAATATAACATTGATTATCTTTTGAATATAAATATAATTAATTAAAAACATTTATTTTTTCGAATTTATTATTTCAGAATTTTTATGATATTAACTCCAAATTAAAAATATCAAAAAATATTTTAATACTTTATTATTAAAATTTAAAAGTATTTATAATTATATTAATGTTTATTCAATCAAAAACACTATTATATATAAAACAAAAAATTAATAAAAAATTATAATTATTTTGCTTTTTCATTACTTTTTGTTTTTTCTTTCATCTCAAAGAATTTTCCAATGACTTTATAAACTTCAATAATTTGAACAAATCTATCTAATATAATAAAAGAACCTTGAATATAATTAAAAATTTGGAAAATAATCATAACAGTAAAAATAATCAAAATAAAATTAGTAAGCTCATTAATCATAATTTCTAGATCAGGTTTAATATAATCTTCTTCTAAATTCCCTAAAAAAGTCATAAAAAAAATATATTCAAATAAATTAATGACTTGCATTTTATATCCTGCAAAATAAGAAAACATAAAATTAGGTCGATGTCTATCATTTAAAAAAGATAAATAAATAGATCTAATTTTACTTAAAAATCCACTTAATTTAACAGAATATCTAGCTTGGTAAATTGAATCAACTTTACAAACTTGAATTAAGCTTTCATAATATTTAGAATTTTTAATATGATCTAATACAGCTTCACAAGCATTTTCTGCACCAGCTTTAGATAATAAAGTATGATAATTCTCTTTTTCTTCTACTATTGATGCAAATGATGTATAATTATTATAAATTATTATTGATTGATTAGTTATTAACTGTTCCATTCCTAATGTTGAATTAAATAAAATTGAAATTTTTGTTTTTATTAAATAATGAACTAAATATATATTTAAATCATCTACACGATCTGTTAAATCTTTTTGTGTTGATATTTTACCAAAATGATTTTTCATTATTGGAAATGTTATTATCAATAATATTCCATATAATAATAAAGATAATAGTAAGTTTTCAATTGATTGAATGAAAATTCTGAAATAATATTTTTTTTCCTTTTTTTTTAAATCAACTACTGGAATATAATCATCACTATCATCTGCATTTGTTACTTTTGTATTTGAATTTCCACTTTCCATAAATGCAGCATTTTGTTGTTGTTTTTTTCTTGCTCTATTATAAGCATATAATCTTTTTAATTCTTCTATTATAGAAGATGGTTTTCTTTCATTTAATAATAATAATTTACCATATTTTAATTTTTTTTTTAATGATTTTAATTGTTTATGTGTTATTGATATTATTTCTTTTGATATATATCTTAAAATTTTAGTTGATAAATTAATAGATAAGAGGATAATAATAATACCAAATAAATTTGCAGAAAAGAATAAAATAAAAAAAAGATAAATTATAAATCTAAAATTTTTATATGAATTATTAAAGTATTCTTTCCCTTCATAAATTACATTTTCAATAACTGTAAAATACTTTGGATAATTATATATAAGTTCTAAAGAAGTTGCATTAGGTTCAGGTACTCCTTCAACATTATCAGGAATATCATCAAAATCAAAATGTTTAAATCTAATAATTTCAACTATACTTTGAGAAATAGTATAATAATTTGTAAAAATCAAATCAAAACATTCAAAATAACTAACATTATTACTTCCTTCATCTATATCAAAAATTTCAAAAGTTTGATATAAAACTTTATAGAAACTATTACTTTTAGAAATTTTACCAAATTGTTTTTTAAATTGGTTTTGATAAATAAAGAAACTAATAGAAGTGTTTTGGAAAATTTCTAAATAAAATTGAAAAAAACTTAAATTAAAACCAGGAATTTTACTAGAAACAACTGCAAATAAATCATCAAAAGGGTCTCCAGTAGGTTTTTTAGTAATCATATTACTTAAACTAAATTGTCCCCAAACAAAATCCATGTTATTTTTTCTAAAAACAGAAATATTAGTATAATCTTTTTTAAAATTATTAGAACATACTTTAGTATAAATACAAATAAAAACAGCTAATCCAATTAAAAAAACACTATAACAAAAACTTATTGTTGAAAAAATATTTGATTCTGTTTTTTGCTTTTTTTTTGCTTGAGTTGTTATATTCCATGCATTTTCTTTATGTAATCTTGTTGAAATTGCACTTGCTACTGATGCTGTATCTCTTATTGATGGAGCATATAAATTTTGAGTTTCTTGAGTTTCTATTACATTTTTCTTTTGCTTTTTATGTTTTATTAATTCTATTAAATTAAATTGAATTAAATAATAATCTTGAGTTCCATCATTAAATTTGTTTTTTATTTTTATATCTAAATTAAAAGATTTATTTCCTTTTAATAAATCTTTTAATTTTGTTAAGTTATGTTCATAATTTGATTTTTTATTTGAAGAAAATTTTTCAAAATTTTTCTTTACTAATTTTGTGACTCTGCTAAAACTAATATTATATTCTTTTTCAATGGTTTTAAAGCTAAAATTTTTAATACCAAATAAATTTATTATAGGAACAGAAGTATGTTCACTACTAACTCCAAAATAATCTTTGAAAAAAGTTCCAAATTTAATTGCTGAATTTTCTCTTTCAAATAAAGCATAATTCTCTACTTCATAATCTTTTTGAGGTTCAATTTTACATATAATATAAATTTGACCTTGAAAAGTAGGTAACATTGAAAAATGCAATTTAGTTCCAGTAATATAACAATTTGCATCTTCAAAAACAGTATCAATTGTATAATGTCTATCTTTTAATAAATGTTTTTTTATAATTTTCATTTGATTTTTAGCAATTTGAGCAGGGAAAATATTATTTAAATTCATTTCTTTTAATTTATTTGTTTTTCTTTTGGTATATTCATAATAAGGTAAAGGAGCTTTTTTAATAATAAATTCATTTTTTTCAAATAAAATTAGAAATGAATCATTCTTTTCAACAACTGAATCTAAAGAATTACTATCATAAAAATCAAAATTTTTTCCTGAATTATCATTAAATAAAATTTCTTCAACTAATTGAAATTTATCAAATTCAGGTTGAGATCTTAATTTATATTCATCATCTGCATGTTTATTTATTTCTATTATTTGATTAAGAGATGATTTTATTTCATAACTTTTCATATCTATTTTATGATATAAATCATATTTAGATTCTGTTAAATTATTTATTATTGTTTTAAAACATTTTAATATTTTAAAATATTCATTATTTAATTGTTGAAAGATTATTATTGATGCCATAGAATTATCTTCACTTTTTTTTTCTAAAGTTAATAAACATGTTCTTATTGATTTAAAAATGCATTTTGAAACAAAAGGACATTCTGAAAAAAGTTTGGAATAACGAAAATTTTGAAGATAATATTGAGCTCTAAAAGTTTTATCATCCATTATAAAAAAAAGTTGAATTTTATAATAATGTAAAATTTCAATTACTTTCCTATCAAATTCATTTTTTTCATTTTCTATATTTTTTTTAAAATTTTTTATAAAAAATAATAATATATTATAAATAATTTTTTCTCTATCTTCTTCAGGTGATGCTATTGTTGATTGAGATTGATTTTTTATTTTTTCTGAAAAAAGAAGAATTAATTTTTCTTTTAAATTTCCTATTAAAAGAAAATCTTCTTCATTTTTAAAAAGGGAATTTTTAAAATATTGGACATAAATATCTACAATTTCTCTTTCTTTTCCTGAAATTTTTCCTTGAGATAATTTTATTTCAAAAAATTTTGTTATAGGAGAAAAAATTTGAGATAAACCATAAAAAAATAAAGCATTTCTATTTTTAAAATTTTCATTTATTGAAGATAAAGGAACAAACTTCTTATATTCATAAAAAAAGTAAAATAAAACAAAAAATAAAAATATAATTAAAGTTAAATCTAATACTTTAAATATTTTTTCATCATTACAAAATTTGATAAAGACAAATACAATTAATCTTTCAAAAAAAAAAGTAATAAGTAATAATAAAGAAATTTGATAAATCTTAAATTCTTTAGTACTACAATTTATTAAAACCATATCTTGAATTTTCGAAATAAAAAATCTTATTAAAAAAAAAATCCAAAAGAATTCAATAACAATAGAATGTTTTAAATTTAATCTTAGAATAATAATAAACGAAGATAATTCTTGAAGAACAACTTCTTGAACAAGAAAACTTTGATCATGTAAATATGAATTACTATTTTCAAAAAAACTATAAATTAATAAACTCATAAAGAATCCATATATCAAACAAAAAAATATAAATAAAGCTAAACCTAAAATAAATGAAATATTTACTTTATCATAATAATCAGAAATTTGAATTATAATTTCCCGATTAAAAATAACTAAAGTAACTAAAATAACTGTTCTTAATAAAAAATACATTAAAAAAGATAATATATATTTGAAAAGTGTTATAATAAATTTATTAATATTAATCATATGAAGAATTAATGAAGAGAATAATAATATAAGAATAATTATACGTAATATTTTTCCATCATAGAAACAATTTTGACAATAAATATTAGTACTAAAATATTTATGTAGTATTTGATTTATTTGATCATTTTTATATTCTTCTTCATTTAACATTCTACAAGTTGAATCTAAATCACTTTCCTTTACAAATTTATTGTAAAAAAATTCTAAATAAAAAATTGGAGATAAAAAATAAACAGGAAATGTTATATTTATATTTTCTCTTTTAAAATTAAATACTATATCTATTATTATTATTATATTTGTAAATTCAAAGAGTGAAGATAAATATTTAAAAAAATTTGATTTTATAGAATGGCTTTGAATACTTGAGTAAATATCTAATATTTTCACTTCTAATAATTCTGCCTTCATTGACGCTTATTTAAAAATTATTATTTTTTAAATTTAAAGAAGTAGAAAACAAAATTTATTTTTTTAAATGAAAAAAATTTTTAATTTCAAAATATATATAAAGAAAATATTAATTATCAATTTTAAGTTTGCCCATTTAAATAAGATTCTGTATTATATTTATTTAATAAATTATAACGTTCCCTTAATGATTGTTGAGCACAATTTGAAAATTTTGAATAATTATCATTAGTAACTTTTTTTGTTAGATTCTGTTCAGGAACTTTAGCATTTATTTCAGAATTAAATAATCCAAAAATATTATCTTTATTAGCTTTAAATTCATTATCTTTAGGATGATAAACTTTTAAATTAAAATCTCCATCTTTATATATTCTATTAGAAAAAGCCTTTACATATTCAGTTTGATAATTTTTTAATATATAATGATGTTCAGTTGAATTATTAACATTTTTCTTTTTTTTTTCAATTTTTGAATCTGGAAATAATCTTTTCTTTTCATTATCTAAATCGAATAAACTTTTTTGAGAACTATATACTTTTATGTTTTTAGGGTTTTCATCTAATAAATCTTTTCTTTCTTTTGGATTATATAAATTTCTTCTATTTTTCTTCCAATTGTAATTTGTATTATTTTTACTATATAATTCATAATTATGAAATAAATTACCTACATTTGATAATCCATGATATTTATTTATAATTTGTCTTTTTTTAGGATATAAATCTTTAGCATGATTAATAATTACTTTTTCTAAAAGTTTTTTTCTTGGTAATTTATTTTGAGTTTCATTAATTAATTGAACATCATGAATTAAATGATCTTCATGTGGGATTGATACTATGTGATTTCTTTCTTTTTTTTCTTGAGTGTTTTTAAAATAATTTATTTTTGAATTATCAACTTTTGGTCTTCTTGCTACTTTTATATTTCCTTGAATTATTGGATCTGTTGATGAATTTCTATTTTTATTTTGCATTGCATTTTCTTTATTTTGTAAATATATATCTCGAGTAATTGAATTATAATCATATTTATTTGGCTTTGAGAAATTTAACTGAGTTTTCATTATATTTAACGATTATTTATTTTTTTTCATTTTTAAAAAATATTGTGGAAAAAAATTATTTTAAATTATAAATTGAATATTAATTATATTCATTATTCCTATTATAATTTAAAAATCAAACTTTTGAAAAATAAAGAATCAACATAAAAAGAAAAAATTAAATAAAAAAAAAAAATCAAAAAAAAAAAAATAAAATTTCCCATATTCAAATAAATAATAAATCAACCTCTTCTTCACTTATTTCACCCAAAAAAAATAAAAAATAAAAAAATTTACCTTCCTCTCAATCTACAAACTTGGAATTTTTTATCATCCAAAGAAAAAGCCATAAAATCACCTCCAGTGACAGTAGTAAGTGAAAAATCATAATCTTCAATTCCAACATTAGAAACGAAAACAAACCAATCACCTCCTAAAGAATTTTTAATATAATTAGCAGCAATATTAGACAAAGGCATTTGCCTAGTCATATAAGCTTGAGTCACTGAACTAACTATTAATTGATATTCTTTCATATTTATTCCATTACCAACTGCAATTTGCTGATATACTGGTTGAGGTACCATCATTCCTCCCATCATTAAATTTCCTGACGTCATTCCTCCTGATGTATATCCTCCTTGCATCATGAAATTGGGATTGAACATTTTTTTTAATTTTATTTGTTTTTTTTAAATTTTTTTTGTATGGAAGAGGAAAATAAATTTAATTATGTTTTTGCAAAAATTAAGAAAATTATTCCTCCTGATGAAATTAATAATAAATGTGCTGTTTATATTATTGAAATGTGGGAAGAAAATAATGAGAATAATAAATGGATAAAACAATATACTTTAAATGAATTAGAAAATTTTAGAAATTATATTATAAAATATGTTCCATCGGTTAATAATTTACCTTTTCCTTATATAAGTTGGTTTTCTTATCTTCCTTATATTGGATGGAAATATGATGAAAGAAATTGGGATATTCTTTTAGAAAATAAATTTATTTTAGATGATTTTTTTAATGCTATATGTCATGATAAAAATTTATATAAATTAACTCAATTTTCAGTTTTTTTTTCTCAACCTTCAAGAAATTCAAATTCATATTTTTAAATGTAAAAATCATTATTTCTTCTTTAATACCCATATATTATGAAAATAATGATAATAATTTTTATTTATAAAAAAAAATAAATATTATCTATTATATAAGTTGGTTAAAATTAATATTATAAGTAAAACTCGAATCACATAATAATTTAATAGGTTCTGTTAATTTTATTTCGATATAATTTTTATTCTTTATTTTATCTTTGATTTGGAAAGGGAAAAAAAATTTTAAAATTTTAATAAAAATTCCTTTTGTAAACTCTGTACAATAATTTAATTCATTAAAATTAATATTTAATTCCATGTTTTTATAATCAAATAAAGATTCAATTTTATAAAATAAAGATTTTTTCATAGTAAACTTAATATTGTTTTTATTATTATAATCATATATATCAGGAATATAACCAATAGAATTATATAAATAACTATATAAATGTTTAAAAGCAATAATTAATGTAAAATTATTACTAAGTTCCTTAGAATTTAAAACATTTTCAATATCATCATTCATAAAAATACTTTTTCCTCCTCTCAAAAAAATTTCAGGATGAACATTATATAAAGTATCAACTTTATTAAATCCATTTTTTTCAACTAAATTTAATTTTCTTAAATTATACCAGTTTTCTCCTTTAGGAAAATAACCAATAGTAAAATTACTTTCATAATAATTAAAATTAGGAATACACATTAAATCCTTTCCAATCATAAATTGACTATTAACTATATTTTCTTCAATTAAATGTTCATCATTTTTAAATTCAAAAAATAAAGGTTTAAATATAGTTCCAGTTTTATTTTTCCTAATAAAAATTGAATAATAATATTTTAAAATTTTATATCTAAAAATAATAGAATTTTTAGAAGTTTCCAATAAAATTTTTCCCATTGAAAAAGGTTCAGTATCATTATACTCTAAATGTCTATGAGCTCTAAAAAAAGGAAATAAAGAACCAATTTGATACCATTTAGCACATAATTTTTCATTAGTTTCTCCCATAAAACCACAAACATCAGTTCCACTCATTGGAATACCAAATAAATTAAAATTAAATATTTCACTTAAAGAATATTTATAAAAAGTATAATTAGCTCCATTATCTCCTGACCAAATAAATGAATATTTTCCTATTTTTGGTGCATTTGCTCTTGTTAATAAAAAAGGAAATTCATTTGGAAACTTTTTCTTTAAATATAATTTAACTTGTTCTGATTCTTTTAAAGAAATAACATTATGTATTTGACTGTGAGTTAAATTATTAAAATGTAAAGTATTTGGACAAAAAGTTTTATGTTGAATTTTATATCCTCCAGGATAATAATAATAATTTGTTTCATTACATGGAAGTTCATTTTCATTTGAATCTATTTTTCCACTTGAAAAAGTTGATATTTCATTCATATCTATCCATATTCCAGAATATCTAGATTTATTATATAAAAAATCATGACATTTTTCTTGAAAAAGAGAAGCATTTGGATGAAAAAAATCTAAACAATAACTTTTTCCAGGCCACATTCTAATTATCACAGGAGTATTATTTTCTGAAATAAAAGTATTATATTTAATTCCTATGTTCATAACTTTTTTATTTTCTAACCCTATACAAGGTTCACTAATTAATACATATCTTTTATTATATATATGTAATATTTGTTTAAATAATTCTGAAGGAAATCTTTTTTCATCCCAAGTACAAGGATGATTATTATTCATATAATCTAAATCAAGCCAAAAAGTATCTAATGGTATTTTTTCTTTTTCATATTTTCCTAACATTGATTCTATAGAATCAATATCATTATAACCCCATCTTGATTGATGAAAACCTAAACTCCAAAATGGAGGCATCATCCATCCTCCTAAAAATTTATGATACATTTTAATTACATTTTCTGGTTTCTTATTACCTAAAAATAAAGTAAAATCTAATACACCACCTAATATTAAATATGATATTTTTTTCTTTTCTAAATCTAATTCTATATCCATTGCAAATGAATTTCTTAAAAAATTTATATGATAAAAACCAGAATTTTCCCTCATTAAATATACTGGATGGGAACCATATCTATTATTATTATTTCCTATTCCATAATCAATTTGATTTGGATTATCTTTATTATATAATGTATATGTTCCTGAATGTAAATTAAATTTTGTTGTTCTTTGACCTATACCATATATATTTTTTGATGGTATTTGTATTTTTATTTCTGTGTAATCTACCATAAATCTAAATGGATTTTTTTCTTCTGTTTTAAATAAAATTTCATTTGTATTTCTTCTTTTTATTATAAGTATAAAAGGATTTCTTTGGATTTCTAATTTATATTTTAATTTATTAATATTTATTTCTCTTGTAATATTCTCATTATGTACATAAGGATTTACTTTTGGAAGTTCAAATAATTTAACTTTATTTGGAGTTAATTTAAATTGAAATATTTCATCTGATAAACAATTCATTTGTAATGAATATGTATTGTTTTCTCCATTTAATTGTAATTGAATATTGATGTGGTTTTTATCTTCAATAAAATTTATTAATTTATATGAATATTCAAAAAATATAGTTTTTGAGAATATATTTTCAATTGTTGATTTAAATTTATCGAAAAATGAATATGAAATTTTATAAAGAAGAAAAATTAAAAATATTTTCATTTTTGAAAATATTAAATATTTTAAAAAAAAAGAATTATGATTTTATTTTTTTAAATTATTGAAATTTTATTAAATATAATAAATAATTATAATGCGAATGAACAAAAAAATATAAAAAATTATTATAAATTTATTAGTTTAAAGAGAATTATAAAAAATAATAAAAAAGTCAAGACAAACTTAAAATACCAATAATTTGTCTTTTTCAAATAGAAATTAAAGATAAAAACAAAAACTCTATTACTAAAGTATTAAAAAAGGTTAAAAATTTATAAATTATATTATTTTTGTGAAATTCGTATTTTTAAATTGATTTGAACATGTGAAAAAATTTGTTTATCAAAAAAAAAACTCTTAATTATATAGTTTCCTCAGAATTAACTTCAGTAAAATTATTTTTTTTTACTCCTTCATCTTCATTTACTAAATTTCTAATATCATCTGCAGATTGATTAAAATTTTCTTCAGTATTTCTAACTCTCATTCCTATATTTAATTCTAAACTTTTTTTTCTTTCTTTAATATCATCTACATTTGCCATTAATGATACATCTGTGTTTAAATATGAATCTCCAATATTTATTTTTCTATCTCTATGAGTAAAATATTTATATATATTTGATTTTGTTTTTTCTTCTAATATTGTTTTATATAATATTAAGTTTTCATTTGTTGTTTTAACTAATGTTTCTTTTAGTTCTAAATTTTCTTGGGATATTTTTTCTAATTTAATTTTATAGTCTTTTAAAATTGTATTTAATTCATATAATAAATTTGATATTATTTTATTTCCGTTTTGAATTAATTCTTGGATTTCTTCTTCAGATATTTTTGTAAATTTTAAAATTTCATTTATTTCAAAATTTTCATTTTCTATTTTTTTTTTATTATAATTATTTTGTGGAATATAATTATTCCTAAAATTATTATTCCTATGAATTACTTTTTGATTAGGAATAGAATTTTCAATTTTATAAATTTGGGAATTTAAATCACTAATTTTAACTTCATATTTATTAATTAAATTTCTAAATTCTTTAATTTTACTAAGAGCATTTTCATAAGCTTTTTTATATAAAATTAAATCTTCTTGCATAATATTTAAGCTTTCTGTAGGATCAAAAACATAAATTTCTTTAGGAATTTTATCAGGAATAATAACAGTTTCTTCACTTTTATCAGAATCATCTTCATTTTCTTCTTCATCATCATCATTTCCTTCATTATTAGATAATTTATCCATTAAATCTTTATCTCTTAGATTTTTCAGTTGTTGATTTAAAGACAATATTATAGAATCTTTTTTTTTATTATCATTTTCTAAAATAAATATTTTATCTTTTAAATCTTTTATTTTTTCCCGATGAATTTCAATATCTCCATTTATTATATTTTCATAATATTTTATTTTTTTTCTTAAATTTTTATTTTCTGAGTCTAATTGTTTTTTCCTATCTTTTAATAAATTCTTTTCCTTTTCAATCCCATCCATTATTATTTTTGATTTTGAGTCAATTGAAATTGAAGGATTTAATAATTTATCAATTATTTCTTTATTTACACTTATATTTGCTTTTAAATCATTTATTTCTAATTCAAGACTTTTTTTTTCTTCATTTACTCTATTACATTCATCTGCATATTTATTTATTAATTTTAAAGCAGATTTTCTGTCAAATCTTTTCATTGTATTATTCTTTCAATTTAAAAATTATATTTTCCTTTTATTTATTTTTAATAAAAAAATAATAATTTGAGTAAATAATTTTTCTATGTTTCACAATCTAAATATGAAATATTTTTAAAAATGGAGATAAATAATAAAAAAGAACAAAATGCCTTTTCAAAAATAATTTCAAAAATTTATGTTAGTATAAAGGAAAACGCAATTAATACATATTTATTATTTTATATATCAAACATTTTTGAAATAACATCTTATATAATAGTAATAGACATTATTTTCAATTATAAAAGACAATTTATGAATATTTATTATTTTCTATATTATATTTCACCAATATTTTATTTTGAACTTTTAAATTGTATAATTACAAATAAAAGTAATCCTGAAGAAATAGATATTTCAAGGTATAAATATGACCAAATGTATAAATTAGCAAATAAATTTGATATTACTCCTATTGAACAAAAAGATTTTTATAATTATAATATTATTTGTATAATTATTATTTTTTTTATTATCATTACATTTTCAGTTCATTTAATTAAAATAGACAATTTTATTGTGAGAACTATTAAGAAAACTAGTTTTTATATAATTTATCTTATTTATGTTACTTTCTCTCCAATTTTTATTTTAATATTTAATAGACCTATTTTTTTACAATTTTCTGATAATTATTATGAAATTGATAATAAATTTATTTTAGATGTTATTAATTGTCTTATTTTTAATATTTCATTTTTTTATTTTTATTCTATTTTTGTTTATTGTTTTGATCAAAATGAAAATTATTATTTTTTACAATCAAAATTATTTTTATCTGAATTAGCTTTAGTAGAAGTTGGTTGTTTTTTAATAGTAATAAGATTAAATATTCAATTTTCAATTTTATTTCAATTAATTTGGTCTATTGTTTTTATTTATGATTTTAAAATAAGAGCAGAATGTTATAGAAATGAACTTCATAAATCAAAAGAAACTAAAATATTATTTATTTCAAAAATTTTTATTTTCGGAATTTTTATTGTAAGGTTTATTTCAGTTTGTTTAATTAAATATTTAATAGATAATGAAAAAGTATTTAAGACTTTAGAAGGAATTTTAATACTTTTATTAATACTTATATCATTTTTTTATTTAAATGGTGTAAAAAAATGTATTACTCTCTCAAAATTAAAATATCATTTACAAAAAGAAACTTGTGAATTTTTTGTAGGCGCCAACCAATTATTCAGTCCATTATCCAAATTTTTTTTAATGAAATCAAATATAAATAGAGCATTAGAGAAATCAAAGGAATCTTTTTTCATAAATTATAAAAATGATTTAAAAAATTATTTTTGCATTAGTAATGAAGATTATAAAGTTTTATCAGGAGGAAATGAATCATTAATTTCTTCTTTTATTTCTTTTGATTTAAACCAAAATTCAAGAGGAACAACATCTACTACTATTAATTACGAAGGAAAAGATTATAATATTATTTTTGCTATTCTTATTCAATTATTTAATAGTTTATATAAAATTGTAAAAGAAAAAAATGATATTTATGGAAAATGGTGTTCTGAAATCTTAATATATCATAAAGTTTTATTGTATTTTATTTCAGATGATAAAATTTTTAGACCTATTTATTATTTAAAAAAATTTATTTATTCTGAAAAATATGATAAATCAGAGACTTTAATTCATTCAATTTTTAAATATTTATCATATCATTTTAAAAAAGTAGAAAAAAAAAATGATGAAAACTCATTAGAATATTTAATATATTTTAATAAATTGAATATTGAATACTTAAAAATTTTAAAATCATTTAAAACAATATTAAAAAGTTTTACAAAAAGCAGGAAAGAAATAATTAGAATTATAGATAATCAGAGTTCAGTTATTGGTGATTCCTTTGATAAAATAATATCTTTAATAGATAAATCAAGTGATTCAATAAAAATAAGAGAACAACCAGAAAATGAAAAATTTAAATTAATTGAAGATATATTATTTAATGCTAATTTTGATAAATCATTTGATTTTTTTGATTTAAATTCTTTAGATACAATAGTTGATAAAAATAATTATTTTTTAATTTCATTTGAAAAAGGAAAATTTACAATAAAAAAAGCACCATTAACTTTTTTTGAACTTACAGGGAAAAAAACTTCAAAATTAATAGATAATCCTTCAATAAATATTTTTCCATATTTAATGAGAAAATCAGAAGGTAAAACTATAAAATCATCACTATTAAGCAAAAAAGCAATAAAGCATGAAACTGTTTTAGAAACACTGGATCATTATTTAATAGGAGTAAAATTAAATTATAATATGTTACCTTCATATAATGGAAAAGTATGTGTTGTTTGTTTAATAGAACCTTTAAACTTTCCAGATGATTGTAATTATATTTTAATGCATTCAAATGGAATTTGTATTGAATATGGAGTATTTTTTCAAAATTATTTAGGTTTCTCAAATCAATTAAAAAGATTAAATATTTTAACAATTTTTGGTATTAAAGATTTTAACCCTAGAAAAGCTTATAATCAGGCATTTTCTTTAAATATGAATGAAATATTGTTAAATGTTAAAGCTCACTTAGTCAAAGATAGTGGATGTCAAAATAGTGAAATTTCTTCTTGTTTAAAAAAAATAAAAGAAAATTTTAAAAATTCAAAAACAATAAATGTAGAGTTTATTCTGAAAAGAATATTTCAAATAAAAAATGAAGAAATTTATCTTATGCAAATTTTATTTTCAGATCTTAAATTATCAATAATTCAGCAAAAAAAAATTGAAATCGAAACCATTGAGTCAGCTCATATTCAAACACAAATCAATGCGACTTCAATGACTGCATCTCATTCAGGTGCTTCAATATTATCATATAAAGCTCTAAGAGAAAGTTCTTGGAATATTTCAAGTAAAAAAAAGGAAAATTCATCAATAATAAAAACAACTATTGATAAAATAAGCTTTCTTTATAATTTGTTTCTTATTATTTTAGCTATTATAATTTCTATTCTAATTAAAATTTTTTCTAATCAATTCTATGATGAATATGTAAAAATGTTAGTAATTAGAGAATTAAATAGTTGTTATTTTACAAATTTATTTTTTGCTACTAACATGATAAAATTACCTAACTCTGAATCATTATATAATGTGTTAAATGAAAAATATGCTTCTTCCATTGAAGGTTATAATATTTCTTTATCTGACTATTATAAAAGTTTATTAGAAACTTATTCTGTTGCATTGAGTACAAAAAATAAATATTTTAAAAATAATTATACAAATATAAAAAAAAGCTCAATTATTTATAAACAGCTTTTTGAAAATTATATAACTATTTTATTGCATGATGGAAATACTCAAAAAGTAAATTATGATGAAACATTTGATTTACCAAAAAATTATTTTTATATTTTAAGCCAAATTGATGGTTTTTATTTAGATATGCCTGTAGTGAATTATAATGATATTCCTAATTCAATTTCTGATTTAAATGAAAATCAACAATTTTTATTATGTACAGTCTATAATTATTTTACTTTTATTCATTCATTAAATGAAATGTTAGTGGTTAGTAAACAAAGATTTAAAAATACATTAAAAAATTATAAAATACTAATGTATTCCTTTTTTTTAGGCTTTTTACTGTTCAACATTTTTTCAATTATTTTACTGTATCTTTCATTAGAAATAACACATAAAAAAATATATAATATTACTGAACAAATTATTAAACTAACAAAAAAAGGGAAAAGTTATTTAGAAGAAAAGTTAAAATATACAAAATTAATAATATTAAATGAAATTAAATGTTCTAATGCATTGGATAAATTAAAAGAAATAAACCCAAATAATAAAGTAAAAGCAAAATCAGCTCAAAATCAAATAATGATAAATTCATCAGGACAAGATTCAGAAATGAGTACAAATGTAGATGACAGTGATGATGATGATATGTTTTTAGTTAAATTTAATAATAATAATAAACAAAAAAAATATTATTTTAAAGCTTATTGTGAAACAATTAAAATTTTATTATTATTAGGAATGATTTACATTCTTTTTTTAATTGTTGGATTTCCTATAATTTTCAATTACTTTCGTAAAATTGATACAAAAAGAAAAGAAACAGAAACTGTACAAGATTTACAAGAACTCATTTTAGCATATTATTTAGAAGTTAGATTAGGAATTTTTGTAAATGAGACAAATTTGGTAAAAAGATTAGATTTATTTGGTTATGGAACTAATGTCTTATTTGGTAATTATACAGAAATAAAGAAATTATTAACAAAAGATAATATTAAAAAAACAATTGAATATATGGAAATGGTAAATAAAGATGGATATGAAGGATGTGAAAATATTATTAAAAATGATAAATATCATTATTCTTTAGTTGCAATATGCTCAGTTGAACCTTTATTACAAACTAAAGTTGAAACAATGATTAGTGGGTTTATTAATCAATTAAGAAGTGAATTTTTAAGTTTTAATATTAGTAAAAGAAGCGAAAATGAAACTATTAATTATTTTCATAGTAAAACTTTTCAATTTAATAATTTATTACTAATTATTTATTTGAAGACTTATCTTCAAGATTTGGAATATAATTTTATTTTACCTGAATTGCAAAATAATATTAATGATTTGTTGAAATTTTTGATAATTATATTTGTTATTATGGTAATTACAGAAATCCTTTATTATATTGGAAGTAATATTTTTGTTCTAAGGAAAATTGGATCTACTTTAAATGAATTTAAAATTTTAGAAAAATTTTTCATCTATGAAGATACAACAAAAAAATAATTATAAAAAATAATAATATTTTAGGTATATTATATATATAAACTTTTATATGTTTTTTTAATATTATTATTTATTCCTTTTTTGAATGAAAAATCATAATATTATAGAAAGGATTTATCAAATGAAATATATTAAATAAAAATATATAAATTCAATACATTAAAGAAATTTAATTTAATATGTTCTAACTTTTTTATCTTGTTTTCAAAGAAGATAATGAAACAAAAATAAGTCTTTATTTTTGAATTAAATTTAATAATGGGACTGAAATGTTTATTCATACATAAAAATTAATAGATGTTCAGTTTAATTACTATATTATATGTTTTTTAATTGTAAGATAATTTAAAAATGTAAGTATCAATAATATTTATGAAATATTATTAAAAAAAGATGTTAAGAGGAAAAAGAAATAACATCATGGATTTTAATTTTTAAGAAAGCTTTTTTCAACAAAAAAATTATTAAATTTCAAAATAGATTTTTTCATATATTAAAGTGAAAAATTAATTTTTTTTATTCTTAAAGTAAAAGTAATAGTTTTCTAATCTTATTTTTTATTTTTTAGGAAAATATTTGATATATTTGTCTTATAATATATAATTTATATAAAGAATTTATTTAATAAATATAAATTCTTATTTTTCATTCTTTCTTAATTTGATTGAATTAAAAATCTTTTAAATCAAATTAAAAGGCATTTATAAATAAAAATTAAAATTAAAAAATTATTCAAAAATAAAAATAATAATCGAAAAGATTTAAATTATTAAATAAAATAAAAAAGGTTAAATAAAATATATGGACGAAAAAAAATATAATAAAAAAAATGGATAAAGAAACAATAAAATGTAAATGTCAAAAAACAATGAAAGAGTCGGATTTCAAAACTCATTTTCAAAAATGCAAAGATTTTAGAAATACTTTCAAAACTTTTGATACTCAATTTGGAGAAATATTAAAACAATTTTCTGAACCATCAGAAAATCTTCCAATAATAAGGTTCCTTTTATATCAATATATTGCAGTTCTGACTAGGAAAATACAAAGTAAAAATGAAAATCCAAAAAAGCTTGGGAATAAAAATAAAAACGAACCACAGGATAGATATGAGTCATATAAAAAAAAAGAGGTTGATGGAAATAAAGTTCCTGAAAATAAAGAACCAAAAAAAGAATCTGAAAAAAAAATACCTTCCATAAAGAATGATAAACTTGAAGAATATGAAAATAGTGTATTTAATTTTGTATGTCAAAAATGTAAATCTCCAGATTTTACTTATTTAGAATGTAATCATCCTATGTGTATAAAATGTATTAATGAATATGCAGAAAAAGATTTTGGAAATATGAAATGTAAAGTATGTCAAAGGACAATAAGTGAAGATTTTAAAAAGAATATATTTGGAAAAGAGAAATATGATAAATATGAACAAAATGCATTAATGGGACTTTTAGGTCAAATAATAGAATGTCCAAATTGTCATGAATTAAATTCTTTTGAACCAGGAACAGTAAATTATAATATTAGAGATGATCAAGGTAATAGATTAAGTAAAGAAGCTGCAGAAGAATTTGCAAATTATAGATGTAGATGTATATCATGTAATAATAATTTTTGTACTAAATGTAAATGTATTCCTTATCATATTGGAAAAACATGTAAAGAATTTATGATTGATCAAAAAGCAGAAAAATGCAGATATGATCAAAATATAATTAATGATGATAATAAAGGACCTGAAAATGATGTTTGTAATAATCCTGAATGTATAGAAAGATATGAAAATTCATGTAAAAAAAAACTTAAATGTGGTCATAAATGTTTTGGTGTTAATGGTGAAAAAGAATGTCCACCATGTTTAAATAGTGATTGTAAATATTTCCAAAAAATATTTGAACAAGATATGGATTCATATTGTAATATATGTTATTCAGAAGGATTAGGAGCAGCACCAATAATATTATTATCATGTAAGCATTATATACATTATCATTGTATAAAAAAAAGATTAGAAGGAAAATGGGTAGGACCTAAAATTACCTTTAATCATTGTACATGTTCAGTATGTAATAAATGGTATAATTGTCCTCAAGTTCCAGAAATACAAGAAATGATAAATGAAAATAAAAAATTATATAAAGAAATATGCCAAATGGCACTTAAAAGATTAAAATTTGAAGGATTAGATAAAGACCCAAAATTAACTGATCCAAAATCAAAATGGTATGGACAGAAATTAGAATTTGCATTAAAGAGATTATCATATTATATGTGTTATGTATGTAAAAAACCTTATTTTGCAGGAAGAAGAGAATGCGGTGATGGACCTGGAGTAAATAATGATAATCCAAATAAAATATATGATCCAAAAGATTTAGTTTGTGGAAAAGATGCTAATTTAAAAAATGTTGCAGGGAAAACTTCATGTAATAAACATGGAAATGAATTTATTGAATATAAATGTAGATTTTGTTGTAAAATTGCTAGTTGGTTTTGTTGGGGAACTACTCATTTTTGTGAAGATTGTCATTCAAGACAATGTGCTGGAGATTATGTTAGTAAATATCCTAAGGAAAAATTACCTAAATGTGATAAGAAAAATTGTGAAGTTGGAGGGAATCATCCTCCTAATGGAGATGAATATGCTCTTGGATGTTCTCTTTGTAGAAATGGAGGTGATGAAGCAGATTTTTAAATCTTTAAAAAAGATTATATGAATAAAATATATTATATTATATTTTTTTGTGTTTTTTTATTCGATGTTTTTTTCGTTTATAAAAGTTGTTTTTACATTGAAATTAATACATTTAAAAAATATTATTAATAAAAAAACAATATTTTTTATTAATTGTTACTATTTTGAATTGATGATTTTAATTTATTTATTTTTTTAAAGTAATGAATTCTTCATCGAAATCAACAAAATTTTTCGAGAATAAAGAAGTTAATTGTTTTTCTCTTGATTTGACTCCTAAAACTTTAATATTTTTAGCACCATGCATACATTTAAATACTTTTTCATATAATTTAACAATATTATTCGAAATAGATTCACTCCAAACAATTAAAATATTATTTAAGAGAGAATAATCAGTACTAAACATAAATATATTTTTAATAACATTAATATCCCATTCATAATAACATATTTCAGTATTTGAAATATCACAACTTAAAGAATATTGCCAAAATTGTTTTGAATCACTTTGATAATTTAAAAAATCTATAGTTCCAACCCAACTTCCTTCACTTATAAATTCTATAATTTCTTTTTGACATTTTAATACTAATCCATTTGGATTTGAGACAGAAGCAAAAAAATATATTTTATTATATTCATCTTTTTCTTTAAAAAAATAAAAAGAATTTCCTGTTCTAACTCTTTTAGCTTTATCAAATAAATATTGAAATTCAGTTTTTGAAAAAACTTTTGAAAAATATTTATTATATACTTCTTCAAGATTTTTATTAAGTAAAATTTTATTTTCAAAGTGTTTGGAAATTTTTTCAGTAACTTTTAATCTAAAATTTAAAACAATTAAAGCAATTAAAGTATAAATCCAAGCATCAATATATAAAACACTTCCAATAATTAATATTATAACATTAGTAGTAATTGCAAAAACCATATTTAAAATAGTTAACCAATTCTTATGAGTAAACATTCCAGAATAAAGAACAGCAATCATAAGAAAAATAGGAAAAGGATTATTTAAAGAATACAAAAACCTATAATTTAAATCATTTCTATTATTTACAAGTTTATTTCCTTTCATTATTAAAAAATATAAATATATTAAATTTTAATTGTTTAAAATTTAAAATATTATTTATTAAATTTCTTTTCAGACAATAAACCACTTTCATCAATATTACAAACTTCTCCTTTTTTAGTATCTAATTTTGCAAAAATATATTTTCCAATAGAACTAACAGCAAAAATGTTATTATCAGGTAAAAAACAGCATTTATAATGATGATCATCATTTAATCTAATTTGAGCGAAACTTCTTTCAGTTTTAACTCCAAAAATGTTAAAAAGAGAAATTTTATTTTCTGGTAAATTATCCTGAATATTATTTTTTTTTGTTTCAAAAGTATTAAAATCAATAGTTCCATCATTTTCATTATTATTTAAATTTATATTATTCCCAATTTCATTTTCTTTTATTTTTTTAATAGAACTTTTCATAGACCAAATATGAATAGTCCCTCTATCACTTGTAGCAGCTAAAAAAATACCTAAATTATCAAAGCATAAATAATTTATTTCTGCTTTTTCATTTCCTCTTTTAAATTCTTGTAAAACTAATCCATCAATACATCTAAAAGTTCTTATTATTGTTCCTCTTTCACTAGCAGTTGCTAAAATCGTTCCTTCATTATTTATTAAAAGATATGATATTACATTTTCATGGGCTGTTATTTCTATTTCTTTTCCATTATCGTCATAATTTTTTATTTTTACTTTCCCTTTTTGAGACTCTTTATTATTTAATATTGGATATGCTAATATATTCACATTTGGAGAATAACTTATTGCTATTAAACCTTTTGGATTATCTTTTGTTTCTATAATATCAATATTTTGATATGTTTGAAAATTAAATATAAATATTTTATTTTCACAAATTGAAAAAATTTTATCTTTTTTTAATTTTATATTTAAAACATTTGAACTAAATTTTAATTCTGATATTTCTTTACATTGCATATCATCCCATATTATTAATTTATTTTTACTGAATTTTGGATATGTTCCTCCTCCAACTAAACCTAATATATTACTTTTATATAACATTTCTATTATTCCTATTCCTCCATTTAAATTTCGTTCATAACAATGATTTATTGGATATGATGAATATATTTTAAATCCTGTTTCTGTACCAACTGCAAAACAAGATGCATCTTGATTAAATGATAAATATAGTATTTTATCTGATGATGGAGTATTTGTCGTCATTATTTTATTTTAAAAAATAATAATATTTAAATTATTTTTTTTAAAATAATATTTATGAAGAAATGAAAAAATCATCAAATCAAGAAATAGCAATTAATATTTATAGACATTATTTATGAATTATAAGAAAAATTTTACATATTATTATTGATACTTTAATTTCTAAAATTACATTTATTTCAAATAATATAAAATGTATTTGTAAAATAATTGAAATTTTAGGAAAAAATACTTATAATAAATCATTAACTAATTTTGATATAAATGTTTTAATTGGGAAATTTATTTTTGAAAATATTATTAATTACTTTTTATTTGATGAAAAATATATTCTATTATTAT
>JAEEGK010005581.1_pt1 | contig 30402 bp, 14 predicted proteins | sample 8958771 | NCBI WGS metagenome assembly JAEEGK01 (sample SAMN16246547, study PRJNA631951) | gut metagenome | biome: gut microbiome; feature: rumen; material: SC-attached | host: Bos | place: Iran: Karaj | collected 2018-10 | reverse complement strand
TGCGCCTTGGCCCCAATCCCCACTCCCCAATCCCCAATCCCCAATCCCCAATCCCCAATCCCCATTATTATCAGATTTAAATAAATTATAAATATTTTATTATATTAATATTTTATATAAACATTAATTTTATTATAATTAAAATTAAATTTAAAAATATGGATTCTAATCTTATGGATTATATCACAGATAATCAAGAAATTGAACGAACTCCATATCGAATCAAATTAAAAGAATTAAATTTATTATTAACAATGAACGGCTTCAGTGAAATTGGTGATTTATTTGATACTTCATTATTTTCAGTTAATAAAACAATCACAGTTGTGAGACAAATATGTGAAGATAGAAAAAAATTAATAGAACAAAAAACAGAATTATTACAAAAAATATCAAAAACTGAAAATGAATATAATAATATATTCAAAACAAATGAAATACAAAAAGATAAAATTAAAGAAATTACTAACATAAATTCATTTATGAAAAATAAAATGTTTAAAGAAGAAAAAAATTATAAAGAAAATTTAGATAAATTAAAAAATGAAAAAGATGAATTAAATCGAACAATTTCCAAATTAAATCAAAAAGAAACAAAATGGAAACATGAAATAAAAAAACGTGAATTAGAATTAGCAGATATTAAAAATAAATTAAGAAAATATATGAATGATAAAGATATAATTTCAAATACAATTAATAGTAATAATAATGTTAATATGAAAATCAATCAAACTTTATCAAATATTAATTATGCAATTCCTTCAAAAGAAGTTTTAATAAGTTTTGAAAATTTAATAAAAAATTCGAATAGTGTTTTAATGAATGTTAATCATCTAAAAGAATTTTATAATTTATTATTTCAAGCTTTTAATGAAAAAATTAATTATATTTTAAATGAAAATAATGATTTAAGAGAATGTTATAAAATTATTTTAAGAGAAATTAATAAATACATGGATTTTAAAAAATTATTATTACAAAAATTATCAAAAGATACTTTAAATAATAGTATTAAAAAAAGCAATAATAATATTAATATTACTAATGAAGAATTATTACAATTAGATTTTAATGATAGTAGAGAACAAGTTTTAAATAATTTCAATGAAATTTTAAATACTTTTAGATTTATTTTAATTTATGACCAATTAAAAGTTGATCCTAATAATGAATTTTCTTATGATGAAATGACTAAAATGATTAGTAATAATAAATATGATTTAAAAAATTTACCTTATTATAAAGAAATAGCTGATTTAATGGATAATTTCGATGTAAATGCATTAAAAACATTAAAATCTACTTTAGATAGTTTGAATTTACAAACTCAAGATATTAAAAAAGATTTATTAATTAAGAATAATATTAGTTTAGATAATAGTAATTTAGAAACTGATAGTAAAAGTGTTGAAACTTTAGAAGAAATTAATAAAGAATTTGGTGATACATTAAATTTCCTTGATGCTAAGATTTTATTAATGAAAGAAAAAATGGAAAAAAATAAAAGTGATAAAAAATAAAAAAAAATTTTTTTTATTTAAACAAATAATATATTTTTTTATTTATTAATATATATATATATTATTATTTTTTTAAAAAATTTGAATGATATATTATTATATATTTTTATTATAAATATATAATAAATAAAGAAATATTTAAGAATAATTTTATTTTATAAGAAATTTGTAATTAAAAATAAATAACTAAATATAATTATAATTAAAATATATAAATATTTTTCTAGATAAATATATTAATATTAATATTTATAAATTTAAAAAATAATAAAATATTATCATATTCTCCATAAATTAATATATTTTAATTTAAAAATAAATATAAACATATAAAAAAATAAAAATGTATTGGGACTTACCAATTAATGAAGGAGGATTTGATTTCAAAAATTACCAACGTAATCAATATTTATCTCAACAAGGATATAAACATAGATACATGAAAACAGGAACAACAATAGTAGGATGTATATATAACAATGGAGTAGTTCTCGGAGCAGATACAAGAGCAACAGAAGACACAATTGCTGCAGATTTAGATTGTGAAAAATTACATTATCTCGCACCTAACATTTATTGTGCTGGAGCTGGAACAGCAGCAGATAATGATATGATCACTCGTCTCATATCAAGTGAATTAGAACTTCAAAGACTTTACACAGGAAGTGAATCAAGAATAAGTCATGTTGAATCAAGATTAACTAAACATTTATTTAGATATCAAGGACATATTGGAGCTGCTTTAATTATTGGAGGAGTTGATATAAAAGGACCTCAATTAGTTAATATATCTCCTTATGGAAATAGTATGAGATTACCTTTTACAACAATGGGTTCAGGAAGTTTAGCTGCAATGGCTATTTTAGAAACTAAATATAAAGATAATATGACTAAAGATGAATGTGTCGAATTAGTTAAAGATGCTATTGAAGCTGGTATTTTTAATGATTTAGGTTCAGGATCTAATGTTGATATTTTTGTTATTACAAGAGAAGGAGCTGAAAAGAAAGAAAGTTATAAATGTTATAATAAAAAAGTTTTTACGCAAGCTGATACAAATGCATATAAATTTAATAAAGGAACAACTGAAATTATTGAAGAAGTTAGTAAAAAATGGAAAGAAATTACAGTTGAAAAAGTAGATGATAATAAAATGCAATTAGATTAAATAACTTAAATTAATAATAATAATAATATTTTATATAATAAATAATTTATATTTAAACTAAAAAATAATAATACTTTATAAAAAAAAATATATATTGAAGAAAATATAGAAAGTGATAGATAAAAATTATATAATAATACTTAATTATTTAAATATTGAAAATATATTAATTTTAAAATTATTCAAAATGAAAATTTATCTATAATTTCAGATAATGAATTACATATAGATGTAAAGATGAAATTATTTAAAAAAAAATTAATACAAATTGATTAATACATTTTATAACGAATTTTTTTTAATTCATTTAATGATAAAAAAATATCATTAATATTTTTATTTATAATATATTTTTTATTGTAATTATTATTAACATTATTTTTGTAAATTTTCATTTTAAATAAAAAATTATTATTTTAATATTTTTTATATACAACACAAAATGAAATTTTTCTTAAGAGAAAATTTTATTAAAAATAATAAAATATAATTTAATATAATAAATTTAAATAATTAAAATATAAACAAAAAAAAATTGTTTTTAATTATATTAATTTTAATATTTATATTATTATAACTATTTTTTTTTATTAAATATTAAAACTTTATTTATATATTATTTATCTATAAGATAAAATTAAAATGTATTTATCATTTTAAAATTGAATTCCTAATTTAACCATTTTTTCATTTAAGTCTTTTTTATGCATATTAATTGCTTTTTTTCTTTGTTGAATAGAAATAAGCATTTTTTGTAAACTAGCAGCAATGGCTTTTTCATTTAAAATAGTATTAATATTACTCATAATATTTAATTTAGTAGTAGTCATTATATCTAATTTTTCAAATTTTTTAGGTTTAATATCATTTAAGAAAAGAGAGTCACCACTATTATCACTAACAACATCTTGTTCTTCAGAAGAACTTTCAGAAGAAGAGCTACTATCATCTCCACTTTCTTTATTTTTTTCTTTTTCTTCAATGACAGGTGGCACAAAATTAACAGCATCAGCAGGATTGATAGAAATAGATTTTCTATAAATATTTAAAAATTTTTCAGGCAATTGTTTTTCATTTATATTTGGAGCGGGTGTAACAATTTTATTATTTAAATTTCCAGTACTATTTGTTTTTGAAAGTGTTTTTTGAAAACTAATAACTGATTTTTTTTTAGCGAGATTTGCAGCAAAATAATTGCTTGTAATGTTTCCAATAGAAATTGATTCTCTATGAGTTTTTATTATTTTTTCATTATTAACTATTTCATTTTTAAGTTCTTTTATTTCTTCTTCATTTCTTATTAATTGTGCTTCCATTTCAACTTTATATGATTCATAATCAGTTTGAAGTGAAATATTTTCTTCTAATGCTGATTCTAATTTCATATTTAAATCATCAATTAAAGCTTCATTTTCACGAAGTTTATTTAAATAATGTTCATTATCATTTTCTAATCCAACTATTTTACTATCAAATAAATTTTTTTCTTCTTTTAATTTATTAATTTCATCTATTAATTTATCATTTTTATTAGTAAGAATTTCAATGTCTTTTATTTTATCTGTGTTTTTATTTTTTACATTGTCGTAATCTTTTTGAATTTTTTTTTGATCATTTAATAAATCATTTATTCGTTTTTCAAAATCTGATTTTTCTTTTGTGAGTTGATCAACAGATTCGTTTAACATTTGTATTGTAGATTCATATTCATTTATTAATTCATCAGTTTCGGCTTTATTTTCATCATATTGATGTTTTAAATGATTATAAAGAGTTTTATAGTCTTTATCATCATCTTTATTAACACTATAATTATTATTTGTTTTAGAAGGTGTGCTTTGAGTATTAGTTTCATTTTTAATTGGAGTTTGTTTGGGAATTTCTTCGGTTTTTTTTTGTTCTTGTGGTTTTTGTTCTTCAGGTTTTTTTGGTTCTTCTTTTTTTTGAGAATTGTTGTTATTATTATTATTATTGTTATTATTATTATCGCCTGAAGCTTGTGCAAAACCAAATCCTTCTGCCATCATGTTAAAAAACATTGACATTTTAAGAATTTTATTAAAAAAAAAAATAAATATTATTTAATTAATATTTTGTAAAATTATTGTTTTTAAATATAATAAAAAAAATAAATAATAAATTTATAAAAAAAAAACAATTTAAATTAATAATAATAATTTTAATAATAAAAAATTACTTTTTTTATTTATTTAAAATTAAATCAATAAAAAAAATAAAGAAAAATAAATGTACTCAAATCACTTAGGATTACATACTAAAAATAGTAAAAACTTTTTCAAATCAAACAATATTCAATCTTTTCAAGAAGATGCTTCATATGATTTTCAATCTTATGTTTATTCTCAAAAAATGACTGAAAGTGAATTGAGTGAAAACTTAGAAAATTTTAATGACAAAGAAGAAAAATATAAAAATTTATTTAATAAAATTGATAAAGATGACCCGCCTAATAAATTATTTAACTTTCATTATAGCATAAATTATTATTCAAAATATGATTATTTATTTAAATTTCAAGGAAATCTTTCAAAAAAAGAATTTATTCAAAAAACACAAAAAATTAGAAATTATCCTTTACATTTAAAACAAACTTTATTTTTGAGTAAAAACTTATCAGACATTCGCAACAAAGATTTTTCATTTATAAAAATAAATTTTAATGAAATTAGAAAAAAAGGAAATAAATTATATAAAAAAAAGAAATTTCATGAATCTTTAGAAACATATTTTGAAGCTTATAGTCTATTAAATTACCTTCAATTCACAGGACCAAAATCATACAACAATTTAATTCAAAATCACATGCCAATTTTAGATTCAGACATAAAAGAAATAAATGTATTTTCAAATATTGTAGATGATGAAAGCGAATACAATGTAGATGATACAATAGTTAGTATTTTACTTTGTTTATCAAATAATTTCATGGAATTGAGTCATTTTAATGACGCTTTGAATTGTCTCAATGAAGCAAATAATTATGATGATAGTAATCCTAATGTTTTATTTAGACGTAGTCAATGTGTTTTATATAACAAAAATTCTAATTCAGAAGATTATAAACAAGCAATGCAAGACATTTATAAAGCATGTAAGTATTTTAGTGATAGAAAAGTAGAACCTCCAATGATTTTTAAGCAACAAAAAAAAATGTTACAAGAAGTAATTTCAAATAAAAATATTTTTGAAAAGAATCAAATAATAAAATTTATTTCAGATGCGATTAATGCATATTTAGGTTATAATAATAAACAATCTTGGGAAAATTACATAAGAAAAACTAATATTCAACAAGATCTTCAATTTAAAGTTTTAAATATTATGAAAAAAAAATATAAAATGATTATTATGTATTATATTGAAACAAAAAATAAAGAAAAATTAAATTTGGCTTTTGAAGAAAGAGACCAATTTATGGAAAAATATATGGGATTTAAATTTTTTTATAAATTAAATATAATAAATATGTTAGAAACTGTTTTAAAATACGAAGAAAATGATAGTAATTCTTTAAAATATAAAATTAAAGAATTGATTAAATTAAAAAGTTTTTTAAATTTTTTGGAATATTTTAAAAATAAAAGAGCTGATTCTATTTTTCAAGATGGAAATTTCAATATAAAAATTATTACTTATGCAATATCAAAAATAAATAGTGAAAAAAAATATAAAAATAAAGATAATAATGAATCTTCTGAAAGTTATTCATCACAAATAGAAAAAGTAATAAAAAATAATAATACAATTCCAGATAATTTTTCAATTTCAGTTACATTTATTTTACTTTTATTTAGTTTATTTTTTATATGTTATCAATATTTTCTTTTTTTATCAAATTTCAATTTTGATAATCCCCAATTATTTGGGTAATATTAAACATTTTTATCACTTAAATTTACACATAATATATTTAAATAAATAAAATAATTACAAAATTATAAATACATATATTATTGAATTTATATAAATATAAAAGTTATAAATAAATTATTATATTTTAAAAAATATTTTAATTTTCAATATTTATATTTTTTAAATAAAATGTATTATTATTATATTTTAATTAATTAAATTAGTTTCTTGTATACAATTAAATGATAATAATTTTTCACATTCAACAGTTGTTGGTGCAATATTTTGATCAAAATAAACATTAAATTTTATTTTAGGCAAAGTTGTATAACCTAAAACATCAGATTTACAAATTAAACTAAAAGTATTTTCTTTTGTGTCTTCTTTAAAATAAATTTTCTTTTCCATAATGTCAATTATTTCTATTTCTCTTTCACTTAATTTATCTGATTCTTTCAAATTTTCATAATTAATTACAACATTAAAAACATTATTTATTTTTTTTTTCAATATGAAATTAATTTTAAAACTTTGATTTTGAATAATATTTTCTTTTGGTTTTTCTCCAACTGAAATAATAAAAAATGGATTAAAAATATTCATTTTATTTTCTGTTTCTTTTCGATATATTTTTTTATTAATATCAAATAAATTCTGCCAAACAATTTCTAAAATAAATTTATCAACAATTGAAAAAATTTTTTCATCTTCAATTTTAAAAACAACATTTAATTCTTCTTTTTCTTCCATTAAAATATTTTTAATTTTATCTGAATTTAAAATATTAATTTTACAAGAAGGATCATTTTTCGGATATAAAAAAATATCATTAATTAATAACGAATTAACAGTTTTATTTAAAATAGTTTCTTCAATATACAAACTTTCCATTTCATTATTATGAAATTTTTCTTCAGCTTTAAAAGGAAAAATTGTTTCAAAAGTTAATTTTTTATATTTATTTATTTCAACAGCTCCATTTGATTTTATAATATATTTATCATTATTTGTACTATAAATTCTATATTTTGATGCTTCATTATAAATTCTATAATATTCTTTACCAGAAATTTTTGAATTAAATTCAATATTATATTTCGCAGGAGAGTCTATAAATAAACTTAAATGTATAGAAAAAAATGATCTTCCTTTTAGAACAATTTTTCCTTCTGGAATTTGACATTTTTTACATACATTTTTTGATATTTTTTTATCATCTTTATCTATATAAATATCTATTTTTATATCTTTTAATTCTATTTCATATTCTGCTTTATTTGCAAATATTAATAAAGCTTCTAATGTTTCTGTTACATAAACTTTTCCAAATTTATTATTAATTAAAAACATATTTTCTATGTTTACACAATCTTTATTTGGTATGCCAAAATTTTTTAACTTTTTTTGCAAAGGAAAATTTGGGTCTTCGATGTTATTTATATCTTGATATAATCCTGATAAAGGTAATGAAATATTATTTATTTTTGGTTGAACTAATCTTAAACATTTTATTTCTATGTCATCTTTAAAATCAAAAATTGGAGTATTTGAATTCATATTAATAATTTAAATAAAAATATATTAATTAAAAAAATAAAAATAAAATTTAATTTATTTTATATAAATATACTAATTTTATATTTATTAAAAATTTTATTTTTAATATTTTTATACACCAAAAAATAATCACATACAACATTTTTTTTAAAGTTTAATTATTTTTTTCAATCCCATTTTATATAAAATTTATATAAATTTTAACTTTTATATTAATATATATTAATTTTAACTTAATATATATATTATTTACATTACTTTCCATAAATTTTTTTATTGATAAAATAAAAAGATTTACACTAATTTATAATCATTTAATATTTTAAAATATTAAACATTTACTACCACAACATTCATCTGTATCATCTTCATTTTCATTATTATATTTTTTATATGATTCTACATAAATAATTTTTGCCAAATGTTTATTTGGATTAATTTCATCTATAAAAGTAACTTTTTGTTTTTTTCTATTATTTATTTTATTTCCATAAAAATCTTTTCTATTTGAAGAATAATGTTTTTTATTTTTCTCAATGCTATTAATTTTTATATTCAAACTTTCATTAAAATTATTATTATTTATTTTATTATATCTTACTGAATCAATATTAATATAATTATTTAAAGCTCTATCAGATTTTATTTTTTTTACTTTATTTTCATTTAATATTAATTTTGAATTATTTTTATCAAAAAATTTGTTACTTTTAACTTTAAAAATATTTCTTGATGATTCAGTAGAAATATTATCATCTGTATTTTCACTTAATTTACGTTTTTTTTTAAATGTTATAGTTTCTAAATTTAGATAAGGAACAATTTTATTAACAGAAGACATTAATAATATTTATTTAAAAATTTTTTCTATTATTATTATTTATATATATAAATTATTAAAAATAAAATCAAATTTATTTATTTAATAAAGAAAAAATAATATTAATTATATTTATTTTATTTAAATTCATAACATCTTTTTAAAATACAATTATTTTAAAATAATTTTAATAAAATTTATTAAATAAATTAATTAAAAATTAATCTTCAATGTCAATAAGATTAAAATTTAAAAATTTTGAAGAAGATTTTCCATTAGAAATCTCACAAATTATTTATTGGTGCAAAATAATAGAAAATTTTCAATATCATTTAAATAAAGAACATGAATATATTTTAGAAAATTACAATTCAAATATTAATTATATTAATTACATTACTGATCAATTAAAATTAATAAAAAAAAACATTCAAAAATACAATAAAGAACCTTCAAATTTATTTAATTTATTTACTTATTATTTAAATATTATTGAATTAATAAATAAAAACGATTTTTCTTGTGAAAATGAAAGTAAAAAATTATTAGATGAAAATTATCCAAAAATAATTTCTAAATTAGAAGAATTTAAATTAAAATTAATTGATGATTCTTTAAGAGTAATGAAAAATTCAATTTATAAAAAAGAATTATTCAAACAATATTTAAAAGAAAGTTTTGAAGAAGTTTTAACAAATATTTTTCAAAGTATTGTAAGTTTATATCAATTTTATTTTATTTTTTTTAAGAATTTATTTGATAAAAAATCTAATGAAAAAATTGCTTTAACTCAAAAAAAATTTATGAATTCTATTTTTTTAACTAATGCTATTAAAATTAATGATTATAATGAAAAAAAATTTGCTGAAAATAATAAAATTTATTATGATTTTATTTATTTAAATGAAAATGAAAAAGATTTAAATACAAAAAATATTTTAAAATTAACTTCAAATTATTATTATTATATTGAAAATATTTTAAAATGTATGAAAATAAGAAAAAGTTTATTTAAACATTTTATTAATTTTTTATATGAAAATTTTAACAACAAATTTTTTCAAGAAATTCAAAAAATTTTTAATAAAATAATAAATAATAACAATCAAAATAATAATAATTTCAAAAAAATTTTTAATATTTTTAATCAATATTGTCAAAAAAAAAAAGAAACTAAAATTAAAGCAAAAAATTATTTAAATGAAATTATAATCGATTTTTTTAAAAATATTATGAATAATTTAAATAATGAAATAATAAATTTTGAAAATAAATGGAAAAAACTTTCAATTAAATTAAAAGAAGATAGAAATAAATATAAAATTTTATATTACAAAAATAATAACGAAAATAATAATAATAATAATGAATTAATAAATTTAGAAAACGAAATTAATAATTTTCTTAACAACGATTGTAAAAATTTTATTATTAATTACATAAAACCTTTGCGTGAACGTCAATCATCTCAATACAAAATTTTTTCTAATTATTTTGTAAATTTTGATTCATTTATAATTTCAAATTGCAATGAATTAATAGATTTATCATCAAATGAAATAAATAATATTATTAATGTTGATATTTTTGATAATATTATTTTTTTATTCAATAATTTCTTTAAAAATTTTCCAATTAAAGAAGATAATGAAGTTTATATTGAAAAAATTAAATATAATTTATTAAATAAAGATTTTAGCCAAGAAAATTTAGGTCAAAGTAGTAGAGATAATTTATCTACTTATTTAGCTAATACTTCAATGATTTCTGGAATAAAATCTGTTCAATTTGGGAAAAATAATTCTTTTAATGATTTAGATAGTCAAATTTTTGGAAATGAATTAAATATTTCAAATAGTAATAATAATAATAATAATATGTTTATTAATCAAAATACTATTAATACTATTGATTTAAATAATAAATCTATTAATTTTTATGATGAAGAAAATAATAAAAAAAATGATGATAATAAAATTTTACGAAGTGTTAAATTTAAAAATAATATTAATAATAATAATAATATTAAAAGTAAAAATATAAGTAATAATAATAATTTAATTTTTATTGATTCTGCTTCAATTAATAATGAAAATGAAAGTCAAATTATAAATAAAGTTTTTAATCAAAATAATATAAATAATAATAATAATATTAATAATAATAATATAAATAATAATAATAATATAAATAATAATAAAATAGAAGAAATTAATACAAATAAAAATTTTGAAATGAATATTATCGATATTAATTTTGAATTAGAAAAAAATGAAAATTTAATAAATAAATTTTCTTGTTGTTATTATAAAGATATTTTAAATAATTCAAAAGGAATTTTATATTTAACTGATAAAAGATTAATTTTTTTAAGTAATAAAAAGAAAATTTTTATTTTAAATGATGATTTAATTTCAATTTCAAAAAACACCGAAAATAAATTAAAAAATTGTTTAGAATTTTTAGTAAAAAATGATAAAAAATATTTATTTTTCAAATTTTATAATCAAAACGAATTAATTTCAACAATAAATAACATAACAAAAAAAAATTTATTCAAAAACGATGATGAAAATTTAAATAATTCAAATTCTTACATTAATTTCATTTATATTGAAAATAAAGAAAATAAAAATAAATTATCAAATAAAACATTAAATGAAAAAGAAAATAATAATAATGAAAATAATAATGAAAATAATAATGAAAATAATGATTCATTATTAAAAGAAATAAATAACAATTCCAAATTAAAAAATAAAATGCTCAATCGAAGTATTCAAATAAAAAAAATATTAAAAAAAATAAATTTTTTTTCAAAAATAAAATCATTAACAAAAATTCGTTTAGAAGAAATAAACAATGAAATAACAGAAAAAGAAATTAATTTTTTACCAGAAAATAAATTTGAATACACAATAATAAACGAAAATTTAAATATAAACGCTCCATTAACATTAGTTTTTCATTTCATTTTTAATCCAAAAACAATTTGTGAAAATTTCGAATATAAAAAATCATTTTTCGAAAACATTTTTTTTTTACGCGGAGACAATCCAATAAATTTAAACTACAACCAAAATCAAAAAAAAATAATACCAAAATTTTTTGATGATTTAGATTATGTAAATAATTTATTTAATAACATTAATGAATCAGATCTAAACAATTTTTTAAACGAAATAAAAAATTGGGGAAAAAAAATTTCATTTAAATTAAATTTCGTCCATCCTATTCAAAAATTCATTGGACCTGACAATATTACAATGGAAGACATTCTAACTGTTTATTTCATTTCACCAACTGATTTAATAGTTGATTATCATTCTTATGGTGATCAATTTCCATTTTCTGATTTTTGGATTTCTTTAATTCAATACAAATTTCATTGCGACATTATTTTTAATAAAAATGAAGGAAAATTTCAATTTAAAACGAATATTAAAATTTTACATACGCTTATATTAAAAAAAAATTGCTTTTTTGAAGTGAATTTAAAAAATGAAGCGTATACAACAAATAAAGATGAAATTATTTTTCATGTTTATGAACCATTGAAAAAATTTTTGAATATTCAAAATAAAATTTATTGTGAAAAAAGTCAAAAATTGTTTGAAAATAATATTAAAAATAATTTAAATAAATTTAGTGATGTTTTAGAAGAAGATGAAATTGAAGATGAATTTGATGAAAAAGAAGATGAAATTATAAATAATAATAATTTAGATAAACAAAATGAAAATAATAATAATGTTTATTTTCATTCTATTTTAATTTTTGTTTTATTAATATTTAAAGTATTTTTTTTAGGAAGTAATGATGATTTTTTTTCAATAAATAATATTTTAAATTTATTATTAATAGCTGGAATTATTTTTTTATTTTATCAAATTCAAAATAAAGAAAATAATCAAAATAATTAAAAATTTTTATTATTAAATATTTGTATATTTTATATTTATAAATTTTATTTGTAATGATTTTGTTAATTTTTATGAATAAAACTTCAAATTAAAAATGATTTAATTTATAATTATTTAACTATTTTTATTTTTATTTTATTCTATATTATTATTATTATTATTAATAAATTTATTTTTATTTTTTCTATGTCTTTTTCTTTTAATAAATTCATTATTATTATTATTTTCTTCTTTTAATTTTTGTTTATAAATTCTATCTTTTTCTTTATTAATATAATAACTTTTTTTTTTCTTTACAGACAAAGGATTAGGACCAAAAGTTTTTTTTTTAATTCTTCCCATTAATTTATTAATTTTATATTCTTCTTGTTTTTGTTTATAATATTTACTATTTTTATATTCTTCAATTAAAAATTCTTTAATTTCATTTTTTTTTTCTTTCAATTCAATTTTTTCTTTTTTTTGCGGATCTTCTTTTAAACTTTCTCTTCTTTCACTCGCTTCAATACTAATTCGACTTAATTTTTCTATTAATAACATATTTTGATCGAAAAAAATTAAAGGAACACCAGGAATTTTTCTTAATTGAGAACGAAGAAATTTGTCTTGAGTTGCAACAAAATATTTATTTTTATTTTTTTTTCCAACATAATTTTGTATACAATTTACGGGATTTAAAATATTATGTGAACATTTTTCAATTTTGTATGTTGAAACTAATGATAAAAGTCCAGGAATGTTTTTATCAATTTCTTGAATTTCTTTAAAAACACATGATGTTATTATTATATTTATTTTATCATCTAAAAGAGATTCTAATTTTGATTTTAAATCAAATTTTTTTTTCAATGAAACTGCGATTATGTTTCCATCTAAAATTACTTTAAAAGGAGATTCAAATTTAAATACATATTTATAATAATTTATTGTTTTTTTTATCCATTTATCTTTATGTCTACCCATTTACAAAAATAATAAAAAATTTAAATATTATTATTATTATTTTTTAATAAAATATTTAATATTATTAATTATATAAAAATTTTTATTTCGGCACAAATAAATTTTTATTAACATACAAAATAACAAAATTATGAACAAATTCATATTGTAAAATATTTTCAACCAAAAAAATTCTCATTTCTTTCAATTTTCTAACTAAATTAAAAATATTAATTTTTATAACTTCTTTTTCTTTTTGTTTTTCAATTTCATCAACAATATTAAACATAGTAATAAAAGTTCCAGTTCTTCCAACACCAGCAGAACAATGAACAACAACCGGATTTTTTCCATTTGATTTAACTTTATCAATCATATATTTAAAAGTATCATAAACTGCTTTTACATCAGGAACACCATGATCAGGCCAACCAATAAAATGTAATTGATTCACAGTTTTAATTTCTTTATTATTATTATCTTTTTTTTTATAAATATTAAAAGTTCTTTTAATCAAAAAATTATTTTTTTTTTGTTGTTCTTTTACTTCTATTTTAAACTTTTTACTATTATTTTGATTCCAATATTCAGCACATTTTTCTCTTCCACCTTCTTTTAATTCACATAACATAACAATGTATTTAACATCATTTTCCCAAATCATTTCCCAAAAATGGTCTATTGTATGAGGCAAAGGTCCTTGAGTAGCAATGAAAAATTTTTTTGAAGGTAAATCAATATAAGAAGCATTTATGTAATTATTTGAAGGTAATTTTACTTTATTATATGTATATGTGCTTATATCTTGATATCTACTATTTTCGTATTCTTCATCTAAATAGTTTTGATGGTTTCTATCAAAATCAATAAAATTTTTTAAAACATTGAAATTAGTTTTTATTTTGTTTTTATCTATGTTGATTTTTTTATTGATTCGGTCTATTGAAATTTCGGATTCTTCAAAACATTTTTCTATTTCTTTGTTATTATAACTTAAATCTTGATTTTCTGATTCTAAAATCAAACTTGGAATTTTTATTTCTTTATTATCATTATTATTATTATTATCATTATTATTATTATTATTATTATTATCATAATTATTATTATTATTATTATTATTAGTATGATGATGATTATTAGAATGATGATGATTATTAGTTTGATTATTATTATTAGTTTGATTATTATTATCATTATTAGAATGATGATGATTATTAATTTGATTATTAAAATTATTATTAATAATATTATTTAAATTTTGAGGCGTATTCATTTTTTTTTTAATAATAATTAACAAAAAAAAAAAAAAAAAAAACTATATTTAATATTAATAATTTAATATATATAATAAAAAAAAATTATAATTAAATATCTAAAATAAAATAAATTTAATAATTTACAAAAAAAAATGAATAGTTCATTTAAATCAACTAACAACGTAAGTCAACTCGATAGATTAAATAAATTAAGTGATAAATTAAACTCAACAAATTTCGAATCTCAAAAAAATTCAAAATTAGCTTTTATTAATTCAAGAGTTGCAGATTTAAATGATCATCTCGATGAAATAAAAGACCAAACATCAAAAAAATTCAATATTATAAAAGAAAACATAAACATGATTTCAAAACAAATCGAAGATCAAAACCAAAAAAGTGATTCTTTATTAGAAAGCAAAAACAGATACATTAAAATTTTAGAACAAAAAATAGATGAACGTTTTAATCAAGAAGCTCAAATTCGAGAAGAAATTGGAAAAAAATTAATAACAATAATCGATGATAAATTCAATGCATTAAAAAATGAAGTTAGTAAAGAATCAATGAATAGATATGAATGTATTGAAAATTTAAAAAGTTATTTAGAAAATGATGTTCCTAAATTAAATGATATGCTTAAAACTGAACAAGAAAAAAGAGAAGAAGGAGATGATATTATAGCTAAAAGAACTAATGAAGAAATTTCTAAAATTCAAAATGTTATTCAAACTGATAAAAAAACAAGAGAAGAAACTGAAGAAGCAATTCTTGAAATGCTTAGAATTATGATAACAAAAACTAAAACTGAAATTGAAGGTGAAAGAAAAGATAGAGAACAAACTGAAGAAACTTTACTTAGTCTTTTAGAAGATACTTGCAATAAATTAAGTTCTACTGCTGATATTTAAATATTTAAATATAATTTAAAAATTTTTTTTTATTTAAAATTTAATTTAAAAAACAAATTAATTTTATTTTATAAATTAATTTTATAAATTAATTTTATTATTTAATATTAGAATTAAATATAAATATAAATAATTAAAATATTATACAACTACATCTTTTTTTTTCTCCGTTTTTGCTATTAAATATTTTATTTATTTCAATTTCTGTTGAAATTTTACTTTCTGTTAAATCAGGAAAAATATCATTTAAACTCATTTTATTTAAATTTTTGACAAAAAATTCTTTTTTTTTGTATTTTTTTTTATTTTTTGAATAAGAAACTAATAAATTTTCTTCAGATAAAAAATTAACATAAATTTGATTTTTATCAATATCAAAATTATTATTATTATTTTTTATAATATCACAATAATAAATATCAAATTTATTTAAATTAAAATAAAAAGTTTCTTTAAAAATATTTAAAATCTTTTCAAATAAACAATTTAAAATTAAAGGTTTAAAATTATTAAAATTTTCTTTTTCATTTTCATTTTTATTAATAATTTCTTTAATTTTAATGTCTTTTAATTCATTAATTTTTTTAATGTCTTCAGGTTCAGAAAATTTAATTTCATAACCTTTAAAATTTTTCATATTAAAAATTTCATCAGAGCAAATTATTATTGAATTATCATCATTAAAAATTATTTTTATTTTATATCTTTCAAAATTTAAATAACATTCTTTCAAAGTCAAAAATTCAAAATTATTTTCATAATTTAAAGGAATAATATTAACTTTTTCATTTTCTTCATTTTTTTGAGTCAAAAAATTGAAATTTAAATATTTCAAACTATTATTAATTTTATTTAATTCTAATTTAATATTCGTTCCTAAATTTTTATTATTTTTTGTTAATTTATCAAATATTTCTAATGAAATTTTATTAGAATTAATTTCATAATTAAAAAATGAATTTGAAAATAAAGTTTCATAACCTTGCGAAATTTTATTACGAAATCTTTCAACTAAAACAACTGAATCTTCATTAAATGTGATTTTTTCTCCATTTTCAAAATTATAAATAGGAAATTCAAACATATCTTGCTTAAATGAACCAAAAAATAAAACTAAATTATCATCTAAAATTCCAGCGTCAATTTTAATTCCTGAATTTTCTGAAAAATTAGAAAAATCTAATAAACCAAAAAAAACATTGTCCATAAAATTCATTAATCCTAATGATTTTTTTATAGTATATTTATTTTTTCTATCTTTTTTCATTAAAAAAAATCCATTTATTATTTGGGAATTTTTGCCTAAAGCAATTCCCTTAAATAATTCATAATTATTATCTAAATTTATGTCATTTTTTATAATATTAAATAAAATATTATAAAAAATTTCATTTTCTTCATTTTTTTCAAAAGAACTTCCATAAAATGTAAAAGTATCTTTATTACACATTTCTTTTTTTTCTATTGTAAAATTCATATCTCTTAATAAAAAAGGATTATGAAATAAATATAAAATAAAAAATAATTTTATATTTTCAGTTATTATTTCATCTTTTATTCTATCACTAATAATTTTCATCCATTTAAATGCATATTTATTTATTTTATCTATTCTATGACCCAAAACTAAATGAAGCTCTTTTGAAAAGCACGATAAAAATAAATCACATTTATAGCAATAAAAAAATTCTAATTTTGTAAGATTTTTACATTTGAAAATAAAATCATTTGAAATTTTAACAGCTTTTTCTATAATTTTATTTCTTATAAAAGCATCTATAAATGTACTAGTTATTTGTTTTGAATCCAAAGGACATTGTAAAATTTGTCGAGTAATAATATCATTTAAACATTTTTTACATAATGTATGTCCACATTCTAAACATAAAGGATTTTTTTCATTGTCTAAATCATATTTTTCTTCACAAACTGGACAACAAAAAAGTTCATCAATATTTAAATCATTCATAATTTTATTTAATTAATTTTTAATATTGATTAATTTTTTTTAACAATAATAAAAAAATAATTTTTATATTAATAAAAAATAAATAGTTCATTTTTTTTATTTAATTTGATTTATTTAATAATAATAATATTAATAATAATAATTTTTGAATTTTCTATTGAATAAAAAAATTATCTTAAAAATTTAATTTAATAAAATAAAATTTAAAAATTAATAAATATTTAAAAATAATTAATAATATGGAAGAATTTAAAGAAGATGAAATAATTTGGGCAAAAATAAAAGGATTTTCATGGTGGCCAGCAATTGTAAAATAAATATTTAAATTATAAAAATAATTTTTAGTTACTTTCTCAAAACATCACAAACAATTTTATTTTATATAACATACAATTAATTGGCTATTTAGAAACATTTACAGTTAATTCAAAAAACATCGAAAAATTTAATGAACATTACGAAGAACATAGCAAAGCAAAAAAAAAAAACATAAATAAAGCATTAGAAATCTCAAAAAAATTAATTGAAGGAGAATTAAAAAAAGAAAATTACATCGAAGGATTAAAAAATGGAATTTATAATTTTTCATTAGATGAATTTAAAAAAATAAACAATATTAATAATAATATAAACTCAAATCAACAAAATGACACAAACATTCAAATTCAAATAGAAAATGACATTTATAATGGCATTTATAACGAAGGAGCAACATGTTATATGAATTCTATATTACAAACATTATTTAGCATTTCTCCTTTTAAAAGAGCAATATTTCAAATTCCAACAGAAAATGATGAATATAATTCAGATGATTCAGTTGCTTTAAGTTTACAACGACTTTTTTATGATTTAATTGCAAATCGTTCACCCGCTTCAACAAAAAATTTAATTAATTCTTTTGGATGGTCAAGAGCACAAATTGAAACACAACATGATGTTCAAGAATTTAATATGTTATTAAGTGATGTCATAGAAAAAAAAATGAAAGGAACGAAAGTTGAAGGAACTTTTAATAATCTTTTTCAAGGAAGCTATTGGAGTATTATTGAATGTACTGACATTGATTTTGTATCAAAACACGAAGAATATTTTAATGATATTCAATTAAATATTAAAAATTTCAAAAACATATACGAATCTTTTGATAATTATATAAAAGACGAAATTTTAGATAACGAAAATAAATACGACACAGAAAAATTCGGAAAACAAAAAGCAATAAAAAAAATCCGATTTAAAAAATTTCCCCCAGTTTTATTTCTACAATTAAAAAGAATAGAATTCAACGCAAATAAAAGAATAAAAATAAACGATTATTTTGAATACTACAACGAAATCGATTTAAATAAATACGTAGATGATTCACTATCAAACTCTATAGATAACATATACACTCTTCAAAGTGTTGTAGTTCATCAAGGAAACGCAAATTATGGTCATTATATAGCATATATAAACAATAGCAAAGATGTAAATCACAAAGAATGGTACTCATATAATGATGATAAAGTGTGTACAGCAACTGAAAAAGAAATATTTAATGAAAGTTTTGGGGATATTAAATATGAAAACACAGGAAAAAAAACAAAAGATAGTTTAGATAGAAATGCTTATTTATTAGTTTATGTTAGAAAAAAAGATCAATATAATTTAGTTGGTTATGATGGGTTAGATATTGTGCCTCAAGAAATGAAAAAAAGATTTGAAAATGATAAAGAAGAAGAAAAATATCTTCAATATAAAGAATTAAGAAATAATGAAAATGTTAATTTAATTTTAATTAGTAATCAAAATTGTATGAATCATAATAATAAATTAGGTTTAATTAATACATTTTTAGACCTTAATAATGATGCACCTTTAATTTATAATTTTAATTCCAGAATTTTAATTTCTTTTCCAAAACGATTAAATTTTTATAATTTAATTGAATACATTAGTCATAAAACAAACATTCCAAAAAACGATATTATTTTATTTGAAGTTCAATTCTATGATGATTATAAAATTTTAAGTAGACAAGATTATAATTTAAAACCAATTGAAAATTATTTTAATTCATTTGGAGAATATAAAAGAAATAAACAATATTTTATTACGATTTTTATTTATATAAAAAATAATTATAATTTATTAACTAATTATACAAACAACAAAGATTATTATGAAGAAATTTATATAAACGAAAAACAATTTGGAATAGTAATAATTTCAAAAGATTTTAATAAATATATTTTTAAAAATAATAATACAACTCTCACGCCAAAAAATTTAATAATAAGTGACAAAATGGACATTGATTTTGACAATGAAATAAAAGAAACAATAAAAGAAACAAAAATAATATTTATAAAAAAATTTGAAAATGAAAAAAACTCAAAAAATTTAATTATGGAAAAAATAATCGACATTAATTTAAGAGAAGAAAATATTTACAATAAATTAATATCAAATTTACATTCAATTCCTTTTACAATAATAATTGAAAGAACTTCGCCTTTATCAAATAATGTTAAAAATTCAAACAAACCTTTTTTATTAGATAGTAATAATATTTATTCAATTTTATCTTCTGTTAGTAGCTTAATTATAATTCCAATTTATTATGAAAATTTAATTGAAGAAACTTTCAATTATTTAATTACTTTAAATAATACTATTTATTTAGATGTTTATACTCCACAATACAATGGAACTTTTAATTATAAAGAATTATTTAAAGTTATTAAAAAAATGAAAATTGAATTGAAAAATAATCAAGATGAAAAATATTTAAAAGAATTAATATTAAAACAATTAAAAAATACAAAAATTTTAATTAAATTTTTTGATTATAAAAATTACTATTTCATTAATAAAAATAAAGAAATGGAAATTTTAAATGAAGAAAATTTAAAAAGAATTTTATCATTTGAATATTTAGAAATTTATGATGAAATTCAACAAAGACAAAACAATGAAATGAGAGAATTTCCTATTTTGCAATTTATTAATTTATATGAATGTTCAATTAAAATAAAAATTAATTTATATAAAAATTCCGATTTGAATAATTTTTCATTTCAAAATATTTTTTATGATGATGAATATTACAACGAAATTAGTTTAATTTCCTGTTTAATTCCAAAAAATTTACACACATGCAATGAAATATTAAATTATTTATATGAAATTCTAATAACAAAATTCGGAAGCAGTTATCAAAAAGAAAATTACTATTTTATTTTAATTAATAAATATCATAAATTCGCATATCAAATTCTCTGTCGAAAAGACATTGATTTAAAATTCTTCGAAATCAAATCAAAAGAAATTGAATATCATTTAAAACCATTTTTAAACAAAGAAATAGAAAAATTTAATAATCCCGAATATAAAAGAGTTTATATTTCAATCAACAATAATAATTATTTACCTTTAATTTGTCATTTCAAATTATCAGACAATTTTAAATACATAAAATCGGAAATTTATAATATTTTAATAAAAAATAAAAACATAAACAATAAAGATAAATTCGATTTTCATATTTATCGAGCAGCTATTTTAGAAGGTAACATCGCAGTAAATAAACGAGATTTAATTAAACCAGATGATACATTAGAATTTGTATTTAAAGATAATAATAATGCATATAATTTATACATAGAATTCACTTTTTGATTTTAGTTTATAAATATTCAAATATTATAAATAAATATTAATTTTGTATTATAAATAAATAAAAATATAATAATAATAATTATTATTTTCTAATTTAATTTTGTTTTTTTAAATAAAATTATGTCCGAAATTAATGAAAATAAAATCGTTCATTTTAATTCAGTAATTTCTTTAAGTTTAATAACCGAAAGTTCAGAAAAGAAAAGTTCAATGTACATTATAAGAAGAGAAGAATTAGATGAAAGTTTATTATTACGTGAATTGAATCCTTTATCAGATTTTACACTAATGAAAGATGCTTTATTTACAATAAAAAAACTCCGAGAAGAAAATTTACAAGAAAACGAATCAGAAAACATTCAATCTCAAAGAATAAATTACAACCAACAATTTATTTTACAACATTTAGTATCAAAAAAATACCTATCAAAAAACAAACTAAACGGAAATAATAATTATAAATTAAAACTCGTAGAAAAAGAAGAACTCGCAATTCCATTCGCATTTAAACAAATTGTAGAAACTCGTTCTAGTCAAAATTTCATAACAATCAATCAAATTATTTATTTAAGCGTTTACATCAAAGAAAAATCTCAATATTTTTACATAAACAAATCATGTTTAAAAAACAAAGAAAACGCAGAATTCGCTGAATTAGACATTGAAAAAGACATGATTAATAAATTCATAATAATAAATCAATCATGTTTCAATCAAAAAAATAATTACATTTATTCAGGAGAATTAATAAACATAAAATTCAAAATAAAAGAAAAATCAAAAGAAGATGTGTGTTTATTAGGCGTCGAATGTCAAAAAGAAATAAAAAACGATGATTTAATTTCTCTAAAAGAAGAAGTAAAAGAAGACATTGATAATTTCAGTAAAGAAAATGGAAATCAAATGAACGACTTTTTTGAAATGAAATACGATAATAAAAACACAAACGGAAAAAAATTTGTTAAATCATTTACATTACAAAAAGATTATAATAATCATGAACATATAAATAATTTTTCTTTTTGGGTCATTGAAGAAGAAAATTTTAATAACCAAACAAAACCAATTAGAAAACCTTTGTTACCAGAAAGTTATGTGCGAATTAAAAATCCTTTATTAGGACTTTATTTAACAGTCAAACCAAAAGTTGATAGCGCAAATGAAGAATATGAATTTGATTTAGTAGAAGAAAAAAATTTAATGCCAAATTCAGCTTATTATTCAAATTTTCAAATCTATCATTATAGTATTAATATGGAAAATAAAAAATTAACTGATGGTGGAAAATACATAATAAAAACTATTTTTAAAGACAAACCAATCAATGATTTTAATAAAGATTTCGAACAAAATTTTCTTAATAAAAATTTCGAATCGGTTAGTTTAGAAAAAGACAATGCTGATGATAAATTAATAGTAAAAAATGGCGAAGAATTTATTTTTGAAATATCTAAAATTAATATTTATGATAGTAATGAAGTTATTTATTTAAAAAAAATAGTTGATCATTTAGATTTTTTAGTTCAAAGTTATAATAAAAAATGTTATAATCAAAATAATGTGATTGATGTTATTTCAAAGCACATAACATTTTTTACAAATTATTTAATAAATTTAGATTATTCTTTTAAAGACATAAATTCAGAAACAAATTATCCTATAAAATATAGACAAGAATTATTAAAAGATTACAATATATTAAAAATTATAAATGAAATTATAAATTATTTTTTGCCTAGTTTAAATATTCAAAAAGAAAAAAAGAAAAAAATCGAAGAATTTTCTGGAAACACAATTAAAAAAGCTTCACCAATAAATGAAAATATTAAAAATAATGATAATATTAATAGTAGTTTAAAAGCTTTAATGAGCCAAATTTTAACTTTTTATACTTATTTATTAGATAAAAATAAAGATTTTTTAAATAATGATGAAAAAAAAGAAAATTTCTTTTTGTATATGAAAAATATTTTAGAACTTTGTGAATATTTATTTAAAGATAATCTTACAATTCTTTTGAATTTTATTTTTATTATTTTAAAAGATTCTCAAACTTTACAAGAAAATCTTCTAAGCGAAAATGAAAATGATAAAAATATTATCGTAGAAAAAAAGAATAAAAATTTAATAAAAATTCATAAAATTTTTGAATATTTAAAAATTTCGCATAATTTTTTGTATTTTTATAAAAAAATTATGACATTAAATTGCGTTTCTTTTAAAAGAGATTACATATCAAAAAAAATAAAAGATAATATGAAAGAAATCGATAATAAATCATTTGAAGAAAATTACAATAGAATTTTAAAACGAACTGTCAATGAAATAAAATCAATAATTAACGAAAGAGAAATTTTTCTAAAAAAAAAATTAAAAACCGCAACAATGAAATTAAATAATTTTAATATGATAAACGACGATCCAAAAGATTTAAAAGAAATAATATTAAAAACAAATGATTATTTAGAAAATTATAAAAAAATCAAAAAATTTCTTAAATTTTTTGATAATTTTCATGAATGTAAATTTAATAATGCTTTATTTTTATTAGACATATTTAAAAATGAATTAACAAATAAATCAAAAGTTAATAAAGAAGATTATTTAGATAAAAAATTAAATTTAATTATTCAAAATGATATTAAACCTGAAAAAGTTATAAGCGAATTTGATATTGATATTAATTCTCAATTAGCACCAATTTTTCCTTTACATTTTTATAATATTTTTTTCCCAAAAGTTGAAGAAAAAATTTTACAAGCAATTGATAATAATAAAAATGAAGATGAAGAACAAATTGAAAATGAAGAAAATAATTTAAATGAAATTAATACAAACACACATAAAAATAATAATAATGAAAATAATAATATTAATAATAGCGATGATAATTCAAATAATAATTTATTAAGTGAATCAAATAATGAAGAAAATGAAAAAAATGAAAATGAAGAAGAAAAACAAAAGCAACAAGCAATTACAGAACTTAATAAAAGATTATGTATAATTTATTCAATTTATATTTTTTGCATTAATCAATATTATGAAGCTGTTTATAAAATTTACAAATTATTTAAAAATATTTTAATTAATTATGAAAGTTTTGGAAAATTAGAATTAATTGATAAATATTTAAAATTTATTCGTTTTAATTTATTAGATAAAATTGTTTTTATTGAAAATCCAATATTGATGGATATTATTAAAAATTGTAAAGAAAATCCTTCTATAATTAATTATAAATATGATTATGATGAACAAAATATTAGTGAATCTTCTGATGAATTTTATATTATACGATTTTTATTCTATTTCGCAAGAATAAATGACAAAATCAAATTTTTCTTCGAAAAAATTAATAATTATCATTTAATTCGTACATTATCAAACGTTTCAATAAACGAATCAGAATTAAACGAAAATTTTCATAAAATCACAACGAAATTAAATTTAAATCGTCAAAAATTATTATGTTTATATCAAAATTTAAACCTAGAAAAAAATAAATTAATCGCAGCTGGTCATTTTAATTCAACCGGAATAAACGCATATACAATACAAAAAAGAATAAAATTCGTAACAAAACTTTTAGGAAAATACGACATAGCAAAATATTTCGATAAAATAATTTTCATTAGAACAGATGAATTTCTAAGAACATTAAAAACAGGTTCATATGAATTTAATAATATTTCAGAACAAATTGATAAAATAAACAATAAAGAAAATTCTAAAGATAAAATTGACATTCAAGATGAAAAAATTATTGATTCGTTAAAAACTATTTCAAATCAATTTAAAACTTTCACTAATGATCAAAGAACTTTTAAAGAAGACACCGGAAAAAAACAATACACAAGCACAATTAAAATAGAATCAATGTTAATTAAAGAAGATAAATCTTATTTTGAAAAAATCAATTTTCCAAATAAATTAGAAAAATTAATTTCTATCACAAGAGATTTTAATCAAATGAAACAAGACAATTCTTTAAATTTAAAATTTTGTAATGAATTGCTTAAAATTTTTATAAATTTAACGAAAAATTCGGATAAATTTAATAAATTAATTAAAGAAAAAGAAAAAATCGAAATTTATGAAATGTTAATTAAAAATAGTTTGAGTGTTGTTAAAAATTATCAAAATATTAATTCTGAAATTGTTTTGAGTGTTGTTTATAATGCTTCTAATGCGTTTTTGTATTTCGTTGAAAATTCTAAAATAAAATTTGTTAATTTAAAAAAATTCATGAGAGATATTTTTATTTTACATCTGAAAATTTTTGATATTTATAAAGATTTAAAAAATAATATTATTAAAGTTTATTATTTAATTTTCTATTCATATTTAGTTTCCAGAGTTTTGTTATTTTTAAATAAAGATAAAGAATATGATTTTTATAATTATGAAAATTTCTTTAGAGAAATTTACAAAAACGATAAAGATGAAATGAAAAATCGAATTTTAACTTGTATTGAAGAATTAACTGATGAAGAATTTGATGAAAATTCTGATGATTTTCAAAATGAATACAATGAATCAATCGACAAAGATTTAAACAATTCCGAAAGTAAAAAAAGCAAAAATTTCGGTGATTTTAATTTCGATAAAGATTCTCTAAACAACTTAAAAAAAAAACGAGAATTAATTTTCTGTCTAAATTTCCTCACAATTTACATAATCTACCTAAACGAACTAAATTCAGTCCGTCAAAGCATAACATCAAACAAATTAAACGGACCAACATTTAAATTCAAAAACTTAAAAGATAAAATAAAAGTTTTTCTCGATGGAACTCAAAATAAATCAATCGACAACGAAAAAGATAATAATAACGATTCATTCGATGAAAAAAATTCAATGTCAAAAAGTGAACAAACTCAAATGCGATTAAATCAAATCACAAACACAGCGTTTTCAAATACAAACACATTAAATCAAAACATAGAAAATATTGTAAATACAAATAATAATAACAACCAAAATTTAAACATCGAAACTAAATTTAAAAAAAATACAATTTTTGTTAAAAATGATTATGAATTTGAATCAGTTTTATTAGAAAGTATTATTTATTATAAATTAAATAGAGAATTATTAGAAATAAAAATCGTAGAAAATAATAGAAATAAATTTTATTATTATGACACAAACGTAATTGATTTAATTTTAATCGAAAAAATTTTAAGAGACATTCAAATTCAAGAACAAATAAAAAAATTTTTCGATGATGAACCAAACGAAAGTATTTTAAATTACGAAGAAGAAGAAGAAGAAAATAATAATAATAATAATAACATAACAAAACACACAAATTTTACATTAAATTCTTTATTTGAAAATAATAATTCTTTAATTAACATTCTTATTCAAAATTCTGAAGAATATCTTTTAATTACACAATACGATTCAGATGAAAAATTATATTTCGAAATTTTACATGAACAATTTATTAAAAGTAACATGATGAAATTAATAAATAATTTAGTAAAAAGATTTGATAAAAACGACATGGATGAAATTAAATCAATGAAATTATTTAATTACGTTAAATTAAATGAAATGTATCCATCTTCAGAAGAGAAAAATAATAATAATTTAAACAACGAAATTAATGAAAAAAGTTTAGTTCAAACTCTTTTAGATTTGGATTTTAAAGATAGTAATGATGATGTTGATTTTAATAATTTTTTTTCAAAAACTATTAAAGAATATAATTTCGATTTGAATAAAATTTTTTCGAGTATTATGTATTTTTATAGACAAAATGAAGAAAATTTGGCTATTTTAATTTATAAAATTTCTTTTAAAATCTTTCAAAAAGTTTGCGAAGATAAAAAATTAGATGTTGAAATTGATTATGTTGAACTTATTAATAGTTTAATTAAATTATTGCAACGAGAAAAAAATAAAAAAATTATTCAAGACAAAAATTTATTTTTTATTATTTTAAATTCAATAAGTAAATTATTAATTTTATTAAACAACGAAAAAAACAATTTCGTAATAAAAAATTTAGAATTAATAAAAAAATTATTCGAAAGTTTCAAAATGATTTTCGAATATTTAACAAACGATTTAGAAAAAATAGTCAAATTCATAAAAAATTCCGAAAGCGCAAAAATGACAGACAAACTAAAAAAAAAAGAAGATCGAATCAAAAAAATAATTTTCTTTATCACAAACGTTTTAGATTTCAATTCATTCCAAGACACATCAATTTTATCAAACGAAATGAAAAATTACAACAGCAAAATCGTAGAAAAAATAATCAAATTAATTTCAATTTTATTACAATACAACAGAACAGAATCACATCAAACAATTTTAATTTTAATAGATTTTCTAAATAATTTCATTAAAGGTCCAGACATTGAAAATTTAAATTTATTATTTAATAAAGGCTATTTTGAACTTATGCAATTCGCTATTAATAATATTGATTATTTTGAATTATTTATAAAAAATATTAATAAACCAAAATTATGTGAATACATTGATAGTATGATTGAAATTGAATACAAAATTATGAAAATTTTTTTCATTTATTTTAATATTGCTCATCACGGAAAAAAAGATTTAATATTAAAAGTAAGAAAATTCTACGAAGAAAATTTTGAAAATATTAAAAATAAACTTAAAAGAATTTATTACATTAGTTCTAAAGAATTAGAAAATGAAAAATACGATTTTGATAAATTAATTTTATTCAATTCTGGAAATGATTTTTATTCTAATGATGATTTAGTAATAAAAGCGAATATTATTTTAGATGATAAAGAAGAAATTAAAATAAAAAATAAAGAAAAACAAGAAATAAAAAATCAAAATAACATTTATTTAATCAAATTCGAAATTATTCTTACTTATTACACATTGTATATTTTACAAAAAGAAGTTTTATTCGAAAATTATTTTAATATTACTTCATTAAAATCAACTTTTTATGAAGACATTTATAAATTTTTTAGTAAACTTTTTTTATTAGTTTTTAATTTAATTTTAACACCTTTTTATTTAGTAAAAATGGTCATTTCATTTTTCGTTCCAAAAAAAATTTCTATTGTTTCTTTATATGAAAAATTATACGACATTGATGAAAAATATAAAAATATCGATGAAAATTCAATGATGACATTCATGAAACAAAACATAACATCAGTCGAAGTCGTTTTAAATAAAATTTTATATAAATGTTATTTTCCTCTATTAACAAAATCAAAAAAAATCAAAGAAAATCAAGAAAATTATTTTCAAATCGATTCCGATAAATTAAAAGATTACATCTATCAAATAATGAACAATTATGATAAAATTAACATTGAAGTTACACAAAATTATAAATTAGATTCTTTCTTTGAAATTCCAATTTTAAGAATTTTATTTGTAAACACAGATTTATTCAAAACTTTGAGTTTAATCACAGCGATTATTACTAATTTTTTAATAATGGCTTCATATTCAGTTTTCGCTATTGATGATAAAGATTGTGATAAAAAAGAAGATAAAAAACGTGTTGAATGTCCTGAATTGTGGTTTGAAAATGGAAATTACAAACAAACAATAAGTTTATTAAAAAATTTCGGAATAACTCAATTAATAATTACAAGCATAATGTTCATTAATTATTATTTTAGAGTTGTTTTAATTCAATTAAAAGATAAAGAATTGAAATATAAATTAAAAATAATTAAAAAAAATAAAACAAAAAATATTTCATTAAAGTTTTTTAGATATTTAAATTATATTATTATTCCTGCGATTTTTAAATCTTTCATTAATTTCGAAAGTTTGTTTTATATTTTAGCTTTAGGATTTAGTTTATTAGGAATCATTGTTCATCCTTTTTTTTATGGTTTCATGCTTGTTGAATTAGTTGTTAGAATCGAAGTTATGAAAAATGTTTTATTAGCAATTTATGTTCCAAGACAACAAATAATAATAACATTAATTTTATTTTTAGTTTTAATTTATTTCTTTTCTTTATTCGCTTTACAATATTTCACTTCTCATTTCCCAAATCAAAAAGACACAAACACATTTTTAAAAACTTATTTACGAATGTTCGACCAAACTTTCAAACAAGATGGAGGAATAGGAACTTATTTAGACCAAAGTCAAGACCCAAATTATGTACCATACATTCCAAAAGCATTCGTTGGATTAAGATTTTGGTTCGATAATATTTTTTATTATATAATTTTACTACTAATTTTCCAAATGTTTCTTTCAATTATTATTGATTACTTCGGAAATCAAAGAGAAAATCAAGAAGAATTCACTCAAACTGTCGAAAGCCAATGTTTAATTTGCGGAAGTAGTAGAGAAGATCTTGAAAAAATTTATAGTAATCATAAAAGCGCCTTTCAAATTCATACTAATCATGATCATAATGTTTGTGATTATATTTGCTATTTGGTTTATTTACAAAGTTTAACTAATAGAGATCAAAATGTGGAAGAACCTGTGTGGAAAATGCATTTAAATAATAATTATCTTTTCTTGCCCAAACAAACGTGCTTTAAAATGATTGAAAGAGCTTCTAATAAAAAAAATGATATTAAAGAAGAAGATTAATATTTTTTAATAATATTTTTTATTTATATTTTCAATTTTTTTTAATATTATATATAATTTAGATATTTAATGAAAATATTAATATGAATATTAAATATTTTTTATTTTAATTTTTTATATAAATTTATAATTTTTAGTAATATCAAATATAAAAATCATTTATTAAATTTAAATATGGGGATTGGGGATTGGGGATTGGGGATTGGGGATTGGG